>ENA-UEQL01002672-UEQL01002672.1-human-gut-metagenome-genome-assembly--contig:-NODE-2672-length-11698-cov-5.686946_pt1 | contig 11698 bp, 8 predicted proteins | sample MGYA00242905_ERZ507926 | MGnify/ENA primary metagenome ERZ507926 (study PRJEB26167, sample SAMN06115531) | human gut metagenome | host: Homo sapiens | place: China:Henan | collected 2015-09-09 | study...
CGTCACGACCCCTGCATCCACGGTAGGGGCGTATCGGATTTCTTCTTTTTCACGGTTCAACTTCGTCGAACTAATTCTTAACTGCCTTCAACTTAGCACAATTGTCAGAAACTCAAAATCCGTTTTCTCACTACCGAGCCTAACTGACACCTCAAACCTTCCGAACCCGAAAACCTACTGCCGGATCAGATTCAAAAAGAAATCCCGGGACTTTGCCCGGGATGTATGTAAGCACTTACTTATTATTTCTAAGCGTTAGTGCTGTGCTGCTTTGACCTTTTTATCGCCGCAAAACGGAAGAATGCAGGATTCAGCCTGTGCCAAAATCTTCGTCATCAGCTCGCGGTTCTCGACCAGCGTAAAGATGTTGGAAATCGACATCCCCAGATACATGGCCATCACACAGAGAATGCGGTATTGACCTTCTTGGTCATCTTGAGAAATGCCGCCCGCTTCAGAAATCATCGCTCTTAAACGTGCTCCGTTTTCCGTGATCTTTTCTTTGATGTCGGGATTGCGCGTGCACTCTGTCAAAATCGTCAGCATCAGCGAGGAACGACGGGAATCGAAGATTGACTCTCAGCTCGGATTCTTTTTACCCGCAGACATCGCTGTCTTTAAAGCATCAAAAGTCTCCTGCCCCATCTTCAGCTGAACAGCCAGTGCCAAAGCGGCTTTACTGGCATAGAAGTTGTAGAGATGAGGCGTGCTGACGTCGGCAGCTTCAGCGATTTCATTCATGCTCGCCGCATGAAAGCCCTTGTCTAAAAAGATGGCTTCCGCAGCACGCAAGATACGATCACGCTTTTCGCTGCGTTTCTCTTCCTTTCGCTCTTCGACTCTGGTCTCTCGAGTTTTAAGCATTTCCGCCTCCGCTCGAGACAGGAATCGTCTGAGCCGGTTCTGCAGCAGCAGGAGTTACCGCCTGGGCTGCGGTCTGAGCTTCAGGTTCGACAACAGAGCCGCCTCCGAGAACCTTGTAGAGCATCACACCGCTGGAAAGACGATTGCTCTCGGCCGAAATGTAGTTCGTCTGAGCAGCAACCATCTGTCTCTGGCTCTCAAGTACGGTGAGGAACCCGTCCAGACCGTTCTTATAACGGCTCTGAGACAAGCGGTAGGCGGTTTCCGTAGCGTTGACCAGGTCTTTAAGCGCTGCACACTGACGATTGACCGTACCGACGGTAGCAAGCGCGTCGCTCACTTCTGCGAAAGCATTCTGCACAGTCTTCTCATACGTAGCGACCATGATCTTTTGCTGAGCTTCAGCCTGACGCAGTGTCGAGAGGTTCGCACCGCCGGTGAAGATCGGCAGAGAAACGGACGGAGCAAATGTCCAAAGTCCGGTTCCGGCATCAAACAGATCGCTCAAGTGGCGGGATGTAGAACCGATGCCTGCAGTCAGAGTAATGCGCGGGAAGAAGTTGGCTCGAGCCGCACCGATGTTGGCATTCGCAGACATCAGATTGTGTTCCGCGGCCTTAATATCCGGGCGGTTCAAAAGAATGTCGCTGCTTAAACCGGCAGGAGCAATCGCGCCGTAATTCGTAGCTTCTTCCAGGTTGTTCGGCTCGAGATCCGCAGGGACCTGAGCGCCAACGACCAGGTTCAGCGCGTTCTGCGCCTGAGCCAGACTGCGTTCGTACTGCGCTACGGCAGCGCGTGCCGTGGCCACTGTCGTACGAGCCTGTTCAAGCTCCAGCAAAGAGCTGGCGCCCAAACGATAGCTGTCGGACATCAGTTTGAAGCTTTCTTCCTGACTCTGGAGCGTAATTCTCTGCAGGCGCAGGAATTCCTTCTGTGCGCCTAAGTTAATCCAAGAAGTAGCAACCTGTGCGATCAAAGCGTTTTGAGCGGCAGCACGGTTCTCTTCAGCTGAGAAGAACTGCTGAAGAGCGGCTTCGCTCAAGCTTCTGACTCGCCCGAACAGATCCAGCTCCCAAGCCGTAGAAGCCAGGTTTGCCTGATACGTATGGGAGACATAACTGCTGCCCGTGGCCGACATAATGCTCGGCGTTTTGCCGGCGTTTTCCTGCAGGCCGGCCGACACAGAAGGCATCAGCGCAGATCTCTGAATACCGTAGGCAGCTCTGGCCTTTTCGATATTGAGGACCGCAACCCTGAGATCGCGGTTGTTGGCCAGCGCCATTTCAACCACTTTCTTGGCTTTGGGATTGGTAATGAAGACTCTCCAGTCAGGGAGCGGCGCCGTTGTCGTCTTGACATCGGTATAGGCTTCCCTGGTCGGGAAAGTTGCCGCGACCGGCGCGGCAGGTCTCTCATACTTGGGTGCCATCGTGCAGCCGGCACAGACGGCCAGAGAACAGGCAATAACCGTAAGTTTGAATGCCTTCATTTATTTATTCTCCTGCAGGGCTTCCTGCGGTTTTTTCTTTTTAATCTTATCGCCGAACAGCTTAACAATGAGCACATAGAACAGCGGAACGAAGAAGATACACAGGAACGTACCTGTCAGCATACCGCCTAACACACCGATACCGATGGCGTTCTGTGCGCCCGAACCGGCGCCGGTCGCCTTGGCAAGCGGAAGCACGCCGAGACCGAAAGCCAAAGAAGTCATCATAATCGGACGAATTCTCATGCGAACCGCGTGTGCCGCCGCATGAACAATGGACTCGCCCTTTTCATGCAGCTCTTTTGCGAATTCCACAATCAAAATGGCGTTCTTACTCACCAGACCGATCGTCGTTAACAAACCGACCTGGAAGTACACGTCGTTGTTCATACCGAAGGCGCCTGTCATACCGAGAGCACCGATAACGCCCAGCGGTACAACCAAAATCACGGCAATCGGAATAGACCAGCTTTCATAAAGAGCGGCCAAACACAGGAACACGATCAAAATAGACAACGTGTAAAGTGCGCCGGTCTGAGATCCGGCCTGCTGTTCCTGGAAGGAAATACCGTTCCAGGCGATACCGAATCCGTGCGGCAAAGCCTTGGCGATTTCTTCCATCGCAAGCATCGCCTGACCGGTCGTAAAGCCTGCTGCCGGCGCTCCCTGAATATTCACAGCGCCCAAGCCGTTGAAACGCTCCAGACGAGAGGAACCGAACTTCCACTCAGTAGAGCAGAAAGCGGAGAACGGAACCATTTCGCCTTTATCGTTGCGCACGTACCAGCGGTCCAAGTCTTCCGGACGCTGACGGAACTTCTCATCGCCCTGAACATAAACCTGCTTAATACGGCCGCGGTCGTAGAAGTCATTGACGTAGGAGGAACCCCAAGCAGTCGACAGCGTATCGTTAATGGATGCCACGCTGACGCCTAAAGAGGCGGCCTTAGCAAAGTCGATGTGCAGCTGAAGCTGCGGTGCATCTTCTTCACCGTTCGGACGAACGTTGTAGAGCTGCGGATTGCTGCGGGCAGCGCCCAGAACTTGGTTTCGGGCTGCCATCAGAGCGTCATGACCTTGACCGCTCAAGTCCTGCAGGTACATATCAAAGCCGTCCGCCATACCGAGTTCGGGAACCGGCGGCAGCGCAAAGCCGAACACAATAGAGTCTTTCCAGCTCATCAGTGTACGGTTAGCGCGGGCTGCAACCGCCTGAGCCTTCTGCTCGGGTTTCGGACGTTCGCTCCAGTCTTTAAGTTTGATAAAGGCCATCGCAGAGTTCTGACCCATACCGGCCAAGCTAAAGCCGACCACCGTCATCACAGATTCAACGGAATCTTTCTCATCGTTGAGCATGTAATCCTGCATGCGTTTTACAACAGGAAGAATCTGCTCTCGGGTTGAGCCTTCCGGCAGCTGAATCTGGACCATCAAAGAACCCTGGTCTTCGTCCGGCATAAAGGCAGTCGGAACTTTCAGGAATCCGAAGACGACGCCTGCAATGATCACGCCGTAAATCACGATGAAGCGCTTCCAGCGAGCGGTCATGTAGCCCACAGCGGAGGTCGCACCTTCTGCACCTTTGTTAAATGTGCGGTTGAACCAGCCGAAGAATCCTTTCTCAGCCTTGTCGTGTTTGATCGGTTTAAGAATCGTTGCGCAAAGCGCCGGTGTCAGCGTCAAAGCGACCAGGACGGACAAGCCCATCGCAGCCACAATCGTGACGGAGAACTGACGATAAATCACACCGGTAGAGCCGCCGAAGAAAGCCATCGGGACAAACACCGCCGACAACACCATCGCGATACCGACCAAAGCACCGGTGATCTGCGTCATAGATTTCTCGGTCGCGTCATGCGGCGATAAGCGCTCCTGGTCCATCACACGTTCGACGTTTTCCACCACCACAATTGCGTCGTCCACCAGCAGACCGATCGCAAGCACCATAGCGAACATCGTCAGCATGTTGATGGAGTAGCCCATCGCGCCCAGAATACCGAAGGTACCTAAGACCACGACCGGCACGGCAATCGTCGGAATCAGTGTTGCGCGGAAGTTCTGCAGGAACAGATACATCACGAGCACCACCAGCACGATAGCCTCGAGCAAGGTATGAATCACGCCTTCAATAGAAATACGCACGAACGGGGTCGTGTCGAACGGGATCACGTACTCATACTTCTCGGGGAAGTATTGAGAGAGCTCCTGCATCTTCTTATCCACCAAGTCCGAAGTCAGCAGCGCGTTAGCGCCCGAGGCCAACTTAATCGCAAGACCGGCGGTCGGCTTGCCGTTAAAGAAGGCCGTCGCTTCGTACATTCGCGGGCCTTTTTCAATGCGGGCCACGTCGCGTAAGAAGACCTGAGAACCGTTTGCCTGAGTCTTTAAGAAGATGGCGCCGAACTGTTCCGGTGTTTCCAGCAGAGAGCTGGAAGTAATCACGGCATTTAAAGCCGTACCTTTGGCAGCGGGCAGACCGCCGACCTGACCGGAAGAAATCTGAACGTTCTGAGTCGTAATCGCGGTCTTAATGTCGGCCGGCGTCAGAGAATATTCGTGAAGTTTTTCCGGGTCGAGCCAAATACGCATTGCGAAGGCGGAACCGAAAACTTCGACTTCACCCACACCGTCCACACGGCTCAGCGGCTCCTGAATGCTGGAAACGAGGTAGTCACCGAGCTCAGCCGCAGAGATCGAGCCGTCGGTAGAAGTCAGACCGATCACCTTCAGGAAGCTTGCGGTCGTCTTGATAACCGTCACGCCTAAGCGCTGCACCACTTCCGGAAGCGATGACTGGGCCTGAGACAGACGGTTCTGCACCTGAACCTGAGCCATATCAGGGTCGGTACCGGCCGCAAAGGTCAGTGTGATATTGATTCGGCCGCTCGACTCACTGGTTGAACTCATGTACAGATAACCGTCCAAACCGGTCATCTTTTGTTCAATCACCTGAACGACGGTATCTTCAATCGTCTTGGCAGAAGCGCCCGGATAGGTCGCGGAGATGCTCACCTGAGGAGGCGCAATCTGCGGATACATGGACACCGGCAGATTCAAAATCGAAAGCGTACCGGCAAGCATGATCACAATTGCGATCACCCAAGCAAAAATTGGTCGGTTAATAAAAAACTTTGCCATATCAACCTCTGAATTTACTGCTTAGAAGCCTTTGCCGCCTTGGCTTGTTCCTGCTCTGCAATGGTCGGAACGATCTGAACGGGGACGCCCGGACGAATTCTCTGCAGACCTTCAATCACAACTTTTTCACCCGGTTTCAGACCTTCTTCAACAATCCAGTTCTGACCTTGTGTCCGATGGGTCACTAAGCGGCGGATGGCGATCTTGCCGTCTTCAACAACATAAACGTAGGGAGTGCCGTTGGCTTCACGCATCACGGCACGCTGCGGAACCAGCAAAGCTTTTTCCATCGTGCCCTGAGGCAGCTCGGTACGGACGAACATACCCGGAAGTAAAATATTCTCGGGGTTCGGGAATTCAGCACGCAGTGTGATGGTGCCGGTACCCGGATCAACGGAAACTTCAGACAGCGTAAGTTCGCCTGTCTGCGGATACTTGGTTCCGTCTTCCATGATCAGGGTCACAGGGATTGCGCCGCCTTTGGTTTTCAGTTTGCCGGCAGCAATATCTTTTTTAAGACTGAGAATTTCTTTGCTCGACTGGGTCACGTCCACATAGATCGGATCCAGTGTCTGAACGACGGCCATGTTCTGAGCCTGGTGCGCGGAAAGCAATGCACCCGGCGTCACTAAGGAGCGGCCGATGCGTCCGGAAATCGGAGAACGAACCGTTGTGTAGTCAAGATTGATCTGAGCGTTCTTTAATCCCGCTTCGGCAGCAGCTACTGCGGCCTGAGCCTGTTTGTAAGCAGCCTGCGCGTCATCGTTGTTCTGTTTACTGATCGCGTTTGTCTTCACAAGCTGTGCGTAGCGATTAGCGGTCAGGCGAGTCTGGTACAGCACGGCCTGCGCTCTCTGGAGCTCGGCTTTGGCACTGGCCACCGCGGCTTCATAAACAGCCGGATCAATTTGATAAAGCGCTTGTCCTTCCTTGACCTCGCTTCCTTCCTTAAAGAGCCGTTTCTGCAGAATACCGGCGACCTGAGGACGGACATCCGCAACCAAGTAAGGAGCCGTACGGCCCTGAAGCGTCGTTGTCATGTCCAACTCGGTCGGCTGGATTTCCGTAACGGAAACCTGAGGAGCCCGCTGAGCGGCAGCTCCGCCGGGAGCTCCGGCCGATTTCTGCGAGTCGCATCCGCCCAACATAGAGACGGCAAAGCCCGCGGCAACACACAACGCCGCTTTCTTTAAGTCGTTCAATAACACGAAAAACCTCGAGATTATTTCCCAATTTATTCTGATTAGAGTGCGCTTGCTCTTCTGAGAAACGCAACGGACACAATTCTAGTTCAACTCTGAATGAACATTCATTCAGAAATTTACAATTTATGAGTTTTGCGTTGCTTACAACAGAAAGTTGTAACGGAGGTTTTCTTCCTAACTGTTTTCCGGGACCGATTTTTCGGAGTATTTCCGAGCTTCCGTCTCAAAAACTGCGATCTTCCGCTCCATTGCTTTCAGACCGCTTTCCCAGAATTCCGGCTGAGTAATATCGACCTTAAAGAATTTTTTGAAGAGGTCATCGACGGACATTCGTCCGCTGTTTTGTAGAAATTCGCTGTAGATTTTAGGAAAAACTTCCGGCATTCTGTGCCGAATCTCAGATAGACCGTAGGCGCAAACCGTCCCGAAGATGTAAGGATAGTTGTAGAAATAGTCGTCGATCTTGTAGAACTGACCGCGGTTAATCCAAAGATACGGGTCGGCTCCGGCAGTACTTTCTCCGTACCAAGCCTGCCAGGCCTCGGAAAGAAGATTAGAGATCTTGGTAACCGATACAACGCCTTTCTTTCGTTCTTCGAAGAAGCTTCTTTCAAAATCGAAGCGAACGCCCATGTTGATTACGTAATTCGAGATAAACGAGAGCTCCTGCCAAAGCGCCTCGAGCTTTTCTTCCGCCGATGCGGCCTTGGCTTGGATTTCTTCGAAAAGCAGCAGTGCAAAAAAAGTGTCCGGCTACTTCCATCAGCGCGCGCGGAATTTTCCGCTCCTGCGCCGGCAAGCCTCTCTGCAGCCAGAAGTGCCAGGCGTGTCCGTACATGATGGCCTGCTGACTCATAGAGGCAAAGGAACCGAGATACGTTGAAAAAATTCTCGGCTCATTAAGCGACAAAATACCTTGGAAGAAAGCGCCGTTTTGTTTTCCCGGCAGCTGGCGTACTTCAACCCAGCCCTTTTCGACAAATAAGTCGAAGGTTTCCGGAATACGCTCGTCGAGTACCTTGCCGACTTCTTTAATCTTCTCGAGCGCTTCTTCATAAGGAATATGAATTTCTCGGCGCAGCGGAGCCGGCGCATTGAGATCCCAGACCTCCATGACGCTCTTTCCGGTAAAGAGCGCTCGGCTGATCACTGACTTGCGCAGCATGTGCCGGTTGGCTCTCACCGCCGTCATCAAGGCATCGACTGCTTCGGAGCTCACGGCGTTCTGCCAGTAAGCCGGCGCCATAAAGTCCATTTCTGCAAACTCAAAACCCTTCAGACGAAAGCCCGTGAGCATATTGAAGATAGAAGCGTAGAGATAAGCGTTCTGCGAATAGTATTCGTTAAGCGCCGTAAAAGTCGATTGTCTGAGCTTCGGGTCCTCCGAAGTCTTCAATACCGCTATGCACTGAGAATGAGACTGATGCTTCGTCAATCCGTCCATCGTCCGCACGGTCGCCACCAAGTGCGCATTCAAAGAATGATAAAGGTCGGCGCAGGGAACAAAGTTAGAAGCTTTAAGTTCGTAGAGCAGCTGCAGCGTACGCGGCGAAAGAGAAAAAGACCAGCGGGTCGAAACGCGTTCAAAGAGCCACTCCCATTTGCTGAAATCCAGTTCCTTCCAAATCGGATCGCTCTTCTTTAGACCGGCGAGCCGATGGAACAGTTCTGTGATCAGTTCGTAATAACGGGAATGGATTTCCCAAAGACGCACGCGTTCTTTAGCAGCTTCCTGCTCTCTGGTATCAATCGCCGAAAGGCAGCGGCAATAACCGATTAAAGAATCCGTCAGGCAAAAAACTTCTGCCAAATGCTCGAGTGCAATGGCAATTGACACGGAGTCTTTGGCGTTCGGCACGAGGCCCGCAAGAATATGAATATCGGCTTCCAGGCGCTGACAGGCTTTTCGGTATGCCGGCGAACTCAGGCTCCCGTAGGAAGAACGAAAGTCCCAAGCAGGCATTTTGTTTTTTAAGGAGGATGTCATGACGATTCGGAAGCTGCAGTTCGATTTTCCGAATCATTCTAATGAAAAAGAAAAAAGGCGGCTGTCCTCTGCAGGAGAGAAGCAAGCCGCCCAGGGAGGGTTTTATGGTTCGAGGTGTAGTAGTGTTTTTTTATTTATCCAAGCAGGGGCTTGGTGGTTTCTGTGCCGGCTAAAGCAAGCGCGGTTAAGAGAACCAGCTGAGGTCCGAGCTCTGTCTTTTCCATGATGAAATGCTCTTTGAGGGTATGAGCGCCGATTCCTTTACCGCCGGAGCAGAGGCAGGTAGACGGGATATTGTGGCTCATCGGAGCATTGGCATCAGTGGAAGACATCGCGTAGTTCGTCAGTTCAATGCCGAGGGTCTTCTGGGCGCTGCGGGCTGCCTGAAGGACCGGGCAGCTGTGCGGACGAAGTCCGCCCGGACGATTGCCGATCATGGTCTTGGTAAGTTTCAGACCCTGTTCATCAGCAACACCCCAGCGGGCATTTTCTTCCTTGATGGCCTTCTCGAAAGCACCCAAAACTTCGGCTTCAACACGGAGCAGTTCCTCATTGGAAACGCTGCGGATATCGACATCCACTTCGCAGTGAGCGGAAATCGTGTTCACCGTTGTACCGCCTTTGATCGTACCGATCGTAAAGGTGGTCTTAGGATCTTCCGGAACCTTGATGTCGGCAATGATATTGCCGGCGCGGCAAACCGCATGGATGGCGCTCGGAACCTTGCCGAAGTCGGCAAAGGAGTGTCCGCCCGCACCGTCCACGGCCAAACGCCAGCGGTGAGAGCCGACGGCGCCGTAAAGGACGCGGCCGACATCGGTACTGTCGATCGCGACAAAGCCGTCGAGCTTGTTGTTGGCGCAGAGATGCTTGGAGCCGCGGATATCACCGTTGCCTTCTTCACCGACCGTGCCGACAAACCAGATATCGCCCACTGTGCGGATGTCTTCTTTTTCCATAGCGCGAAGCACCTGAAGCAATGCTCTTAAGCCGGAACAGTTATCACCGATGCCGGGGGCGCGATAGATATTGCCTTCTTTTTTGACTTTGACGTCGGTACCGGCCGGGAACACAGAGTCCATATGCGCGCCGATGGCGAGAACCGGACCGCTGCCGGTACCCTTGCGGATACCGATCACGTTGCCGATTTCATCGATATGAACATCGGTCAGACCGTACTGCTTCATGCGCTCTGCAACAGAAGCGGCTCTCTTTTCTTCATGGAAAGTCGGAGCTTCGATTTCGCAGAGTTCAATCTGTTCCTGCATAGCGACTTCAGTCTGGTCTTTGATGAAGGCCATAGCCGCTTCAACTTTGGGTTCCTTAGAGATTTCGGTAACGAGATCGAGAACTTTGGAATCTAATGCGGGAATATTTTTCATACCAATCTGTACCTTTTAAACCAGGAAGTAAAGGGTGAGGACCATCACAACAGCTGCCGGAGCGGTTCTCTTCACAACTTCCACCGGAGAGACGCCTGCGATACCGGACAGGAGAATGATGCCGCCTGCAAGCGGAGAAGCCTGACGACCGATACCGGCTGCCATCATGGCGAGGTAGCCCAGACCGTCAATCGTCATACCGAATGTCGGAGCGTGCGGAGTAACGGCTTCGTTGAAAGCAAAGGCTGCAGCGTCACCGGAACCGGTCAGAACGGCCAGCAGGAACGGACCGAAAGCACCGCCGATCTTGGCAACTTCGTTGGAATGAGTCAGGTACTGAACGAAAACTTCAATGACGCCTGCGGCACGTAAACCGGCGGCAAACACACCGGCGGCGATGATGATACCGAGGATCTTGGCGTAGCCGTTGCCCATACCGGCGAAGAATTTCTTCGTGACTTCTTCAGGGTTGGAACGTGTAACGACTAAAGCGTAGAAAGTACCGATCAACATAGCAGTTGCAACGGACATCTTGAGCTGCGGGAACCAGATGGAAGCGCAAACGAGAAGAACGACCGGGACGATCGGAGCGATCGCGAACAGGATGTTCGGATGTTCGATTTCGTTGGAAGCAACTTCAACGGCTTCTTCAACAGCGGCTTTACCGCGCTTGAAGTCGCCGAAGGCAAAGCAGGTCAGCGTAATCACAACGATGCTGATCAGACCCATGGTGACGGTTGTCGTAGCATGAGCTCCGATGAACTGCATGATTTCCATAGAAGCGAGCTTGGAGATGAACGGGTTATGAGAAACGCCCGGGTTCAAATAAGCCGGCATCATGCAGCCGCCGACTGCTGCGGCAGCGATAGCGGGTTTGAAACCGCTTCTGATCATGATCGGAATCATTGTCGGACCGACGGCAGCAGACAGACCGGCCATAGAAGGAATGGCGGTGGCAATCACGCTGGTGACGATCATGCAGGAAGGAAGAAGGAACACGCCGAGTTTTTTCAGCGGTCTCATCAGAAGGCTAACCAGATGAACGTCGCATTTGGTCAGAGAGATAACTGCAGCAAAACCGAGCGCCGAGCAGATGGCGATGATCAGGCTGCCGTTTGTCATAGATTTGTCGAACTGCTTGAAGGCGATCATCGGCTGCAGTGAGATGAAGGCCATCACAAAGCCGGAAGTCAGCAGAACGAGACGAGTTTCATAGCGCTTGATAAGGGCATAAACCGTTGCAATCACAACAACGATGGCAACCCAGAAAGTCCATGTCATTTGGTTCTCCCAGAACAATAGGTTTAGAAAGAGTCATGGCCGGGAAATGGCCTTATATTTCTAGAAACGAATTTTACGTTCTGAGATAAATCGGATTCAGGCAATTAAGAGTTATTACTTAAATATTTAGTAATTACTCGCTTATTTATCATATTTATTCAATCAATTAAAACTTATTAATCTTCTATAAGAAGATGTTTTAGAAATTCGTATTAGGTATTAGTTCTACCTTAATAAGTATTACTACCTAAACGTTTGTAGATGTATTTTGAATTTTTCCAGACAACGTGGTTATTTCCTCCTCGTAGTACGACAAACCTGAGTAAAACCACTAATACATTGAGAAAAC
>ENA-UEQL01002673-UEQL01002673.1-human-gut-metagenome-genome-assembly--contig:-NODE-2673-length-11697-cov-7.776506_pt1 | contig 11697 bp, 13 predicted proteins | sample MGYA00242905_ERZ507926 | MGnify/ENA primary metagenome ERZ507926 (study PRJEB26167, sample SAMN06115531) | human gut metagenome | host: Homo sapiens | place: China:Henan | collected 2015-09-09...
AGTCAGGATTTTGCATCCATCATCATCAATCAGGATGAGATGTGGCTCTCTTCTGACAAGGGACTCATCAAGCCCCCTTACCGGATGTCGCTGAACCACATCACAGCGGCACCGAGGAAACAGACCAAGGCGAACGGGCCCACGACAGAAAAATGATACAACGTCATTGAAAATCCCTCTCTTTTCTGTTACAATGAGGGCGGTACAGCCTGCAAGCAATACCGCCTATTTGCCGCCCGTCTCTGTTGGCGCAGGGAAAGGCGGCTTCGTTGTTTGTCAGGCGGTCTTGGGGGCTTACTTCTTGGGAAGGTCGTTCACCTCAACGGACAGAACAGGCACACCTCCGGTGGTCACTTTCGGAGTGATAACCAGCTCCATGCTGGGTTCTTTGGCGTGCTGCTCATCCTGAAATAACAGAACAATGCCCTCGCTGGGGTCGCACCCATCTTCCTCATGCAGCGGCTTCAGCAGGCCGAAGTAGTCGGGCAACATCGAAGAAATAGAATCAGTATCAAGATCAGAATCCGGGTCAAAGCCGGGCGTATATGTATAGTTGATAGTGGGCAGCCCCAGAGCATCGCGCACCATCACAGGCCAGCCCATAGCCATACGGAAAGCATTCAGCTGCGCCGCGTCTGCACACTTCCGCGCCAGCTCTGCCAGCGTAACAACCGCCTGCCCATCAACGGCCAGCTGTTCCGCTGCTTCCAAAAAGTCAGCGTATGCGCGGTGAAACTCTGCGCTGACCCCATAGCTAATAGATTCATCAAACTTAACGTGTTCTTCGGCAGCGCGCTGACGAACTTCGGCGTGGAGCCGTTCCTGGAGGGCTTTCTGCGCATGACCACCGCGCCCCTCTCGCGCGAGAGCGACGCGGGCGTGATCGACGCGTTCTCCCCTGACTTCTCCGCCTTCGTGTTCAAGATCCAGGCGAACATGAACAAGGCGCACCGCGACCGTCTGGCGTTCATGCGCATCTGCTCGGGCAAGTTCGAGCGCGACGCGGAGTATTACCATGTGCAGGGCAACAAGAAGATGCGCCTTTCCCAGCCGCAGACCATGATGGCGAGCGAGCGTGAGATCGTGCAGGAGGCCTACGCCGGCGACATCATCGGTGTGTTCGATCCCGGCATCTTCTCCATCGGCGACACCATCACCGTGCCGGGCAAGAAGTTCCGCTTCGGCGGCATCCCGACCTTCGAGCCGGAGCACTTCATGTCCGTCAGTCCCAAGGACACGATGAAGCGCAAGCAGTTCGTCAAGGGCATCGAGCAGATCGCGCAGGAGGGCGCCATCCAGATCTTCAAAATGCCGGACTCCGGCTTCGAGGACGTCGTGGTCGGCGTGGTCGGTACGCTGCAATTCGACGTGTTTGAGTACCGCATGAAAAGCGAGTACGGCGTGGAGCTGCGCATGAGTGCGCTGCCCTACGAGCACCTGCGGCTCATCGCGGAATGTCCCTGCGACCCCAAGGACCTGATGTTCTGCACCGGCTCGAAGCTGCTCGAGGATTTCAAGGGCCGCAAGCTCATCGCCTTCGGCGGCGAATGGAGCGTCGGTTTCCTCACCAAGCACAACCCCGGCCTCGTGCTCGACGACTGGCTGACGGTATCCAAATAAGTGTAAAAAAGGACGGCTTACGCCGTCCTTTTCTTATGTAATTCCGTGCGTCCCGTATTACGCGCCCACGAGATAGATGCCCGCAAGGCAGACGAGAACGCCGAGGCCCTGACGCAGCGTGATGGTCTCGTGATAAAGCAGCAGGCCCACGGCAAGCAGTACGCAGGCAAGTGTGATGTTTGCGATCAGAGAACCGACACTGACCTTCCAGCCTGCGCGATAGAGACAGATATTTCCGAACTCCAATCCCACAACGGCTATGCCGAGAACCCACGCCGTCCAGTTCGTTTTACCCAGCTCGCCGATAAAATCACGGTTCCCCATCAGATAGAACGCCGCGACCGAAAAGGCCGCGCCCACGAGATAGGTGATGGTGAGCGAGGCAAAGGCGTTCACGCCCTCCGGCGTGGACTTTGTTGTGATGTGATAAAACACGTTGACACCGACCACCAGCGCGATCGGCCAGATCATGCTCCACATAGCTGCTTCTCCCTCTTTTATTTCAGCAAAATTTCCACGATGCCCGGTTCGTCCGTGTCCGGGTAAAAGCTGACCTGCCACGGCGCGGCGAGTATACCGGCGTCTCTTCCGCCGTCCTTCTCCTCCTGCACGTCGCGGACCATCTGCTCCACGCCCGCGCGGTCGGTGGAAAAGTAGCTCACGCGCACCACCAAGCGGTCCGCGCCCTCCGCCGCTGCGGCGCGCAGCAGGTCGGGGATCGCCTCGGTGCTGGTGGCGTTGATGATGCTCTCCTGCTCCTCCGCCGTGCGGCGGTAGCCGAAGCTGAGCGAAAGCTCGTAGAAGCCGCGCTCGTCCGTGCCGGCATAGGTGATGTAATCGAGCAGATACGCGCCGAGGTCCGTTTCCTGCTGCACCTCGTTGCAGGCCTCCGCGGCCAGCTCGGCGTATTCCGCGTCGCTGCCGAAATAGCAGCGCACCACGCCGCGCTCCGCGTGGTTTGCGACCAGCATCAAAATCGCGTTCACCGCATCCTGATAGCTGTCGGCGCGCAGAGTGTCCTTATCGCCGTTTTCCCAGTAGCCGGCGCTGTGCGGCGTGACCGACGACCACTCGCGCTCGAGCAGCCCGCCGCCGCAGCCGGAGCAAAGCAGGCACAACGCCGCGGCAAGAAGCAGTATCCTCTTTTTCACGGCGCTCCCTCCCCGCTGCTTTTAGTAGCCAAGGTCCTCGTTCACGAGCACGACCTCCATATCGCTGCCCATCATCGCGCCCCAGAGCACGGTGAGCGCACGGCAGATGCGGCCTGGACTCTTGCAGTCGTAGCAATGGTCAGCCTTGACCGCGCAGGGCGTCTTTGCGTGGAGACGCTGCGCGTTCTTCGGCGCGGCGATATTGCGGGCGCGCCAGAGCGCCTCGTCGTAGGTGGGCGCGAGCTTATTTTTGCCCGCGATGATCCAGACCTTTTTGTGGCCGTAGATCGCCGAAGCCACACGGTTGCCCGCGCCGTCGATGTTGATGATCTCGCCCGTCTCGGCGATGCCGTTGGCCGAGAGCAGATAATGCTCGCTGCCCGCCGCCTGCGCGCGCAGCGCGGCGGCGTCCACGCCCTCCGGCAAATGCCAATGGCTGAACACCGTGTTGTGTCCGCTGAGCAGGGCGTACAGCCCCAACTCCTCGAGCGTGATGCTGCCGCCGAAGCCGACGGTCGCACCGTCGATCTGCGTGTTGAGGTATTCGGCGGCCTCCTTCGCCGTCTCAAAGCTCGAGACCTTAAAGCCGCGCGCGGTCAGCGCCTTTGTCACATTCGTAAAGTCCACGACATTGCTTCCTTTCTTTATGTTCCGTCTCCCGCACTGCGAGAGAGATTATTTGTTACAGCCCGTCGGGCTTATATTCGCCGAAGCCCTCGCCGAGCACCTCGCGCGCGTCGCAGACGATGAAGAAGGCGGTCGGGTCGATCTCGTTCACCAGCCGCTTGACCGCCACGATCTCGCGGCGGCGGACGGCGCAGAGCAGCACGGGCTTGTCGTTGTGCGTATAGGCTCCCTCGGCGGTCAGGCGGGTGACGCCCATATCGCGTGCAAGCAGCTCGTGCGTGATTTTCTCCTGCTCGTTGGAGATGATGTAGGCGAGCTTCGCGGCGCTGCCACCGTAGACCACCATATCCATCACCTTGGTGGAGATATAGAGGGCGATGCCGCCGTAGAGCGCATTTTCCAGGCTGCGGAACACCGCGGCATAGAACACGATGATCGTCAGGTCGATGGCAAGGCAGAGCGTGCCGATGGAGAGGCCCGGGATCTTCGCCTTCAGCAGCCACGCGCCCAGCTCCGTGCCGCCGGTGGTCGCCTCCTCGCGCAGCAGCCAGCCGAGCGACACGCCCACGAGCACGCCGCCGTAGATGCAGCCGAGGAGCTTATCCATCGGCTGAAAGGTATAGACGGCGTTGATGAGGTCGATGAAGATCGAGTTCACCGCCACGGCGAAGAATGAGCGCACCAGAAAGCGCTTGCCGAAGCGCTTGAGGCTCATCAGAAAGAGCGGCGCGTTGAGCACGATGACGGTAACGCCGACCGGCAGCGCGGGCACAAAGAAGTTGATGACCTGCGCGATACCGGTGAAGCCGCCGAGCGTCAGCTCGTTGGGCGCGTAGAACCAGTCGAAGGCCAGCGCCATGAGCGCGCAGCCGAGCGTGATGGAAACATACTGTTTGAGCAGCTTCAAGCAATGACTTCCTTTCTCAATCCATCAGGGAGATCTGTTTTTCGTCGCTGTCCTCCGCCTTTAAGAGCGCGCCGACCGCAGGGAGGCTGCGGGCGCGGTAGCGGGCGAGGTTGGCGATGCCGGTCGCCTCAGCGGGACAGGCGTAGTCGAGCGTAAATTTCTTTTTGAGCGTCAGCACCGCGACGCCCTGCGTCGCGCGCGTGGTCTTGCTCCCCAGCAGCGCGGTGGAGAACACCAGCACGCGCGGCTCGGTGGAGTAGACCGCCAGCTCGCAGTCCTCGCGCAGACACAGCGCCGTGCGCAGCGGAGACTTATCCGAGTACGCGCCGGTGAGCTTGCGGCGGTTCGAGGTCGTCCGGTAGGCGGACAGCTCCACCTTGGCGGCCTTGCCGTTTTCAAAGAAGAAGAGCATCCAGCCGCGGTAATCGCCGGGCGGCACCATATAGACGACGCTCTCGCCCTCGTCCATGCCGAGCTTTGCGGGCAGATAGTCGCCGAGCGCGGACGCCTTGGTGTCGTCGAAGTCCGAAAGGCGCGTCTTGTAGACCTGACACTTGTCGGTGAAGAACATCACCTCGGCGGCGTTGGAGGTCTCAAAGCTCTGCGCGAGCGCGTCGCCCTCCTTATACTTCTGCTCCGCGTTCATGCGCAGCGAGGCGGGCGTGATCTTCTTGAAGTAGCCCTCGCGGGAGAGGAACACGGACACGGCGTAATCGTCCACCGTGGTCTCCTCGGTGTATTCCTCGACCTCGTGGCCGTAGACGATGCCGGTGCGGCGCGGCTCGGCGTACTTTTTGCGCACGTCCTCCAGCTCGGCGACAATGATCTTCTTCACACGCGCGGGGCGGGCGAGAATATCCTCCAGATCCTCGATCTCGTCCTGCAGGGCGCTCGTCTCCTCCACGCGCTTGAGGATATATTCCTTGTTGATGTTGCGCAGCTTGATCTCCGCGACATACTCCGCCTGCACCTGGTCGATGCCGAAGCCGATCATCAGGTTCGGCACCACGTCGGCCTCGGCCTCCGTCTCGCGGATGATCCGGATCGCCTTGTCGATGTCGAGCAGGATGCGCTTGAGACCCTTCAAAAGGTGCAGCTTGTCCTTCTTTTTGCTCATGACGAAGTAGACGCGGCGGCGGACGCATTCCGTGCGCCACGCGCACCACTCGTCGAGCAGCTCGCGCACGCCCATCACGCGCGGCATTCCGGCGATGAGCACGTTGAAGTTGCAGGACATGGTATCCTGCAGCGTCGTGGACTTCATCAGCTTCTGCATGAGCTTGTCGGGATCGGTGCCGCGCTTGAGGTCGATCGTCAGCTTGAGGCCGTTGAGGTCGGTCTCGTCGCGCATATCGGTGATCTCGCGGACCTTGCCTGCCTTGATGAGCTCGGCGACCTTGTCCATGATGGCCTCGGTCGTGGTGGTGTAGGGGATCTCATAGACCTCGATGAGGTTTTCCTTTTTGTCGTAGCGCCAGCGGGCGCGGACCTTCACGCCGCCGCGGCCCGTGCTGTAAATTTCGCGCAGGGCGTCGACGTCGCAGATGACCTCGCCGCCGGTCGGGAAATCGGGCGCAAGCAGCGTCTCTGTCAGGTCGCAGTCGGGATTCTTGAGGTAGGCGATCGTCGTGTCGCACACCTCGCCGAGGTTGAAGCCGCACAGCTGGCTCGCCATGCCGACGGCAATGCCCTGATTGGCGCTCACGAGGATGTTCGGGAAGGTCGTCGGCAGCAGCGCCGGCTCCTTCATGGTGTTGTCGTAGTTGTCGATGAAATCGACGGTATCGGAGTCGATGTCGCGGAACAGCTCGGCGCAGATGGCGGAGAGCTTTGCCTCCGTGTAGCGGCTCGCCGCCCACGCCATGTCGCGCGAGTAGACCTTACCGAAGTTGCCCTTGGAGTCCACGAACGGGTGCAGCAGCGCACCGTAGCCCTTGGAAAGGCGCACCATCGTGTCGTAGATGGCGGCGTCGCCGTGGGGATTGAGCCGCATGGTCTGGCCGACGATGTTCGCGCTCTTCGTGCGCGCGCCGTTCAGAAGCCCCATCTTATACATGGTATAGAGGAGCTTGCGGTGGCTGGGCTTGAAGCCGTCGATCTCCGGAATGGCGCGCGAGACGATGACCGACATCGCGTAGGGCATATAGTTCGTCTCCAGCGTATCGGTGATGCGCTGCTCGACCACGTCCGCACGCAGACCGAGGACGTTGGGGTTATTGCGGTGCAGAGCGGTCTGTTCCTTCTTTTCGTTCTTCTTCATGGTGTCCCTCGAACGTTCACATATTCTGTCATTATGGATTATATCAGCTTTTCCGCACGCCGTCAATGCGTGGGCGCGGCGCAAAGCGTCGTCTGTTCTTTGCCGCATTGCACAAAAGGGGTAAACGTCTTTCGTGTTTCTTGGCTAAAATCCCATCTTGCTTTTTCCTCTCCCGTCCTGTATCATTTGCAAAAGAAACAAACGAGGGAGGACACAGCCATGACGCAGTATGTATACAAAAAGAAATTCCTTCCTGCTGGTGTTTCTATTTTTATCAGCACCGTTTTTGTTGATAATGATATTGTTTCCTTTGACCGGTAATTTTTTACCGGTCTCTTTTTTTGCCCGCGCGGGGCGCTGAGTCGTTTGGTCAAATAGGAACATACATCAAAATCAGAAGAAAGAGGGAAAATCACATGAAGAAAGAACTCGGACACGAAGCCATCTACGACGCCCATCAGCTGGGCACCCCCAGAATGCTGGTGCTGGGATTGCAGCACATGTTCGCCATGTTTGGCGCGACGGTGCTCGTCCCCATCCTCGTGCAGGGCTACGGCCTGCCGCTCTCCATCCAGACCACTCTGCTCTTCGCCGGCCTCGGCACGCTCCTCTTCCACGTCTGCACCAAGATGAAGGTCCCCGCGTTCCTCGGCTCCTCGTTCGCCTACCTCGGCGGCTTCGAGACCGTCGCCAAGCTGAACGCCGGCAAATACGCCGGTATGAGCGGCGATGAAAAGCTCGCCTACGCGCTCGGCGGCATCGTGATCGCTGGTCTTCTCTACCTCGTGCTCGCGCTGCTGTTCAAAATGCTCGGCGCGAAGAAGGTCATGCGCTACTTCCCGCCCATCGTCACCGGCCCCATGATCATCATGATCGGTCTGAACCTCTCCGGCTCCGCGATCAACAATGCCGCGACCTGCTGGTGGCTCGCGCTCGTCGCCATGGCGATCATCGTCGTCGCCAACATCTGGGGCAAGGGCATGGTCAAGATCATCCCGATCCTGCTCGGCGTGGTCGGCAGCTACCTCGTCGCGCTCATCGCCACTGCAAGCGGTGCGCAGCTGCCCGACGCGGACGGCGTGATGCAGCCGCTCGTCAACTTCGCCTCCGTCAGCAAGGCGAACCTGATCGGCCTGCAGCAGTTCGTCATCGCCAAGTTCGACGTCTCCGCCATCCTCGTCATGGCCCCCATCGCCATCGCCGCCATGATGGAGCACATCGGCGACGTCTCCGCCATCTCCTCCACCACCGGCAGGAACTTCATCGAGGACCCCGGTCTGCACCGCACCCTCGTTGGCGACGGTCTCGCCACTGCGCTCGCCGGTATGTTCGGCGGCCCCGCCAACACCACCTACGGTGAGAACACCGGCGTGCTCGCCCTCTCCAAGGTCTACGACCCCCGCGTTGTGCGTCTCGCCGCCGTCTATGCCATCATCCTGAGCTTCTCTCCCAAGTTTGACGCGCTGGTGAACTCTATCCCCGCAGCCATCGTCGGCGGCGTCAGCTTCATCCTCTACGGCATGATCTCCGCGGTCGGCGTGCGCAACATCGTGGAGAATCAGGTCGACCTCACCAAGTCCCGCAACCTCATCATCGCGGCGGTCATGTTCGTCAGCGGTCTCGGCTTCAGCTCGGTCGGCGGCGTGACCTTCACCGTCGGCGGCGCTGCCGTCACACTCTCGGGCCTCGCCATCGCGGCGCTGTGCGGCGTGATCCTCAACGCCGTCCTGCCCGGCAACGACTATGTCTTCGGCGTCAGCGTCGAGGGCGACAAGTCCGCCGACCTCGGCAGCTATTAAGAAGAATATCACTCATCCCCCTACGGAGAGAGGCGGCGCGGCCTGCGGGCCGGGCCGCCTCTCTCTATCCTTTTTCCTCCTCCGCCGGCAGGAGCGGCCCCGCTTCGCCGTAGGGCAGCGAAAAGTCCACGATGCCCTCCGCCGCGGGTGCGACGGAATACATCGGATAGAACCAGTGCAGGCCGTCGTCCGCCAGATAAAAGCTCCTGCTGGAAAACGCGCGGCGCAGCAGCGCGCCGTAATTGGGATAGTACGCCGCCGTGCCCGTCTCCATCTGCTCCCGCGCCGTCTCCCGCGCCGCGCGGACGAGGCGCTTTTTTACCGCCGTTTTCGGCGGAAAAAACGCCGTGAGCGGCAGGAGAAAGCCCGTGCGCCGATCCCACGTCTCCGCGCGGCGGAGCGTGAGCCGCGGCGGCAGATGCTCCTCCCGGCCTTCGGTATAAAGGCTCAGGATGTCTCCCCGCACGAGCGTCACCCGATAGGCGAGCGCCGCGCGGGCGCAGCTCCACGGCGCGCTGCGCTCCAGCGCCGTGTGCATCGTTTCGGCAGCGCGGGGCAGCAGCTCCGCCTCGCAGTATTTAAGATAGGCGCGCGCGTATTGGCGGTAGTAGCGGTCGAAGCGCCGCGCACGGCGGCTCTTTCCCCCGCAGCGCGGCAGCGTCACCTCGGCGGTCAGCACCGGCACGCCGCCGCTCTCCCACGTTTTCTCCAGGTGCAGCGGCGTTTCCGACAGCCGCAGAAGCTCTCTTTCCATACCGTCCTCCCGTTTTTTTCTCACTCCAATGTATGAAGCGTCCGTGCAGGCGGTTCCGCCGCGGAAAATGCGAAAAGTTCACACTTCCGCCCTTTACTTTCATGCTCTGTTCTGTTAAACTATAAAGCAGGGTGCGCAGGGCGCACTACTGTCATATTTCGGAGGGGTCTATCATGGCTGCACCGGGAAACCGCATCGGAAAGAAAGAAAAAAACGAGGACTTTTATAAGGCCATTCTGCTTTTGAAGGACGAGGAGGAGTGCTACAGCTTCTTCCGCGACGTGTGCACCATCGCCGAGCTGCGCGCGATGGAGCAGCGCTTTGAGGTCGCGCGGATGCTCACGCAGGGCAAGGTCTATAGTGAGATTCTGGAGCGCACCGGTGCCTCCAGCGCGACGATCTCGCGCGTGGCCCGCTCGCTGACCGACTCCGACGGCGGCTACGAGCGCATCTTCGCGCGCATGAAGGGCGAGAAGTGATGGAAAGCTATTCCGCCCTCGCCGCCTCCTACGACGAGCTGACGCAGGACGTCGGCTACGAAAAGCGCGCCGCTTTCGTCGAAAAGCTCTTCCTGCGCAGTCATATTCCGGTTCATACCGTGCTCGACCTCGCCTGCGGCACCGGCACGATGACCGCCCTCCTCACCGAGCGCGGCTACGAGCTCATCGGCGTGGACGGCTCGGAGGATATGCTGCTCGAGGCGCGCGAGAAGGCACAGACGCTCACCGGCGTCCCGCCGCTGTTTTTGCACCAGTCCATGCCCGAGCTGGACCTCTACGGCACGGTGGAAGCGGCGATCTGCTGCCTCGACAGCCTCAATTACCTCATCGACGCACGCGAGGTGCGCGAGACCTTCCGCCGCCTGCACCTGTTCATCGCGCCCGGCGGCTCGCTCGTGTTCGACGTTCATGCCCTCGGCAAGCTCGAGGCGATGGACGGTCAGGTCTGGCTCGACGAACGCGAGGACGTCTACTGCGTGTGGCGCACGGAGTATTCCCGCCGCTCGCGCCTGCTGGACTATTACGTTGACATTTTCTCCGCCCGCGCGGACGGCGCGTGGGAGCGCAGCTTTGAGGAGCACCGCCAGCGCTGGTACAGCGTTTCGGAGCTGACCGAATGGCTGACCGCCGCCGGCTTCGGCGAAATTCGCGTCTACGGCGACTGCCGCCTCCGCGCCCCGAACGAAACAGACGGGCGCATCTATATTTCCTGTATCCGAAAAGAGTGATTTTATGAACGACACATTAGTAAGAGCCATGTCCAAGGACGGCATGGTCAAGGCCACGGCCGTCTACACCCGTGCGCTCACCGAGCGCGCCCGCCAGATCCACCACACCAGCCCCGTCGCTACCGCGGCGCTCGGCCGTGCGCTCGCCGGCGTCTCCATGATGGGCAACGCCCTCAAGGGCAGCGGCGAGAGCGTTACACTCCAGATCAAAGGCGACGGCCCGCTCGGCACCATCCTCGCCGTCTCCGACGCCGAGGGCAACGTGCGCGGCTATGTGCAGGACGCCTCCGTGGAGCTTCCCCTGCGCGCAGACGGTAAGCTGGACGTCGGCAGCGCCGTCGGCCACGGCGGCACCCTGACCGTCATCAAGGACCTCGGGCTCAAGGAGCCCTACGTCGGCACGGTCGACCTGCTCGGCGGCGAGATCGCCGAGGATCTGGCTGCCTACTTCGTCGAGTCCGAGCAGATCCCCTCGGCCTGCGGCCTCGGCGTGCTGGTCGACCGCGACCGCAGCGTACTCGCCGCCGGCGGCTATCTCATTCAGCTCCTCCCCGGCGCGGGCGAGGATACCATCGCCAAGGTCGAGGGCGGCATCTACGCCGCGCCCAGCGTGACGAATCAGCTCCGCGACGATCCCGATCCGGCAAACCTCCTGCGCACGGTGCTTTCCGATTTCGACCTTGAGATCCTGGAGACGACGCCCATCGAATACCGCTGCTACTGCTCGCGCGAGCGCACGGAGCGCGCGCTGCTCTCCCTCGGTTCGAAAGATCTTGAGCAGATCGTAGAGGAGCAGGGCGGCGCAGAGCTTTCCTGCCAATTCTGCGACAAGGTGCAGACCTTCACCGCAGACGAATTGCGCGCCATGATCGCCGATCTCAAAGCGCGCGGGAAGTAAGGCATTTCCCCTTTCGAAAATTTTTTGAAAAAATCAAAAAATATGGTTGACACGGCAGGGGTTATTCTGTATAATAACCCTTGTCGTTCGCCGAAGCGATTTCGAGTGGGGAGCATAGCTCAGCTGGGAGAGCATCTGCCTTACAAGCAGAGGGTCACAGGTTCGAGCCCTGTTGTTCCCACCACGTATTCGGCCAGGTAGTTCAGCTGGTTAGAACGCCGGCCTGTCACGCCGGAGGTCGAGGGTTCGAACCCCTTCCTGGTCGCCATTCATCAGGCTGCAATAGCGGCTTGATATGCCTCGGTAGCTCAGTTGGTAGAGCAGCGGACTGAAAATCCGCGTGTCGCCAGTTCGATTCTGGCCTGAGGCACCATTTGCGGGCGTAGCTCATCTGGTAGAGCGCCACCTTGCCAAGGTGGAGGTAGCGAGTTCGAGCCTCGTCGCCCGCTCCAA
>ENA-UEQL01002682-UEQL01002682.1-human-gut-metagenome-genome-assembly--contig:-NODE-2682-length-11654-cov-5.487777_pt1 | contig 11654 bp, 9 predicted proteins | sample MGYA00242905_ERZ507926 | MGnify/ENA primary metagenome ERZ507926 (study PRJEB26167, sample SAMN06115531) | human gut metagenome | host: Homo sapiens | place: China:Henan | collected 2015-09-09 | study...
GTCGCACAACTTCCGCCTCTTCACCGCCCTGACGGGAACTGCCACAGCCCCCCAAAAACAGTCCAAACAAAAAGACTAAAACAGTTGATCGTTTCATGGTGCTGTTTGTTTAATGGTTAAATTACTGGTCATGCACACAACGGACACTACCGCCCAGCAGATAATGATAACCATAATATTCATTAAACCCTGCAGGTAACCCGGCCGGACTATGAATGTCATTACCGGCACCATGCATTAAGGCCCATCTATTACGATTAACCCTATATGTGGGCGCTGTTTTTCCAGCTCCGATATCAGGATTCCAATATATTCCTGTATGTAATACAGAGGCAGGAGAATGTCGTTGAGGTGATGAATATATCATTGGAGTTTGTGTCCAGATAGCTAAAACGCCTTCTTCATATCCACCATCGGGGGCAGATATGGCTGGAAAAGACTTAGCTATTCCCGCACCGCTTTCTATCAATCGAGTAAATACAACAGGATAAGAGCCTGTTATAGACTGTATCAGATTAATAACCTCCCAAGCCGTAGGGAGTCGCCAGCCATCGGGGCAGGCACGTTGGGGAATACTGCCATAATAAATGGGTCCGACCATAGCTGGTGCCAAAGAATATGAACGAGGACGAGCAGCCATATTAGGACCTCCTTCCCTACTGGCGTCTATCATCCAACAAACACCACCATTACCCATACGGGTAGTCTGATAGTTACTGCCACCGATACGCATAAGTTTCATGGAATTTCCGAAACCACAAGCCGGTTGCTGGCTTACATGCAAACGATATTCCAATTCGTTAGCAGAATTTCCTGTTCGTATGGAAAGGACAGCACTACGCATATTCTGGGTAAAGTTCTTACTGTTTGCCGAAATAGTAACCGTGGCTGGTACTCCCGCTGTACCCGAGGTTTGGCTGAGTGAAATCCATGAAGGTTTTCCGGTTATTTGCCAATTGGTATTCTCTGTAGTTATATTTACGGGTAATGAAGCGACACCTATTTGGATATCACCGTCAAAAGCGAACACCCGTTTGTCCACCGTCAGCCGTTTGTTCCCTCGTACTATTACTTCTTCTTGTACCTCGTTCCACGGCACGATACGGCATTTAAGGGTATGGTTTCCTTTGAAAGCTTCCTCGGGAGTTTGGGCCGGCAACCCGTCCACACTTTCCACTTGTACTTTATATTCATGATTACGCAGAATATCCATCGGCACTCCCGAACCGTAGTCCTTGAAGTCGAGGCGGTAGTAACCGTCTACCGACGGCTTAGAGCCGGTGAGATACGGCTTCACGTGCATAACCAGACAAAGGTCGTCCAGCGCATTCCCGCCCGAGGGGCGGTTCTTGTTGTCCACCTCGCACAGGTAGAACGTCTTTTGTGAGCCGTTGAAAATACCGATATTCCCGGGTGACACATCGCTGTTCAATGAGGTGAATGTACCCCGTGTCTGCCGTGCCCCGACGGGTACGGTGGGAGTATTCACTTGCTTGCCCGTCACATTATAGTTGTCCGGTGCAATGCGTCCTTTTGCCCGGTAATTGTACAGCCGCAGATCGTTGTAATAATAGAAAAAGCCTTTTAGGTCGGATTCAAGAGGATTGATAAGCGTGAACTTAGCTACCGCACGTATCATCGTCACCTCTTGGGGAGCGCCAGAGGGAGAGAAACCTTCGCCCACCGCTTGGTTGGGAAGCTCGCCCCACATGGGTATGCCATTCGTAAAGTCGGGTGCGGCATCCGTTCCGACATCGAATGCCAGGCGGTTCATTACCCCCTCTTTCTGTTCTCCGAATGCAGCAGCAAGGGTATTCACCTGCTCACGGACATTGGCAAGCACCACGAGTGTCTGATGTTCGGGAGCTCCCATCAGCTGTACACGTACGGTTTGTGTGCCGATATCGTATGTACCCTGTGCACGGTAGAAGAATGTACCTTTCTTTATATTCGTAGGATCTGCAGGATCAACCTTGAATGAAAGTACATCTACAGTATTGATTCCATTTTCATCTATAGCACGTGTCAGCGGCGCACGCGTTTCGGAACTTTGCGAGGTGTTCATTTCAGCAGCCTGTTTTGAAGCACCGGTTTTAAAGTTCAGGTAAATAACGGCTGTATGTCCGTTCGCTTGCGGCACCGACTGCTCCGCATCATCACTGCAAGCGGTCGGAAGGAGCGCCGCCATTGCAATCCACAGCACAGCTGAGGCATGTCGCCTCCACAGATATGCCACACGGGTGAAACCGGATAAACCGGAAGTCTGAAATCCTATATTCATTTTTCTTCTTTTTTTAGTAATATATCTATTTTTTATATCAACTTTCTTACAAACTAAATTGCATCGGTCATATACCGTCTTACTTATTTATCGGCGAACAGACGAACGGAAAACCCGTGGTGTTTAACGTCTCTGTAGTTCGCGAACGCAGAGTACGAGTAGAAAGACACGTTCCAAGCATTGCCGAGGAGGCTGGGAAACTCCGTGCTCGACCAATACCGACCATATTCGCCTCGGGCTTCGAGCAAACCACTCGAAATGAACGTTGGGAAGGAGATATAACCGGCAGCCGGAAAAATACGAACGACAGCCTCGGAAGTATGGCTATCCCACCAAGAATCATTATTGATAGTGCTAATGTTTCCTGTAAATGCGCTGCCCAAGTAAACACAATCCACTTTCAATAGGGAAGTAAAGTCATGGTTGGCAAACGAACCCACGCGGGTGTAACGGTAAGCACAAACCATATTATTATCAGTAGCAAGAGGGAAATCGGATAGGGAAGAATCATCGATAGGATTACCGGTACCTTGTTTGAAACGCAGAGCGTAACAAACACCGTTACCCGAAGAGAAATAATCGTTGGCGAAAGTTTTTTTGATGCCACCGAACTCAATAGCCTCGTTGACATTAGAAGTATTAGTAGGGGAATCATATTGGGTATTAAAACGCCCGTCAACTCCCAGCGGGAAGGCAGGTGGTAACCATAACCGGGATGCCCCAGTTTAAAAAAGACATCATCAAAGAGCTTCTTGGCATTTGGATTGTAAGTATCATTATTCTCTCCTGTGAGCACGTACCAATTATAATAACCGGATTGGTCATTGCTATGGCTCGAAGCCCAATGAAGATTAGGGTCAGTCTGGGCTGCAGTGGGAGAAATACCCGGAGGAACGGAAGAAATGAAAGGAGAATTATAGATAGAGCCACCGGCGAGGTTATATTCGGCAACATAATCCAAAGGCGTACCGATCTGCTTAATATTGATTTTAGTATAAAGTCGTCCAGCCCGTATCTACAGATAACCATCCTTGAATCCCTTGCCATTCGTGATGGCCTGCAATTCCTCCGTAACCGGATTGGTGAGAGTGGCGCCAGCCGCCCCACTGTTTTGACTGGGTTTCAGCCATGAATTAGAAACTGAAATTGTTGTTCCGTCGGCATTATAGGCACCGACCTTCCACCCACTGGGGTAATTGGTGCGCACAGAAAATTTGTTCTGTGTGCTTGTGGCATCGTGCTTGCCTTGAAGTGTCATCGCCGTTCGGGTCACTGCCAAGAAATGCCCCGATTCATTGAACGTTATATCTGTGAATGCGTCTATCACGATGGGCACTACTACGATGTTATGGTTGGTAAAGTTGTCCGGGCTGGTTACAGCCTCGTTCAAAGTGGCAAACCCCGGCCCTTTCACTTCCTTGATGGTGAAAATATAGCGGTGGTTGCGCAGAATGGGCATGTATTTACCCTTTTCGTAAGGACTCGTGCCACCGCCCTTGATACCGTCCCATGTATAATCCATTCAGTAGTAGTATTCTCTTCCTTGATAGGCAAGATTTATAACTATACAAGGACGGCTGCCGCCGGAGATAGCCGACTGTTCATTCAAATAATAAGTGATGACATTCGGAGATGCGGTGTTTGCAGTTCCCTCAAGCGGGTGCCCGCCACTGACTGCTGGCTGCGATGTGGCAGGCAGTGTGGGAGTCATGTATCCCGACTGTGAAGCGGTGGTATTGTATGTAGCAAGATCTACCCAAACGCGTCCGTTGCCTACGGAATTGACGAAGTAAACCTTTCCCGCAGCTGTCGTGGCTCCCGAAGTTGTAGGATTGATGATATCCACCTTCGCCAGCATGCGGATAAGCGGTATTTCCTGCGCAATGGTTTGCGACACACCGGCTTTCAGTTCAAAGCCTCCCGCCGGGGCATGCTCGCCGTACATGGGTATGTATGTGCCCGTACCTTCTTGTCCGAACCTACCCACGACTTCCACTTGCTTAAGAGCATCATAGGTGGAACCGGCTGTTATATTTGCCAGTTCTGTTTGGGCATTAGCTATGAGAGCTATACGTTTGTATCTGCCCGCAATAACGGGCACAGAGAAGTATTTCGTATCCGAAGAGCCTGAAAGTGTATGCAACGAGCTGCCCAGAATATCATATTTCACCTTGACTTTCTCCGTACCGTCTTCATCGGCAAACATCAGTACGGTAATCTCTGTTATCCCTTTCTCGTCTACACCACGAGTATTCGCCGCCCGGAAATCGGGAATCCTGACAGAAAGTGTCACTTCGGCCGTCTCACCTTTGCCGGACACGGGCGGAACAGGAAGAATGAGTTCGTCTTGCCGGCACGAAAGTACGAGCGGCAGTAATAACAGGACCGACAGCAGGTTGCGGAACGGTATGATGATTGAACTACTTGGCATAATATATTGTTTTATGATTTGCATTTCATGATTGACCGGTGCGTTTTTTACACTCCTCCGGGTTTTACATTCTGATTTTCCCAATTCCTGATCGTTATTTTCGCATGACCGTTTGTAAAGGTAATCTCGATAGGAATGGTTACTTCAATATCTTCCTCCATCGGTATGTGGTAGCGGGCAATAAGCCCTGCCAACGAAATCGGGGGCACGATATGGTTTCCCGTGGTGGGATCGATAATTTCCACCATGCCGGGGGTATCGGCCTTGAAACGGGGGATGTCAGTCGTGGCATTAGCATGGCGGTTGGTGACATCATATGCTACGGCAGGCTGGAATGTCTTGTTCCGGCTTACGGACTGGAGACGCCATGTGCCCGAGGTTTCGTCGAACACCGGTCGCAAGGCTGACTCCATGCCCGTGATGTGTACCACAGGCTGCACGCTCACACCATCAAGGTGAAGACTTACACGGATAGTGCCGGGGCTGAAATTGACAGTATGGTCTCCAGTCTCGTGCTCACTGACCGTAAGTGGCGTGACAGCGAAAAGAAGCCGATCAAGCGTGGGGATGGAAGCGGAAGTCTCCGCATGCGGGTGTGAGGCGGAAAGGTTCCTTATGGTTTCTCCTTCGGAAAAGCCGCCGAGCTTGGTCTGTGCATCCGAAGCATTCGCCCAGAGCACGACAGTGTAGTTTCCCTGCGGCAGATACATCTCAACACCCTGCAAACGGTCAAGTTCACTCTTCTCCAGCGTCTGCATATGCTCAATACTGCCATCGGGACGGTACACACACAGCCTCACCCTCTGAACACGCTCTCCGAAAAGGTCAGCGGCAGAGCCGCGAGGCTTGTAGGTAAATCGTAACAGGGTATCCAGAGGGCAGCCCTCCAGGGACTCCCTGATGCACCTCGACAAGACTAAGGTTAAAATACCGGAAAGCATCAGGAAGCGTATAGCTTTATACAATTTCATGCGTAGTATCTTTTAGGTGAATAACTGTGGTTATGACTTTATATGAATATACGTGTTATGATTTAACAGGTTATAGAAATACAGGTCGTGAGGTCAGGGCAAAAGACACCCACGACCTGCTTACATTCCGCCGTGCGAGAGGAACTGGTGAACTAGTAAAATGAGCTAAAAATCTCCTCTACGCAAACGGACTTGTAAAAGAAACAAACAAATACAATATACCTTGATGGTATGACAGTTAGAGATTAGGCTTGACAGGAACGACCGTCCAGGCTTTTACCGTCACCTTCAACCAAACGCTGACAGCACTGGTATTAGGTATTGTGGAAAGGTTGCTCTCGTCAAATGTAAAGTCGGCTTTCGAGATAGTATAAATCTTTCCTTTTTCCAGTTCTACAATATTGCCACTGCCATCTTTGAATCCTCTCACGGTGATAAACTGGTCACCTGTGCCGAAATTCACGCTGCTGCCGGCCTTAGCAGCCAAATTACTCAACTTAAATACGAGCTGGAGTTGCTCGTTCGCGTCAGTACTGTTACCGTTAGGAACAACCTGATATGCCCAACGTTGCCCTGCAGTTGGCGGAATGACTTCCTTTGGGATACCTGTAGCAGCGACGGCAGACTGGTCAAAGAGAAGGTGGCCATCGAGGACGACAGAAACGCACTCGGAGAGAAAGTGCTTGCAACCGAACACGTTTACGACGAGCTTGGCAGAGCCAAAATGACGAGGCGGTTCGTGGGCGACGAGGAAAAACTTGCGGACAGAGAACTGTACTTTTACGAAGAGGGCGACCAAACGGCAACCGGCACGTTGAAAACGATAAACTATCTGCTTGGCGACAACACGGAACTCAAAGCCGAGTATACGTATGATAAAAACGGGAACATAGTAAGCGAAAAATTCGGAAAAATAGGGCACGAAAAGACGACTTCGTATAAGTACGATTCCAATAATCGCTTGATTCGAGAAGATAACGAAGCACTCGGGAAAAGTTATGAATACGAGTACGACGACAGCGGCAATCGTACGATCATGAGTGAAGGCGCGTATTCGCCCGGCAAAGAAATTCCCGCAAGCGTGGAAAGAAGAGTGGGCGCGGCGTTCTGCGGAACGAGTTTCTGCGGAACGGCGGTAGCAAGCGAGGGAGTTGTGCGAAGCTTTTGCGACACAACTCTGTACGAATACGACGAGCGCGGCAGATTGCTGGACGAGAGAATTGCCTACGACAACGCGGGCAGACCTATTATTTATCGTAATAACGCCGTGGAGTGGAATGGTTCGCAGATGACGAAGTACGGCAGAAATATCTACGAGTACGACGGGAACAATTACAGGGTTTTCAAGCAAACGCCAAGCGAAAAGACTTATTACAACTACGACGGCTCGGGGAATCTGAGGTTCGAGCGCAGAGGACGCACTGAGATAAACTATGTATACGACTCGAACGGAATACAGGGCATGAAAGTTACCGTGCCGACCGACGACTCGTCAACGTACTATGCAAGTGAAGAATATTACTATATAAAGGACCGATTTGGGAATGTACGCGTTATACTTGACAAAAGCGGGAATATAATGGTAGAATATAATTACGACGCATGGGGTAATTTCGTTGCGGAGAAAGTGCGTGAGGCGCGCATAGGCAGCGTTACCGTTGACCTTGTTTCGCTTAACGCTTTTACGTACCGCGGATACTACTATGATAAGGAAAGCGGTTTATATTACCTGATAAACCGCTACTACGACCCGACAACGGGCAGATTTATATCTCCCGACGACGTAGGCTATCTTGACTTCGAGTCGTTCTTCGGAACCAACCGATACGCTTATTGCCTTGATGACCCGGTAAACGAGAGCGATCCTGACGGCACAATGCCGAACTGGCTGAAATGGGTAATCGGCGGAGTTGTAATAGTAGGCTTAATTGTAGCAACATTTTTTACTGGCGGTGCATCTGCCGGCGTTGCCGGATTTATAGTTGCCGGAGCGTTGAAAGGAGCAGTAATAGGAGCAGTATCCGGAGCACTGGTTTCGGGAACTATCAGAGGTATATCTTCGGCTATTGCGGTTAACGGTTTTTGGAACGGTTTTGCAGATGGTGCCGCAGACGGATTTATGTCAGGAGCAATTATTGGGGCAATTACAGGTGCGATAAGCAGTAGTCTTCAAATTGCTAATTCGGCAAAATGTTGGGATAGAGGTAATTATCGTTCTGCTTTTGAATCGATGAAAAAGCATTACGAAAGACATGTAATAAAAGAAGGCTTTCAAAAAGGGAATAATATTGTAAAATATACGAAAGATGCAATGAGTTATGCCAATAGAAATGCAAGTGTATTAAAATTTCAGCCTGCACGTAAAGCAAACTTACACCCTAATTGGTCATGGTTAGGGGGCAAGCTGAAAATGAACGGACAGTTTACTTCGGCAGGAAAGATTCTGACGTTTTGGTATATAGAACGCTCATAGGGGGTAGAGAGTTTATGAAAAAATATAAGTTGACAGAAGAAGAAAAAGCTGTAGTGGAAAAATTTTGTCATTCCAGTATTCCTTTTATATTTTGCTCAGGTGAATATGGTATGTGTGTTCAATATTTTGAAATATTGGATTACGAAGCCGAACGTTCACTTCTAAAAGGTAAAAAAGTTGATGAAAATATTTATAAAATCATTATATCGGAAGATAATATAGAAATAGAGAAAGAAAAGCTCTGTGGATATTCTCTCGAATATTATAATCTGAGTTTGCAAATAGAAGATATATTGAAAAAGTACTACCATTTGTTGGAGAGTTAACAATAAAATCACCTTGCAAAAAATATAAAAGTATTTATAGCTGTTTCATATTAATACTCTGTAAAAAATCAGCCCTCTTAAGGAGATAGACATGGTTTTTGACAAGAATGTAAGTCGAAATGAAATCGAAAAATATGAAAGAGACTGTCTTGAAAAAGTTTCCAATCTTTCGCTTATGTCTGTATTAAAAGAAGAATCGGACAAACGAGGCTGGCATTTCAGAATGGAAATTCAGCATATTGAATCGGATTTAAAAAAATATTCTTCACATTTAGCCATTGATATTTTTAATGAAAACGAAGAGAGAGTATACGAAAGCGATGAACCCGCTTGCTGTTTAATGCTTTGCGAACCGATTTGTTATATGCACCGCGGACATATAGTCGGGGTTGATTTAATTGCGGATAAAGAATTTCTCCAATCGTTGGGATTGCTTATTAAGCAGATTAAAAATTCAATAAATTGAAATATTCGCGTAATACTTGACAAAAGCGGGAATATAATGGTAGAATATAATTACGACGCATGGGGTAATTTCGTTGCGGAAAAAGTGCGTGAGGTAAGTATATGCAGCGTTACGGTTGACCTTGCGGAACTTAACGCATTTACGTACCGTGGATACTACTAAGAAAAAGAAGAGTTGTCTTACGTGTTTAGGACGGACAGCGACTATCTCATGCGCATAATAAAGAATGTTCAACCCCAAAAGGATGTTTTTATTGTAAAAGAGCGTCCTTTTTTGCGTAAAAAAGATAAAAAAGCGCGCTGCCGCGTTGTCGCACTACAAGGGGGCGTTTCGGTTTTTACCGAACTAAAAGCCGATATAAACGCCTAAAGAAGAAAGCCGTTGATTTTTAACCGAAGAGCAGGTATACTTAAAATATAAAACTTTACCGTTACGGAACGGAGGTCAAAAACATGGAGAAAATGAGAAAAAACGGCGTTAGGAATATTGTGAGCTGGATACTTGCGACAGCGTTGGTGATGAGCGCTATGCTGCCGATAAGCCACGTATCGATTCAAAGCGCCATGGCGGAGGACATTGAAACAGTGAAAATTACGGCTTTACAAAGTAACGTAACCGATTTGGGGCTGGAAGGCTACGTCGGTGAAAACGTAAAGGGCAACGTTGAGAATTGGCAGATAGGCGCCTACGAAGCGAACAAGGGCATCGTGGACAGAATTGCGCTTTCCTGTCAGGGCGAGATAAGCCTTGACTCCGTGTTGGGACAGGATTGGTTCGGGGTGGACGGTTACTACGACATAGATGTTGCCGAAAGTTATGACGAACTGAGTGAAAAATACGTGGGGGCGGCGCTGTGTTACAAACCCAAAAAAGCCGACGCATATCGCGGAGACGCAGGTTTTCGGTTGGATCACGGCACATATTCGGGTATAACCGATTGGACGGGTACGCGCGAGATATGGGTATTTGTGGATGCGAGTGCGTATGGAGCAGACGTATACATCAGAGTTAATTTTGAAGAAGGTGAACCGAATAGCCCGCAATGGGAGGCGTACAGTCCCGTTCAAGGCAAGGCGGGACGACTTATTTCCAATGGGGGAGAAACGCCCGTAACGTACACTTTTTACGAACAGTACGGTGACGCGTTTTTCAAAATAGAAAAGGGATTTAAGGGTTTTTTGGCAATTCCCTTCGACAACAAGCATTTTTGGAGGTATGCTTCCGACGGCGGCAACGGCAAAATCGACGGCGTAAATGTGCGTCAGATGACCATAGCGGTGGGCGGAGCGACCGAGCAAGCGGTGGGCACGCCGCTTTACTTTGACTTTGCGAAAGTGGGCAATTACGAACAAGGAGAAGACGTTCCTTTTAACGCTGGAGAAGAAGACGAAAAATATGTGGCGGTATTGCCTGTTACCGTCAATGCGTACGTTCACGATATAAGCGATTGGGCGGGCGCGTTCTGCGGCGAATTGTACAACGATTGGGATGTTTGCTTTGACTATAATCACAAGGCGCAGAGCGGTAATTCGCTGGGCTGGACTTACACGAAAGCGACGCAGGCGTTTAACGACAGAGACATGCGCTTTGCCGCCGATCCCGACGCGATAACTGATTGGAGCGGAGCAAAAGAACTGTGGGTGTATGTGGATGCCCGCGAGATGAGTGAAGGAGCGGAATTGCGCGTTGCGTTTGAAGAAGATTCGGTGGGAAGAGAATCCTTTTCACTGATAGACGGAAAAGAAATTGTACTCCACCGCAACGGCAACGATGCGTATCGTGCGGAAAAAGCGATAGTGCGTGGCGGAGGATACGTCCCACTTCCTGTCGGATTTGCCGGTATGGTGCGCTTACCGCTAAACGATCAGACCTTCGGCAGATATTGGGACGAGGGCGGGAACGCCGTTATTGACATCGATCGCGTAGTACAGTTTCAGCTGGCGATAAAGAGCGGTGCCGCGGACGTGGGGAAGACTATATATTTGGACGACTTTGCGATAGTGGGTGACGTAGCGGGCGAAACACTGGACAAAAACATGTATTTCGGCAACAATTCTGCCGATAAAGACAACGTAGAGACGGCATGGAAATATGTGCCCGTTGGATACACTTATAAGAAAGTGTGGAGCCTTGACAAGTTGGCAAAGAGAAATGGTTCGGGCGGTGCTATTACAGCGTGGTACGGCGAATTTGTAGGCAAATTGCTCACGGGAATGGCATTCGGTTACAAGGCGACGGCGGACGAAAGGTTGGTTGCTGCGGCGGAAGAGATAATAACGGCACTTGCGGCGGCTCAGGGCGATGACGGTTATCTGGGTGTATTCACGGGTGCCGGAAGGTTTGCCATCGGCGAATCTAATTGGGATTTATGGAATCATTATCACTGCGTTACGGGACTGCTGGAATGGTATGGCATAACGGGCAGCGTTATGGCAAAAGAAGTGGCTGTGGCGGCGCTGGACTGCATTTACAATACTTTCAAAGACCGCAGTTATATTGTGGCGGGCGGATACGAAACAAACCGCGCGATAATGCACGGATACACGCTGGGATACAAGGCGACGGGCGACGAAAAATATCTCGCCGAAGCACTGCGTATTCTCGAAAAAGACTGTGCTCAGCCCAATGGCTGGTATCGCTGCGGTTTGGAAAACAGAGACTTTGCTGCATCCGACTGCACAAGATGGGAAGTTCTGCACATGATGA
>ENA-UEQL01002693-UEQL01002693.1-human-gut-metagenome-genome-assembly--contig:-NODE-2693-length-11622-cov-29.117713_pt1 | contig 11622 bp, 5 predicted proteins | sample MGYA00242905_ERZ507926 | MGnify/ENA primary metagenome ERZ507926 (study PRJEB26167, sample SAMN06115531) | human gut metagenome | host: Homo sapiens | place: China:Henan | collected 2015-09-09...
TCTGCAGCGTAGTAAACGGTGGCCCCATTTCCAACCACAAGGGTGTAAATATACCGGGAGCAGCCCTTTCCATGCCCTATATCAGTGATGTGGACCGCAGTGATATCATGTTTGGCTGTGACATGGATTTTGACTTTCTGGCGGCATCCTTTGTCAGATGTAAAGAGGATATCCTGGAGGTACGTAAGATCATTGAAGAGCATGGAAGCCACATGAAGATCATTGCAAAGATTGAGAATACGCAGGGCATAAGAAACCTGGATGAGATCCTGGAGGCAGCAGGGTACGGTAGAGCAATGGATGGCCATGGGCTTGGTAGATCCTATTCTTTTTCCGAACACCGACCAATATGACGAAATGTTCCGTACCGGTGCCATCATGAACCATACGGTTTCAGCCTCCGGCGGCAACGATAAGATAAATTTCTATACTTCACTCGGCATCATGGACCAGGAAGGTCTGCAAATCCACAATGACTACAGCCGTTATAACATGCGTTTGAACGTGGATTATAAGGTTCGTGATAACGTAAAAATAGGTATCAGAACAGATGGTAGCTGGTCAGAGCGCCAGACACCTCGCGGCGCAGGTTTGGAAACTGCAGGTTTAAAATATGTCATCTCCGGTATTTTGAACAAGCATCCTGAAACAGGTGAATACGGCGGTGCCATGGCTTATGGAGAATCTGCTTCTGCCGGTAATGCTGTTGCCGAATACGAAGCTTATCGCACAAATACTTCCCGCAAAGAATTTAATGGAAACGCTTACTTGGAATGGGAACCGCTTAAGGATTTGAAGTTGAACGTCAGTTACGCTTTGCGCTATTATAACCAGTTCAGCAAAAGCATCCAGAATGTGGTGAACCAGATGAACTTCCAGACCAACAGTATAGCCCGCACCATGCCGGATACAGGTGATATCATCAGCAATTCCAATAACGAAGGTCATAAGACTTTGTTCCAAGGACGTATCACTTATGAAAAGGAAATCTTCAAAGGGCATCATATTTCCGCCATGTTCAATGCAGCCGAAGAATACTGGTTCCAACGCAACATGGGTGCAGGACGTAAGAACCGTTTGCACAACAGCCTTGAAGAACTGGATGCAGCTTCCAAGGAAGTACAGACCAACGACGGTAAATCCGAATCCGAAGGTTTGCGTTCTTTCATAGGCCGCGTCAACTATACATTATTTGATAAATACTTGTTTGAATTCAACTTCCGTTCCGACGGTTCTTCCCGCTTTGCCAAAGGACATCAATGGGGTTTCTTCCCATCAGCTGCTGTAGGTTGGCGTGTTTCGGAAGAAGCCTTCTTCGCCCCGTTGAAGAAAGCAATCAGTAATGCCAAGTTCCGTGCTTCTTACGGTTCTCTGGGTAATAACTCCGGAGTAGGACGTTACGAACAAAAAGAAACAATGGGAACTACCAATTATATTGTTGGAAACAACGGTCTTGCAACCGGATTCAGTGCCAATAAGATGATTAACCAAGACCTTTCTTGGGAAGAAACCCGTGTCATCAATATAGGTTTGGACTTAGGATTCTTCAACAATCGGTTAAGCTTCATCTTCGACTATTACAACAGAACAACAGATGATTTGCTAACCGATGTGAATCTGCCTGCATATACTGGTTTTTCAAGCATGAAAACCAACTTGGGAAAATTGCGTAACTCAGGATTTGAAATGGAGGTAAGAGCTAATATTCTGTCTAATGCCAAAGGTTTTAACTGGGAAGTTTCTGCTAACTTAACTTCAGTGTCAAACAAGGTTTTAAAATTACCTACAAGTGACAAACCATTTAACCAGATTGATGGTTATGAAGTGGCAGCTGGACTCTACAACCCTGAAACAGGAGAGACTCCGACCAAATGGATTGGCGGCTATAGAGAAGGTGGAAGACTCGGTGATATGATAGGTTATGTACAGAATCATATCTTTAGAGATTGGAATGATGTAAAAGCTAACGCCAACATGGTCATTGACGAAGTTGCCAACTTGTATGGACCAGGTATGGCCAATGAAATAAACCCACAGACAGGTGTAACTTATGCTGAATCAAACGGATGGAAACCCATAGAACCAGGAGATGTATGCTGGGAAGACGTGAATGGCGATGGCCATATCAGTCAGCTCGACCGCGTGGTAGTAGGTAATATCTTCCCTAATGTGACTGGTGGTTTCACCACAACATTCGGTTACAAGAACGTATCTCTCTATGCACGTTTCGACTACTCATTGGGACACACCATCTACAACGACCTCAAGGCTCGTTCTTTGGGACAGTATCAGGGTTCGTTCAACCTCATCGACAAGGTAAAGGATACATGGTCTGAGACTAACCGCGATGCAGACCTTCCAGTATTTACATACGCTGACCAGTTGAACAAGATGAATATCACCCGTGAGAACAATGGTTACACCGCAGTCAACGGTAACAGCTCCCGTTTCTACGAGAAGGGCGACTATCTGGCACTGCGCGAGATTACTCTCAACTGGAACTTGCCAAAGACATGGATCAGCAGAGTAGGCATGCAGAATGCTTCCCTCTATGTAACAGGTCAGAACCTGTTCTACATCACTGGTTATGACGGAGCTTCTCCAGAGCCAGCAGCGTATAATGGTTATGGCGCAGGTATTGACAACGGTCGTTACCCAACACCACGCACATTACTCTTCGGTTTATCAGTAACATTCTAAAATTTGACTAAAATGAAAAAGTTTTTGAAATATATTGCAGCAGGCTGCATGGTCTTCTCAATGACTAGCTGTCTTGATGTAGAACCACAAAGTGAGATTACTGATGCTGGCTACTGGAAGGAAGAAGGCCAGTTCAGTTCTGCCAATACCGGTCTCCAGGCGATGTTCCGCGACCGTACCTTCACTCTTTTCGAGTGGGGTGAGATGCGTACCAATCTCTATGGTGGCAGTTCTTTCTCTGGTGAGGCAAGTAGTGGATATGAGTTCATGTGGAACAACCTCTTGAGCCAGGCAAGTCCAGCCATCAGCAACTATGGTGGCTGCTACGGACTTATCAACCAGCTCAACCTGATGATTGCCAAGGCTGAGAATACCGATATTATCAAGGAGGCAGCCAAGAGTAACTATCTGGGTTCTGCATACGGTATGCGTGCATACATATACTTCCAGCTGTTGAGAACCTATGGCGATGTCATCGTAGTGACCGACTATACCAAGGGTAGCGACATCAGCATCGGCAACATGGGTAAGGCTGCTTCTCCAGCAGCTGAGGTAATGGCTCAGATCAAGAAGGATATCCAGGCTTCTGAGAAGGCTTATGGCGACAACTACAAGTTTGCCAACGGCAGAAACTACTGGTCTCTGGCTGCTACCAAGATGCTCAAGGGTGAGGCTTATCTCTGGAGCGGTAAGCAGATGGGCGGCGGTAACGCTGATTATCTGATTGCCAAGGCTGCTTATGAGGACGTGAAGAAGGCTGACGTAGCTTTGCAGAACGACTTTACCCAGGTATTTGCCTTTAACAACAAGAAGAACAAGGAGATTATCTACGCTGTTTATTACGGCAAGGATGAGAAGACTATGTGGAATGATACCTTCCGCTTGACTTTGGTGATGGGTTCTATGTTCTTCAAGAACTACTATGAGGCTGATGGTACTTCTCTGGCTGAGTCTGCCATGGGTAATATGGACGGTGTAATGCGTATATCTCTCAACAAGGATATGTGGAAGGAGCTTTATCGTGACGGTGATACCCGTAAGGCTGGTAGCTTGAAGGATATCTATGCCAAGAACGAGGATGGGTCGCTCAAGTATGTTGGCAACATCCAGTATAAGTTCCAGGGTACCTTGCCAGAGGGTTACAACCAGCGCCAGTGGCTCGATGATTACCCAATCTATCGCTATGCTGACTGTCTCTTGGGCTTGGCTGAGGCTAAGGCTTTGCTGGGCGAGGATCCTGCTGCTGAGATCAACGAGGTAAGAAAGCGTGCTTACGGCGAGGAGTACTTCAATGCTCACCAGGCTGAAGTGGCTTATCCTAATGATACAGACGCTTCATTCTATGCCAACAACTCTTTCGTAGGCAGCGATGCCAATGTCATTGAGGCTGTATTGAAGGAAAGATGCCGCGAGTTCCTCTTCGAGGGTAAGCGTTGGTACGACCTCCGTCTGATGGGTACAGAGTATGTTACCAAATATACTTCTGCTCAGGCAAGCAAATTGTTGTGGCCTATTGACGAGAATACTCTTGGCTTGAACAGCCAGTTGCACCAGACTCCTGGTTACGAACAATAAGGGTATATGGAAGTGTCGATAAGACACATCATCTTGTTTGATTATAAAAGTGAGAAGAGAGGGATTCGTTCCCTCTCTTCTTTACAATTTTTTCTCTCTTGAATCAACTTTGTAAATCATCATATATCATCAACAAAATCAACCTAAATAAAATATGAATCGACTCTTGCTTTTTGTGCTATCTATATTTTGGTGCATGGCTGGCATCTCTGCCAATCATCCTTCTTCATTGTTGCCTCTGCCTCAGAAGTATCAGTTCAACGGCAAGAAATCCAGCGGCGAGTTGACAGTGGAGGAAAAATATGTGAGCCAGATTGAAGGAGCTAAATTCCAGGAAGAGGCTTACCATCTATTGATTACCAAGAAAGGCATCCTTCTGGAGGCTACCACCCCAAAGGGTATGTATTGGGGACGACAGACGCTGGAACAGCTGAAAACCACTAAGAATAAAAAGATATATTTGCCACAGTGTGAAATCACCGACTGGCCTGCCTTCCGTATCCGTGGCTTCATGCACGATGTGGGCAGAAGCTTTATCCCAGTAGAGGAACTGAAGCGCGAAATCAGTCTGTTGAGTAGATACAAAATCAACGTTTTCCATTGGCATCTTACTGAAAATCAGGCTTGGCGCCTGGAATGCAAGAAATATCCGCAGCTCAATGCTCCAGAGAATATGGAGCGTGAGAAAGGAAAGTATTATACATTAGAAGAGGCCCGACAACTCGTGGAATTCTGCAAGCAGCACCAGGTGCTCCTGATTCCGGAAATCGATATGCCGGGACACAGTGCTGCCTTTGAGCGTACCTTCAAGACCGATATGCAGAGCGAGAAGGGCACTCAGATTCTGAAAGACATCATCGATGAGGTATGCGCTACGTTTGATGTACCTTATCTCCATATAGGAACCGACGAGGTTCAGTTCACCAATCCGGATTTCGTTCCGATGATGGTGAAATACATCCGCGACAAGGGCAAGAAGGTTATCTCCTATAACCCTGGCTGGAACTATAAACCGGGCGAAATCGACATGACGCAGCTCTGGAGCTATCGTGGAAAGGCACAGAAGGGCATCCCTGCCATCGACTGCCGCTACCATTATGCCAACCATTTCGATACCTACGCCGACCTGGTGGCGATGTTCAACAGCCGCATCTACAACCAGCCTGAGGGAAGCGACGATCTGGCTGGCTGTATCGTAGCTTTCTGGAACGACCGATACATTGACAATACACCTCAGTTGTTGGCAGAAAACAACTTCTATCCTTATATGCTCACCCTGGCAGAGCGTGCCTGGCGTGGAGGCGGCAACTGCTATTTTGATGGCAAGGGCACCCTGCTGTGGGAAGACGAGCCGGAGCAGTTGGCTGCTTTCAAGGAATTCGAAGACCGCCTGTTGTGGCAGAAGAATACCTGGCTGAAGGAGGTTCCATTCCCATACGTCCGTCAGACCCAGAGTGAATGGCAGATTACCGATGCCTTCCCTAACGGAGGCGATTTGAACAAGGTCTTCCCTCCAGAGGAGAAAGAAGATTCCGTATATCAGTATGAGGGCAAGACTTACAAGACCCGCAAAATCATCGGCAACGGCATCTATCTGCGCCATGTATGGGGCACGCTGGTTCCCGGTTTCTACGCCAACCCTCAGGAGAACCACACCGCTTATGCCACCCGATGGATTTATTCTCCAAAGGAAAGAAAGACGAAGCTGGCGCTGGAGTTCCAGAACTACAGTCGTTCGGAAAGCGACCTGGCTCCCCGTCAGGGTACCTGGGATTACAAGTGCAGTCGTGCCTGGCTCAATGGTCAGGAAATCATGCCTCCTGTATGGAAGAACACGAATACCGAGCGTTCCAACGAGATAACGTTGAAGAATGAGAATTACATGTCTCGTCCTGCGATAGATATTACCCTCAAGAAGGGGTGGAACAAGCTGATGCTGAAACTTCCTGTCGGCAAGTTCTCTTCCAAGGAGACCCGACTCGTGAAGTGGATGTTCACGGCAGCGCTGGTTGATGAATAAAAGAACCGAATCAGGTTGATGAATAAAAAAGTATTATAAGATAGGTTTATATATATGTTGTATGGTAAGTTAAAGTTTCCTAGTAGAGTGTTGGCTGCAGTTTTGCTGTCGGCACTCTCGATGGAACTCCAGGCAGTAAATGCAGCCCCAAAGAAAAAAGCTGCCCCAAAAGTAAAGGTGGCTTGTGTTGGTAACAGTATTACCTATGGTACTGGTATCCAGGATAGAGAACATTTCTCTTATCCTGTGCAACTTCAGAAGATGTTGGGCGACAAGTACCTGGTAGGTAACTTCGGTAAGCCGGGTGCTACCCTGTTGAAGCATGGACACCGTCCTTACATGCAGCAGGAAGAGTACAGACAGGCAATGGCGTTCAAGGGCGATATTGCTGTCATCCATTTGGGTATCAACGATACGGACCCAAGAAACTGGCCCAACTATCGTGATGAGTTCGTGAAAGATTATCTTTCCCTGATGGACTCTCTGCGTTCCGTGAATCCGAAGGTACGTTTTATTCTGGCTCGAATGACTCCGATTGCCCACCGCCATCCCCGTTTTATCTCGGGTACCAAGCAGTGGCATGATGAAATACAGGAAGCTATCCAGGTGGTAGCAAAGGTGAGTGGGGCGGAAGTGATCGATTTCCATGCTCCTCTCTATCCTTATCCTAATCTGTTGCCGGATGCCATCCATCCGAATGCGGAAGGTGCCGGCATCCTGGCTAAAACCGTTTATGGCGGTATTACCGGAAATTATGGTGGACTGCAACTGTCCGATCTCTATACGGATGATATGGTTTTGCAGCGCAATGTGCCGCTCGATATCCATGGCATCGCCAATACAGGCGAGAAGGTGATGGTAAGCATTGCCGGACAGAAGGCTACTGCCATTGCCAATAACCGTGGTGAGTGGAGTGTTACCCTGCAACCTCTGCAGGTAGGCACTGATTATACGCTCACCATTCAGGCTGGCAAGCAGAAGAAAGAGTTCCGCCATGTGGCTGTAGGTGAGGTCTGGTTGTGTTCGGGACAGTCGAATATGGCATTCCGATTGAATCAGGCTGTTACCGGCAAGAAAGACATCGCTCAGGCTGATGACCCTGATTTCCGACTTTTCGATATGAAGGGAAGATGGGAGACTTATGATGTGGCTTGGCCGGCATCCTGTCTGGATTCCCTGAATCATCTGCAGTATTTCAAGCCTACTACCTGGAAGAAGGTTTCTCCGGAAACCGCAGCCCAGTTCTCTGCCGTAGCCTATTATTATGGTAAGATGTTGCGGGATAGTCTGAAGGTACCTGTGGGATTGATCTGCAATGCCATCGGCGGTGCTCCTACGGAAGCCTGGGTAGATAGGAATACCTTGGAAACCCAGTTCCCGGCTATCTTGAGAGACTGGCTGCATAATGACTTTATCCAGGATTGGGTAAGAGGCAGGGCTGCCAGGAATCTCACCCACGATGCTACCCATCTCGGTCGTCATCCATACGAGCCATGTTATCTCTACGAGAGTGGTATCCTGCCTTTGCAGCAGTATCCTATCAAGGGAGTAATCTGGTATCAGGGTGAATCGAATGCCCACAATATGGATGCTCACGAACAACTCTTCCGCCTTCTGGTGGATAGTTGGAGAAGCAATTGGAAGAATCCTCAAATGCCTTTCTATTTCGTTCAGTTGTCCAGCCTGAACCGTCCTTCCTGGACCTGGTTCCGTGACAGTCAGCTCCGATTGATGAAATCCATCCCGAATACCGGAATGGCAGTGTCTTCCGACCAGGGAGATTCGCTCGATGTGCATCCTACGAACAAACAGCCGGTGGGTGAGCGTTTGGGTCGCTGGGCTTTGAACCAGACCTATGGTCATAGTGTAACCCCCTCAGGTCCTATATATAATAAGGTGGTAAGAGAGGGTGAATCGCTGGTGGTATCATTTACCTATGGCGATGGTCTCCGTACTTCCGACGGCAAGGCTCCATCCTGCTTCGAGATGGCAGAGGAAGAGGGTCTCTTCTATCCTGCACAGGTGAAGATTGAGGGAAACAAGGTTCGACTCACTTCTCCAGAGCTCAAGGCACCGAGATTTGTGAGATATGCATGGCAGCCTTTCACACGTGCCAATCTGGTGAACCAGGATGGTTTGCCGGCATCTACATTCCGGGGAGAAATCAAAACGGGCATCAGGTCCCTGTCTGGCTTTCCTTCAGGTGAGGCTGGCTATGAGCTCGGTGTCTCAGCTTGTTATTCCGGATTCATCGGCGACTACCTGATAGTGGCTGGTGGCTGCAATTTCCCTGAACCTGGAAAGAAGAAGTACTATTCGGGTATCTATGCAGCGAAAGTGACAGGCAACGAGGAAACCTTACATTGGGAGATGATAGGCAACTTGCCTGAACCTGCGGCTTATGGTGGTGTGGTAGCCACTGGTGATAGCCTGGTTCTGGTTGGTGGATGCAATTCCGAACATAGTTTGAAAACCGTCTTGAGTATCCACTTGGACAAGAAGAGCGGCAAACCGGTATTGAAATCCTTGCCATCCCTGCCTTGTACGGTAGATAACATGGGTGTCTGTCTGATGGACAATCGCCTGTTTGTTGTGGGTGGCAATCAGGATGGTCATCCTTCCGCTTCCGTTCTCACCTGTGAACTCGGAAAGAATCTGGAATGGAAAAGGGAAACGGAAATGATTGGCGAACCGAGAGTTCAACCGGTCTGCGCTGCCTATGATGGCAAACTCTATGTCTGGGGCGGCTTCTATCAGAATGGCAAGTCAAGCATCGTTGCCACATCTGGATTGCGTTATCTTCTCCAGGGCAAATGCTGGAATCCGCTTCCGGCACCCCGTGATGGCGAAGGTAAGGAACTCACCTTGACGGGCGCTACTGCCATGCTGGCTGTGAGTCCTGACGGTGAAGCCCAGATTATCTGCGCCGGAGGCGTGAACCGTGATATCTTCTGGGATGCCATCAGCGGAACCTATTCCAAGGTGGCACAAGCTGATTATTTGAAGAAGGACATTTCGTGGTATCAGTTCAACGGTTGTCCTTTGACATATCAACTGAAAACTGAACGCTGGGAAATTCTTTCCCACCAAACCCCTCTACTGGCTAGAGCGGGAGCCCAAGTGGCAATGCGAAAACATACATTATATTATATTGGCGGTGAATTGAAGCCTGGTCTTCGTTCACCCGGTATAGTTCAGTTAGATTTACGTTAATTAATGATTCTACCAGTGTGGTATGATAGTCTGGCGAGGCTTCATCTACACTGGTTTTTTCTATTTGATGAAGGTTTGTTGCAAAATGAAAGTTAAAACCCTTGTTTTTCTTTTGGTTTGCATTGTGTTTCTTAAAATGAGTTATCAAATAGAAAGCAAACTAAAATAATAAAAGCAAAAAGCAAGTAAATAGCTTTTTAATTAATCAAATTGTCGTACCTTTGCACTCGAAAACGAACAATATGTAATTTAAATAATAGGAGAGATTAACATGAAAAAGATCGAAGCAATTATCCGCAAGACGAAATTTGAGGATGTAAAGGAAGCATTGAAAGAACTTGCCTACGACGTTGACGTTCCGCCCGAAAACACCATGCTGAAATTTCAAAACGCTCTTCTTGAAACGACGGGTTACGCGTTGAATTTTCAAACGTCTGCGATAAGCGGAAAGAGCCTTGAAAACGACGACAAAGTCTGCTTCGATTATTATTCGGGCGCGGTTGTCGAACTTTCGGAAAGGAGCCTTAATTACGTTACTTTCACAAAAAACGACGTCGCGATAATTCAGGGAAAAACCACGGGAAGCGACGCCGAAATCAGGCGGCTTCTTATTGAGATTTCGGGCATTTTGTCGTTTTTCACGGGCGTTAAAAAAAATTATTCTTTTGAAGAATTCCTTAAACTTTGATATTTTTTCCTTTTTTTATATAAAAAAAGCCGAAAACCCCCTTTTTCGATTGCATTTATTTTTTATTTGTTATATTATTTTATAGCATTAAATTGTAATTAAAATCGTTTGGAGGTTTTTATTTTATGAAAAAGTACGTTTATCTTTTCACCGAAGGTAACGCCAACATGCGTGAACTTCTCGGCGGCAAGGGCGCAAACCTCGCGGAAATGACCAACATCGGTCTTCCCGTTCCCCAGGGTTTCACCATTTCGACCGAAGCTTGCACGCAGTATTACGAAGACGGCAAGAGAATCAATGACGATATCCAGGCCGAAATCATGGACTACATCGAAAAACTCGAAAACATCACCGGCAAAAAATTCGGCGATAAAGAAAATCCCCTTCTCGTATCCGTTCGTTCGGGCGCTCGCGCATCGATGCCCGGTATGATGGACACCATTCTTAACCTTGGTCTTAACGAAGAAGTCGTTGAAGTCCTTTCCGCAAAATCGGGCAACCCCCGTTGGGCATGGGACTGCTATCGTCGTTTCATTCAGATGTACTCCGACGTCGTTATGGAAGTCGGCAAGAAGTACTTTGAAGAACTCATCGACAAAATGAAAGCGAAGAAGGGCGTACAACAGGATATCGACCTCGACGCAAACGACCTTAAAGAACTTGCAAATCAGTTCAAGGCGGAATACAAGGCAAAAATCGGCAGCGATTTCCCCTCCGACCCGAAAGAACAACTTTTCGGCGCAATCAAGGCTGTTTTCAGAAGCTGGGACAACCCCCGCGCAAACATCTATCGTATGGACCACGACATTCCTTACAGCTGGGGCACTGCGGTCAACGTACAAATGATGGCTTTCGGTAACATGGGCGACGATTGCGGCACCGGCGTTGCGTTCACTCGTAACCCCGCAACCGGCGAAAAAGGTCTTATGGGCGAGTTCCTTATGAACGCTCAGGGCGAAGACGTCGTCGCAGGCGTTCGTACCCCGATGCCCATCAGCCAGATGGCGGAAGTCCTTCCCGACGTTTACAAACAATTCCTTGACGTCTGCAAGACTCTTGAAAGCCACTACCGCGATATGCAGGATATGGAATTCACCATCGAACGCGGCAAACTCTTCATGCTTCAAACCAGAAACGGCAAGCGTACCGCTGCCGCCGCTATCCGTATCGCTTGCGATCTTATCGACGAAGGTATGATCAACGAAAAGGAAGCACTCCTCCAAATCGACGCAAAAACTCTCGATATGCTTCTGCATCCTCAGTTCGACGCGGCAGCCCTTAAAGCGGCTGACAAAAACAATGTCGTCGGCAAAGGTATCGCGGCGTCTCCCGGCGCAGCGGCAGGCACAATCGTTTTCACCCCCGAAGAAGCCGTCAGACTCGGTCAGGCGGGCAAGAAAGTCGTTCTCGTACGTCTTGAAACCTC
>ENA-UEQL01002695-UEQL01002695.1-human-gut-metagenome-genome-assembly--contig:-NODE-2695-length-11619-cov-3.500087_pt1 | contig 11619 bp, 10 predicted proteins | sample MGYA00242905_ERZ507926 | MGnify/ENA primary metagenome ERZ507926 (study PRJEB26167, sample SAMN06115531) | human gut metagenome | host: Homo sapiens | place: China:Henan | collected 2015-09-09...
GGCGAACTGCAGGGTGGCGCCGCCCTGGATGAACAGGACCTTGTAGTTATCGGGGATGTTCATCAGGTCACGCAAATCTGCCTCGGCCTCGTCGATGATCTGCTGGAAGACCGGGGAGCGGTGCGACATTTCCATGACGCACATGCCGCTGCCGCGGTAGTTCATCATCTCGTCCCGGATCTCTTCCAGAACGGGTTCCGGCATCATGGCCGGACCGGCGGAGAAGTTAAAGGTACGTCCGTATTTCATAATACTTAGCCTCCTGAACGTTTGTGTTGTTGTTGTTTGGAGTTGCTTCCTGATTCCAGTATATCGCGTCCGTACCAAAGAATCAACCCATTTTCTAAAAAATTTTTTCTAAAACTCATAAATTTTTAGCTGTCTGCACAAAAAGTGCCGGGCCTTCTCCAGAAGCAGGAAAAAGCCCGGTAAAAACCAACAATTCAGTATCCCTTGTATTTTTTTCTGGTCGCCAGACCGCCGCGGATGTGGCGCTCGGCCTTGTTTTCGTCAAGGATCTCGCGGACCGCGGCGTACAGCGCGTGGTTCGCGGCCGGCAGCCGCTCGGCAAGGTCCTTGTGTACGGTCGATTTGGAAAGTCCGAAGTGCTTTGCCGCCTGCCGGATGGTGGTGCGGGTCTCGATGATGTACACAGCCAGCTCCCTGGCTCTGGTGAGTAAGTCCTCTGTCATACGGGCACCTCCAGGCTGTGTATGCTATTGGAGTATATGCCCGCGCCTGGGATAGTATGAACCGCCGGGGCAGGGCCCCGGCGGCGGTTTGCTCAGTGATGGCGGTAGATCTTTTTGTCCAGCGCGAAGATACGGCCGGAGAACGTGCCCTCCGGCAGCTCCTGCAGGGCCTCGGCGTAGATCTCCATACGGCTGTCGACCAGGTCGATCAGCGACAGAAGCTCCGCCTCGGCGCACATGGGGCGCACGGCCGCGCCGAAGTCCGGCTCGCCGTGGTGCGAGAGGATCATGTGCTGCAGCAGCAGGCTCTTTTCCTGCGGCAGACCGAGGGACTCGGCGCACTGCTGCACCTCCTGCGCGCCCATGACCAGATGGCCGATCAGCTGGCCGGAGAGCGAATAATCCGTGACCATGCCGAGCCCCGAGAACGTAAATTCCCGCTCCTTGGCAAAATCGTGCAGCAGCGTGCCGGTCAGAAGCAGGCTCCGGTCAATGATCCCGGCATAGAGCCCCGACAGGTAATCGGCCAGCCGCAGCATGTTGGACGTGTGCATCAGAAGGCCGGACAGGAAGCTGTGGTGCACGCTCTTGGCCGCCGGGATGGACCGGAAGGCCTCGAGATGCCGCTCGAGCATCGTGCGGGCGACGGACTGATAGTCGGCATCCTCCATGGAGTCGATCAGGCGGCGGATCTCCTGCAGACGCTCGTCCGGATCGATCGGGGCGACCGGCACGAGGGCCGACACGTCATACTGGTCATTGTCGTCCGCCATGCGGATGCGGCCCGCCGTGAGCTGCGGCGCGCCCTTGAACTCGGAGACCTGCCCGCGGATCTTGACGATCCGGCCGGTGTCGGCCGGGTTCGCGCCGATGGGGCCGGAGTAGTCCCAGACCTTCAGGTCGATCGTGCCGGAGCGGTCGGCCAGCACGCCGGATAAAAACGGCTTGCCTGCCGCGGTGGTCTTGAGAAAGGCGTCCTTCAGGACGTAAAACCCCTCCACATCGTCGCCGGTATGCATCCCGGCGATCAGCTTGTTGTATTCCATATACGCATCCTCGCTGTTCTTATGTTTTCTTATGATTATAGCAGTCTTTTCGCCCGTCTGCAATCATACAATGAAAACCCGCAGGCCAAAAACCCGGTGTCTGTGAACAAATCGTGAAATCTGCGGGCTTGGGCGCGGGCGGCGACATTTTCGGTTGTTTTCCGGCGCTTTTCGTGATATACTGTGAAAAAATCGGAAAATGGGAGGAGCAGCGAATGGCTGATTTTTCGAAGTTCCGCACGGCGGTCAGCGGCTTTAACCGCACCGACGTTGTCAATTATATTGAATCCGCCTCCATGGAGCATCAGAAGGCGCTGCGCAAGCTGACCGATGAGCGCGACAAGCTCGCGGTGGAAAATGCGCAGCTGCAGACGCAGCTGACCGGTCTGCAGGCCCGGCTGATCCAGGTGCAGGCCGACAACGACGCGCTGACCGAGCAGGTCAATACGCTGGCGCAGGAGGGCTCCGACCTCGCCGACCAGCTCAAGGCCGCCGAGGCCGCCCGCGCCGAAGCCGCGGCCCAGCCGCAGCCCGCACCGGAAGCCGAACCCATCGAGGAAGAACCGGCCGCCGAGACCCCGGAGCCCCCCGCGCAGGAGCCCTCGCTCACCGAAAAGGAGCTGACCGCCTATCGCCGCGCCGAGCAGACCGAACGCAACGCCGCTGTCCGCGCCCGGCGGATCTATACCCAGCTGTCGAACCTCTGCGAGGATGCGCGCAGCCGCTATCTCGACTCCGGCGAGGAGATCGCCGCCCTGGCCGCCGATCTTTCCACCGGCCTTGCCCGCCTGCAGGACGCCTTTGCCGAGGTGCAGGTCATCTTCGACGACGCGCAGAACGCCTTCGACGACATGCAGCTGCCCGAGACCGGCGCGGAGGAGACGGAAGAAGAGGCATAACGTCCTGTTTGGACCTGCCTCGCCCACCTGAAACGGAAAGTCTTCCCGTCACCCGGGAAGACTTTTTTCTATCTGTACGGAGTATATGGAGGATCATCTATAATGAAACTGGTATCCTGGAATGTCAACGGTCTGCGCGCCTGCCTCGGCAAGGGCTTTCTGGACTACTGCGCGCAGGAGGACGCGGACGTCGTCTGCCTGCAGGAGACGAAGCTCCAGCCGGAGCAGGCCGTCTTCGAGCTGGACGGCTATCACCGCTATTTTTATTCCGCCGAAAAAAAGGGCTATTCCGGCACGGCGATTCTGACGAAGCAGGCCCCGCTTTCCGTCCAATATGGGCTGGGCCTTGACGCGCACGACCACGAAGGTCGGCTCATCACGGCGGAGTACCCGGAATTCTATCTCGTCTGCTGCTATACGCCCAATTCGCAGGACGGCCTCAAGCGCCTTCCATACCGCATGGAGTGGGAAGACGCGCTGCGCGCGTATCTGCTGCGGCTGGACGCGGAAAAGCCAGTCGTTTACTGCGGCGACCTGAACGTCGCGCATGAGGAGATCGACATCAAAAACCCAAAGGCGAACCGGCAGAACGCGGGCTTTTCTGATGAGGAGCGCGCGAAAATGACCGAGCTTCTCTCCTCCGGCTTTGCCGATACGTTCCGCCGCCTGCACCCGAACCTGGCGGGCGTATACTCGTGGTGGAGCTACCGCTTCCACGCGAGGGAAAACAACGCAGGCTGGCGCATCGACTATTTTATCGTCTCCGAGCGCCTGCTGCCGCGTGTTTTGTCATCGGAGATCCGCACGGATGTGTTCGGCAGCGACCACTGCCCGGTCGTGCTGGAGCTTACCGTATGACGCCGGAGGAATTTACCGCCCGCTATATGCCGCAGTTCAGCGAACAGCAGAAGGCCGCCGTCCGCGAGACGGAGGGGCCGGTCCTGCTGCTGGCCGTGCCCGGAAGCGGGAAAACGACGGTGCTGGTGACGCGGCTGGGGTATATGGCGCTGTGCCGCGGCATCGACCCGGCGCATATTCTGGCCGTGACCTACACCGTCGCCGCCACGCGGGAGCTTCGCGCGCGCTTTACCGCGCGCTTCCCGGAGCTTGCCGGGCAGACGCCGGAGTTCCGCACGATCAACGGCCTGTCTTCCAAGATCATCGAGGCCTGCGGACGGCAGCGCGGCCCGGCGTTTGCGCTGCAGGAAAACGCCGGCGAGCTTGCCGCGCTGGTCGGGCGCATCTATCAGGCGCTGAACGGGGACTTTCCAACCGACAGCACCATCCGCGAGGTGCGCACGGCGATCACCTATTGTAAAAATATGATGCTGTCGGCGGACGAGATCGCTGCGCAGGACTTCGGCCTGCCGCGCTTTTCTGAGCTTTACATGCACTACTGCGCTGCGCTGCGCGAGGCGCGGCAGATGGATTACGACGACCAGATGGCCTACGCGCTGGCGATCCTCAGAAAGCAGCCTGAAATTCTGGCGGAGTTTCAGGCGCGCTACCCCTATCTCTGCGTCGACGAATCGCAGGACACGTCCCGCGTGCAGCACGCGATCATTGAGCTGCTGGCAAAGAAAACCGGGAACCTCTTCATGGTCGGCGACGAGGATCAGAGTATCTACGGCTTCCGCGCGGCCTATCCGGAGGCGCTGCTGCGCTTTTCTTCGGTCTGGCCGGGTGCAAAGACGCTGCTGCTGGAGGACAATTACCGCTCCACGCCGGAAATTCTGCGGCTGGCGGGCGCATTCATCGAGGGGAACCGGGATCGTTACCCCAAAACCATCCGCGCGACAAGGGCGAAGGGCTGCCGGGTGCGCCTTGCGCACGCAGCCTCCCGGCAGGCGCAGTACCGCTATCTGCTGGCGCTGGCAGGGGAGCGGCGCGCGCCGTTTGCCGTCCTGTACCGAAACAACGACAGCGCCCTTCCGCTCATCGACGCGCTGGAGCGCGCCGGGCTTCCGTACCGCTGCCGCAGCTTTGACGACACGTTCTTTACCCACCGCATCGTCTGCGACGTGCAGGACATCCTGCGCTTCGCCGCAGCGCCGGACGACGCGGAGCGCTTTCTGCGCATTTACTATAAATTCGGCGCGCTGATCTCCAAGGAGGCGGCGCAGGCCGCCTGCGTGCAGAGCGCGCGCACGCACGCGCCCATTCTGGACTGCCTGCTTGCGCAGGCCAGGCTTTCGGACGAGGGCCGCGAACGCGTCCGGCGCGTAAAGGCGGGCCTTGAGCAGCTGCAAACGCTGCCCGGAGAAGTGCTGATGCGCACGATCTGGGGCACGCTGGGCTACGGCGGCTTTGTGACCGAACGGCGGCTCGATCCCGGAAAATATTTCATCCTGCAGATGCTTGCCGCGCGCGAGCCGTCGGCGGAGGCGTTTCTTGCCCGTCTGGACACACTGCGGCGGACCATCCGCACGCATGAGGACGCACCGGACGCGCTGCTGACGCTTTCGACGATCCATTCGAGCAAGGGGCTGGAATACGAGCGGGTGTATCTGCTGGACGTCCACGACGGCGTGCTTCCGTCCCGGCCGGACGCGGCAGACGGAACGGAGGATGAGCGCCGGGTATATGAGGAGGACCGCAGACTCTTTTACGTGGCAATGACGCGTGCGAAGGATGAGCTGACGCTGTTTGAATACCCGGATGCGCCGTCTGCGTTCATCCGCGAGGCGCGGGGATATCTGCCCGTTTCGGTGTGCGCGAAGGACGATTTTGCCGCCATCGTGCCGGAAAACGCCTGCGGCCTGCGCTACCGCCACGAAACGCGCGGCGAGGGGAGCATTCTGGCGCAGTGCGAGGACGAGCTGCTCGTTGCCTTTCCGGACGGCGACAGCCTTATGCAGGCGGGCCGGATGCTGCTCGAACGGAGCCGCGCGGAGGTCTTCCAGCTGCCGGACGCACCTGCAGCAGCGCAGCTGCCAGACGCGCAGGCATTCATGCCGGGAAGCGTCATCCGGCATAAAAAATACGGCATGGGCCGCATCGTATCCATAGACGGCCCGTTCGCCGATATCCGCTTCGAAGGCGAAACAGCAGCGCGCCGCTTCCATCTGGCGCAGTCGCTGCGCAGCGGCTTCCTGTTTTCTGCGGGCTGAAACATCTTCCGTTGCCGCGCGGAGCTTCATAGAAAAAACGGGCGCGCCAGTTGGCGCGCCCGTAGTGGTATTGGGGAATTACAGCTTGGAATAGGCGACAGCGATCTTGCTTGCTGCGTGCGCATTGTTGTAGGCCAGCTCCAGATTGGCGGCGAAGGACTTGCCCTCGGTCATGTCCTTGATGTGCGCCAGCAGGTACGGCGTGATGGCCTTGCCGTGGATGTGCTCGGCGTTTGCCTGTGCAACAGCCTTGTCGATGATGCCGTTCATGTAGTTCGGATCCATCGCGTACTGCTCCGGGATCGGGTTGCCGACGACGGCGCCGCCCTTGAGGCCGATGTCCCACTTGGCCTTCATGATCTTGGCAACGGTCTCTTCATCCTGGCAGTTGTAGTCGAGCTTGAAGCCGGAGGTGCGGCAGTAGAACGCCGGCAGCTCGTCCGTGCGCAGGCCCAGAACGGGAACGCCCTGCGTCTCCAGATATTCGAGCGTCAGACCGAGGTCCAGAATGCTCTTCGCGCCCGCGCAGACGACGCAGACCGGCGTGTTGGCCAGCTCCTGCAGGTCGGCGGAGATATCCATGGTCTTCTCTGCGCCGCGATGCACACCGCCGATGCCGCCGGTGGCGAAGAAGCGGATGCCCGCCATGGAGGCGATGATCATGGTGGTGGCGACGGTCGTCGCGCCGGTCATGCCGGTGGCGAGATAGACAGCCACGTCGCGGCGGCTGACCTTGCCGACACCCTCAGCCTTGCACATGACGAGCAGCTCGTCCGCATTCAGGCCGACCTTCAGCTTGCCGCCCATGATGGCGGTCGTCGCAGGGATGGCGCCCTCTGCGCGGACGATCTCCTCGACCTTGTGTGCAAACTCCACGTTCTGCGGATAGGGCATGCCGTGGCTCAGAATGGTGGATTCCAGCGCGACGACGGGCTTGCCCGCGGCCAGCGCTTCCTGGATCTCAGGGGTGATGGACAGATAGTCTTTCAGATTCATATGAATAACTCCTTTCAGATGGGTGTACAGGTTCAAAGACGATATGTCTGCAGGATGCTTTCCAGCAGGGGAACGCTCATGTTCGGGTTGATGGTCCGCTCATGCGTCACGGCCGCGATCCCGGCGGCCATGCCGTAGTCGAGCGTTTTCTCCGCGTCATAGCCCTGCAGTGTTGCGTAGAGCATGGCGGCGGCGAAGGAATCGCCCGCGCCGGAGGCGTTGACCATCTGCGCCGGACGCAGCTTCCGGCGCAGGACCGCGCCGGTATCATCCATATAGAAGCAGCCCTCCGCGCCGAGGCTGACGAACAGCCGCTTCAGGCCCTTATTCAGGACCACTTCGCCCGCACGCTGCAGATCGGCGTCGGAACGGATCTCCATCCCGGCCAGGATCTCCAGCTCCATGCGGTTGGGCTTAGCCGTGTGGAACCGGCCGATGAGCGGCGCGACGACGCGCGCATACGCGCAGGAGACCGGGTCGACGCACACGATCTGCGACGGCTGGCACAGGTCCAGCAGCTGCAGCAGCGCCGTTTCCCCCATGCAGGGGTCACAGGTGACGACCTTCGCGCCCTGGATCAGCTGCTTCTGCGACGGCAGGTAATCTGCCGGCAGATCCTGCTGGACGATGCGCATGTCGGACATGCCGACCAGCATATCGCCGTCCGCATCCAGAATGGAGAGATAGATGGACGAGTGCGCGCCTCTGGCCTCATGGAGATAGCGGATATCGATCCCCGCCTCCACGCAGGACCGGCGGATATACGAGCCGAACACATCATCGCCCACGCACGACAGCAGCTTCACGTCCGCGCCCAGCCGTGCGAGATTCTCGCACACATTGCGCGTCACGCCGCCCGCGGAAAGGCTGATATGCCCGGGATTGGAGTCCCGCAGATGGATCGGCGCGCACGACGCGCCGTTGAGATCCAGATTTGCCGCGCCGACGCCGACGATATACGGCTGATTGCCCATGCCCAACGCCTCCTGTTTTCTGGTGAAACTGTATCATAGCGAATCCGGCCGAAAAAGTCAAGAGGCAACTTCACGGTTTTTTAACGCGCTTTTTTCTTGTACTGCCGCAAAAAAACCGGGCGCACCGGATAGTGCGCCCGGGAAGAAGATCGCTTAGGTTACTTAGCGGGTGAGGAAGAACATGAGGGCAAAGAGGATCGTGATGACCCAGGTGCCGACGTTGATTTCCTTGATCTTGCCGGTGAAGATCTTGATGAAGACGTAGGAGATGAGGCCGAAGGCGATGCCGTAGGAGATGTTGTAGGTCAGCGGCATGAACGCGACGGTCATGAAGCCGGGAACGGCTGCAGCAGGATCGTCCCAGTCGATGGTGCGGACGTTGGACATCATCAGAACGCCGACGTAGATCAGAGCCGCGGCACAGGCGTAGGTCGGGATGAGCTGCGCGACAGGCGCGAGGAACATCGCGATGAAGAACAGGGCAGCGGTCGCCATGGAGGAAAGACCGGTGCGGCCGCCTTCTGCAACGCCGGCAGAGGACTCGACGAACGTGGTGACGGTGGAGGTACCGCAGACAGCGCCGCAGCAGGTGGCGACGGCGTCAGCCAGCATGGCCTTGTCCATGTTGGGAACGTTGCCTTCCTTGGTCAGCATGTTGCCGGCTGCGCAGGCGCCGTACAGCGTGCCGAGGGTATCGAACATGTCGACCATGCAGAATGCCAGCATGGTGGTCAGGAACATGACGATGAAGTTGCTCATGCCGTGCTCGGCAATGTACGGGCTGAAGTCAAAGCCTTCGGTGAAGACCTTGCCGAACGCCTGGGTGCCGAAGTCCTTGAACGCGCCGAAGAAGTCGGAGGACAGGTTGGGCGCGACAGCGGTGGCATAGAAATCAGGAACAGTGATGAGGCCGATGACGTAGTAGAGAACTGCGCCGCCGAGCATGCCCCACAGGACCGCGCCCTTGACCTTCTTCTTGGACATGGCGCCGATGGCGAAGACCGCGATGATGGTGACGAGCATCGGGAAGATGGTCGCCCAGGTGGCGGTGCCGGAGAAGACGTTGAAGGAAGAGAGGTTGACGAGGGTCGCGCCGTCGTCCACGACGATGCCCGCGTTCTGCAGGCCGATGAAGGCGATGAACAGGCCGATACCGGCGGAGATGGCGGTCTTGACCGCAGCCGGGATGGCGTCGAAGATCATCTTGCGAAGACCCGTGACCGTCAGCAGAACGAACACGATGCCGTCAACGAGGACGAGCACGAGAGCGTTCGCATAGCTCAGGCCGAAGGTGAAGCAGACGGTGTAGACAAAGAAGGCGTTCAGGCCCATGCCGGAGGCCTGTGCCAGCGGGAGGTTCGACAGCAGGCCGATGAGGACCGTGCCGATGACGGCGGAAATGGCGGTCGCGATATAGATCGCGCCGTAGCTCACGGTGCCGAGGGCGGAGAACATGCCGGCGTTGACCATCAGAATATAGGCCATCGCCATGAACGTCGTCACACCGGCCATGATCTCGGTGCGGACGGTCGAGCCGTGCTCCTTGACCTTAAAGAAATTGCTCATGTTTGAAGATCCATCCTTTCTTTCTCGTGGTGGACCGAAAAAAGTTTCAGTCCATCAAACTTTCTGACAGGATAATTATAGAGGATATGGCCGCCGAAAACAAGAGGCGGCAGCGCCAAAAAGTTCACGAAAAATTCACACTACTGCACAAAAATTCAGCTTTTTTCGCCAATGGCGAAAAATAAAAATCGACGGATCCGCGCATTTTTCAGAAAGAAATTGACAACCTGCCGGCCGCCCGGTATAATACTTCTTCGGGAACACGACAAACGCATGAAGGAGAAGATTCTGCATGAAATATAAAATGAACATTGCCGGCCTCGACCGGGAGCTGCCGCTGTGTAAGGTATCCGACGATCTGTATATCGGCGCTTTCATCATGTTCGGCGACGCGGAGATCACCGTGGCCTGCGCCCGCGAGCTGCTGGCCCGCGCCCCGAAGGACTACGATTATCTGCTCACCGCCGAGGCCAAGAGCATTCCCCTGATCCACGAGATGGCCCGCCAGTCCGGCGCGCGCGAGTATTTTGTCGCCCGCAAGGGTCTGAAGGTCTACATGCCGCACCCCCTGCACGTGACGGTCCGCTCCATCACCACCCAGCACGATCAGGATCTCTATCTCTCCGGCGAAGAGGCCGATAAGATCCGCGGCAAGCGCGTGCTGATCGTCGACGACGTGATCTCTACCGGCGAATCGCTTCGTGCGATGGAGGAGCTGGTCGAAAAGGCAGGCGGCACGGTCGCGGGCCGCATGGCCGTCCTCGCCGAGGGCGACGCGCAGGCGCGCAAGGACATCGTCTACCTCAACAAGCTCCCCGTCTTCAACGCCGACGGCACAGTCAAGGAATAAGTACATATCATATCGCAAAACCCTCTGCCGCTTAAATGCTGCGCAGAGGGTTTCGTCTGTTTTCAAAGGCTCTGCTGAAAGGGGAGGCCAAACCGTGCGGGGGCCTACTCAGCCTCTTCCGCCAGATCGATGCCGTTGAGCTCGACGCCCTCGTCGGCCTTGATGAGGATGTACCGGACGCCGCCGAGCGTGCGCGTCTCGATGAGATCGGGCCGCTCGGGGTTGACGGTGATGGACACATCCGGCGTCTTGACAACGCACTTTTTTACGTCGATCAGGTTCCGGGGGTTGAGCACCGCGCCGCCGCCGAAGGACTCGTCAAACTGCGCGCCGAACTGCATCCGCTTGTCCTCCGACACGCCGCAGCTCTCCAGCACGTCCTTCAGCTCGTCGCCGCTGACGACCAGCGGATCGTCGCTTTTTGCCTCCTGCCACGCGTCGATGCGGTCCTTGATCTCCTGCCGCACCTGCTGGACGACGGCAAGCGAGCATTCGTCGTCCAGCGCATTGCGCAGCACGCCGCCGAAGGTGTCGCGCTGCTCGTCTGCGGGCATCGGCGGCTGGACATGGAACAGCGCGTCGATGAGCGGCTGATTGTCCGCGCCGGAGGAATGCGTGTAGAACAGGCAGTTATACAGATTTGTCCGCCGTCCGTCAAAGGCGGGGAAGAGGAAGCCGGCCTCCGGCATACCGGCGGCCCAGCCTGCCGAGCGGTTGTGGAAGGTCTTTTCCTCGGCAATGTAGCTCAGAAGCTCCCTGCCCGGCTTGACGGGGCAAACGGCGCAGACAAAATAGGAGAAGACCTCGCTGCCGTCGTCGAGCTTCGCGCCGTCTTTCGCCTTGAACGGCACGTCGTAGCGCTCATGCGCCAGCAGGATCAGGAAGTTTTCTTCAAAGCTGACCGCGCCGATGATGGTCTGGAACAGCTTCTGCCGCGCCTCCTCGTCGTCCAGCGCCGTCTCGCGCAGGCGCATGAGCAGCCGGTGCTCGTCGGAATCGGCAACCTGCTTTGTGGTGAACGAGAGGTCGAGCAGGTTCTTATCCGGCGTGCCGGACAGCGCGCGGCGGAAGATCGCCAGATATTTTTCCCTGTCCTCCTCCGTCATCAGGCCGAACGGCTCCCGGAACGTGGACAGAACCTCGCCGCTGGACGCGACATAGCAGCCGTAAACAGCGGTCAGATTGGTGCGGTCAGGCTTCATACGGCGCCGCAGCTCGCCGATCTCTTTGTTTGTCATGGGAAAAACTCCTTGTGCTGAAAGTCTATTTATTATATCATAGATGAAAGCTGATTTCCAGCCGGAACTCTTTTGCACAGAATTCGTCCAACCCATCAGAAGGGAGAGACTACCATGATTTTTTATTTAAAAGAGGAATTTCTGTCGTTTGACCACTTTGATATCTGGGACGAAAACGAGAACCTTGTCTACAGCGCGGACCGCGAGTTTTTCAATTTCGGCAAAAAGCTGATCGTGCAGGACGCCTC
>ENA-UEQL01002697-UEQL01002697.1-human-gut-metagenome-genome-assembly--contig:-NODE-2697-length-11605-cov-4.791985_pt1 | contig 11605 bp, 8 predicted proteins | sample MGYA00242905_ERZ507926 | MGnify/ENA primary metagenome ERZ507926 (study PRJEB26167, sample SAMN06115531) | human gut metagenome | host: Homo sapiens | place: China:Henan | collected 2015-09-09 | study...
AGCTTTGAATGGCCATACGCAGGCTTTGGATGGCCGTACGAAGCCTGCAAACGGAAATTTCTGTTGGCTTCGCAGATGATTTCAGCATGCTGCTTGGACGGTTGGATTATGCTGAAAATGAAATCGGAATGCACTTCGGGAGGCGATTCTTCCTTATGGATTGGCAATCCAAGCATAATGTTGATGCCCGACAAGTGCATATACAAAAAGGCCAGAGGGCTGTGTCGGGAATGACGCAGCCCCCTGGCATATGTTTGTCTGCCGTATCGGAATCAGATCAGATACTGCTTGCTGATGCTCTCATTATTGAGGACGCAGCGGATGGTGTTGGCTATGAGGTCAGCGATACTGAGCTCCTTCACCTTGGAACAAGCGTTGTTGTAGGGGATGCTATCGGTGAATACCAGCTCCTCCAGTGCGCTGTTCTGCACGCGCTCGCTGGCAGGACCGCTCATCACACAGTGGCTGGCGATGGCACGAACGGTACGTGCGCCCTTTGACTTCATCAGGTCGGCAGCCTTGGTGATAGTGCCTGCTGTATCGACCATGTCATCTACGAGCACCACGTTGGCATCGGTCACATCACCGATAATCTCCATGCTTGCCACCTCGTTGGCCTTACGGCGTGACTTGTTGCAGAGCACCAGGGGGCAGTTGAGGAACTTGCTGTAGGTGCTGGCACGCTTTGTACCGCCCACGTCAGGAGTGGCAATCACCAGATTCTCCAGGTTGAGTGACTGGATATAGGGAAGAAGCACGCTGCTGGCATACAGGTGGTCAACAGGTACATTGAAGAATCCCTGCTCCTGGTCGGCATGCAGGTCCATGGTGATCATGCGGCTGATACCGGCTACGCTCAGCATGTCGGCAACCAGTTTGGCAGCAATGCTCACACGAGGCTTGCTCTTGCGGTCCTGACGTGCCCAGCCGAAATAGGGAATCACAGCGTTTACGGTCTTGGCCGAAGCTCTCTTGGCTGCATCGATCATCAGCAAGAGTTCCATCAGATTGTCGGCATTGGGGAATGTGCTTTGCACGAGGAACACATCACGTCCGCGGATGCTCTCTTCGAAGCAGACCTCAAACTCGCCATCAGCAAAGTGCGTGATGGAGAGGTCTCCCAGTTCGCAACCCAGACTCTGGCAAATCTTCTCTGCCAGGTAACGGCTCTTGGTGCCAGAGAACACCTTGAATGATTTCTTCTCTTCCATTTCTGTATTTTCGGATTTAATATGGTTTATATGAGCATTCATGTCTATTCTGTCTGGATTACTCACCGCTCGCACGCCTCTTATTCGGTGGCTTTCCTGAGTTTGCGGAAGTGTGCCACGAGCTGACGGAAGTCGTCACCCTGGTGCACGTCGAAGTTGCGCCAGAGGTCGCCACGTACTGCCACACCGCCAAAACCATAGTCCCTCACAACAGGTACCGAGTCAAGTGTGACGCCTCCCTCGGCTATCACCTTACGGTCCAGCAGTCCGGCCTGACGGGCCTCCTGCAGTTCTTCGGGCTGGAAAGAAGCCTTGTTGTCGGGCTCTGAAATGCTGTCGAACACGTTGCGCAACAGTACATAGGAACATTCATCCTTATACTGCGCCAGTTCGGGCAGGGAATAGCAGGTACGCGTGCAGGCAGCCGACTGCCCCAAGGGGCGTTCGGAATTGCGCTGACTGAGGTGGTAGCCCATCAGACCGAATTCATCTACGAGATAAAAGTGGTCATGCACCACTATCCTGCTGTGGTAAGTGTCGGGAATCAAGCTTAAGAGCCGCTCGCAATACACTGGTTCTGAGCCAGGTTTGCGCAGGTGCAAAATATCCAGTCCCTCGTCGAAAAGAGTAGTCAGTATCTTGTCCTCTTCCACGAAAAAGCCCAGGTCGGTAAGCACTATGAGTTTCATTTTGCTAGGCGTCTCTTAATTTGCCTGCAAAGATAGCACTTTTAATGTGGATGTGAGCAAGAGAAGCAAAGAATTGTGCACTCTATGCCAAAAAGATTTGTTAACTTTGCAGTACCAGAAGGCGCTGAACGGCGCCAAGGGCATGCAGGAGCACCCTCCCGATACATGCCGTCCTACACCGAGCGAGGTGCTATTATCCAAGACTAACATAACAGAAGATGAACAGAAGAGATTTCCTGAGAAACAGTGCCGTGCTGGCTGCGGCACAGAGTGTAGCTCTCCCTGCGTTGGCCGGCAATGCCCAACCCGAGGAGAAGAAAGAGGGCGAAAAGCCCTCGGCAAAGCTTATCGACAGCGAACCCATGCTGCAGAACTATGCAGAGGACAGCATGGGAGTGGCGTTCAGTGTGACCGACAAAGCCAATGGCTATGTGATTTACGGTGAGAAGGCCGACCTGTCCGACGGGCAGAAGGTGTATTGTGGCGGATACCGCGTGACCGACATGAATCCCGATGTGATGCTTGTCCGCCTCACGGGACTGAAGCCTGCCACTACCTATTATTATAAGATAGGTGCCGACCGCATCCACTATGGCGGCGGCTACGACATGAAAATCATCGGCAACGAAGAGCCGCAGCGCGTGTATTCGTTCCGTACTGCAGGTGCCGGTGCCAAGAGCCACTTCTGCGTCATCAACGATACACACATGAACTGGCCGGCCTTTGAGAAACTGACCACAAAGCTGAGCGAGCTGAAGCCATCCTGCGTCATCTGGAACGGTGATGCCAGCAACACCGAGGAGACAATAGCCACCCAGAAGCTCATCTTCCTGAAGCCAAAGGTGACGCACAAGGATTATGCAGCCGAGACACCCTACCTGTTCTGCCCAGGAAACCATGATTCGCGCGGACTGGCAAACCGCCACATCGAGCGTGTATGGATGTTCCGCCAGCCCGAGGAGCGTAGCGGCCGAGACTGGGACTTGGGCAGAAACTTCGCTGTGCGCATGGGTGACATTGCCCTCATAGGCTTGGATACTGCCGAGGACAAGATGGACACCAACCCTCTCTTTGCCAATCTCTTCACCTCGGAGATATACCGCAAGGCTCAAGTGGCCTGGCTCAAGGATGCCCTGCAGCGCAAGGAGATAGCCAGCGCACCCTATCTGGTGGCCTTCTGCCACATTCCTCTCTTCGACGACAATCCCAAGGCCAATCCCGGTGATGTAGCGCCTGCCGACAAGGATCCACGCTATACGTTGGACTTTGCAGAGTGGCAGCGCACCTGCGCACGCTTGTGGACTCCCCTGCTGGAAGAGGCTGGCTGCCAGCTGATAGTATGTGCCCACCAGCACCGCTACCGCTTCGATGCACCCACCAAGGAGCGTCCTTGGGCGCAGATGGTGGGTGGCGGACCCGAGGGCAAGAACCCCAAATCCAGTTCGTTTGCCACTGTCATCGAGGGAGAAGTGAAGGAAGGTCTCCTCACCGTGCGTGTACACAATGTGGTCAAGGGTGAAATAGCCGACACACAAACATTCAAGCCTCGCAAGGGTAAGCGTGCCCGCAAGGGTTGATTCCTTACTGCCCCATCCTGCTCAAGGCAGAGGGACAACGCTGGTAAAGCAGAAAATAAAGAAACGAACCTTCCTGCCAGATGCGCTTCTTTGCTTTCTTCGGAACGATGAAGCGGAATGAAAAGCGGGCATGAAGGTGATGAAAACAGAAATGGTGCGCAGAGCATGTAACGACGCTCTGCGCACCATCTTTTTATTCAGGGCGCTGCATGTGTCAACGCAGCGTGCTGCATTCGTCCCTGCAATGCACTGCATCGGCCATCGCACCGCGCTGCATTTTCTGAAGCAGAATCCTGCCTGCTATCCTCCACCCCACTTCTTGAACCCTATCAGGCCATTCCATGGTGTCCTACTGCCAGCCGGATTTGCTCTACAGACGGACAACAGTCCAGCAGAGAGGAGCGAGGGGAAGAGCAGGCTTTCCCCTTCATCCTGCTGTCAATCACTCAGCGAATAGGGTTTGCCTGTGCTGATGCAGCGCTTGCGGTTGGGCTTGCTGCCCATGCGAAACTCCAGTTTGCCGCCCGCCAGCAGGTCGGCATGCGTGATGTAGAGTTTGTCATACCGCTTGCCATTGAGCCGAACCTCCTGCACGTAGCGGTTGCGGTCGCTCACCCCATCGGCCTTTATCTCCAGCACCTTGCCGTTGGGCAGGGTCAACCGGCAATATGGCACATACGGAGCACCCAGCACATATTGGTCAGTACCCGGGCAAACGGGATAGAATCCCATGGCTGTGAAGATATACCAAGCCGACATCTGTCCGCAGTCATCGTTGCCGTGCAGTCCGTCCATATCGTTGACATACATGCGGTTCATTATCTCGCGCAGCCAGTACTGCGCCTTCCATGGCTGCGAAGTCCACGCATACAGATAAGGCACATGGTGGCTGGGCTCATTGCCATGCACGTAGCCGCCCAGCAGACATTCCTCCTCGATGTCCTCGTTGTCCTCATAATACTTCTTGTCAAGCGGCTGGGCAAAGAGTTGGTCCAGTGCAGCCACAAACTTGCGGTCGCCTCCGAAGCACTCTATCATCCCCTTCACGTCGTGAGGCACATGGAAGGAATAGTTGGCGCTGTTGCCTTCGATGAATCCCTCACCATAAGTCTGCAGCGGAGAGAAATCCTTCTTCCAGCTGCCGTCGGCATATCGCGGGCAAGCCAGACCCAGCTCCGGGTGGAATACCTTGCGGTAGTTGAGAGCACGCAGGCGGAATGAGTCGGCCATCTGAGTGTCACCGGCAAGCTGTGCTGCATGATAGATGGCCCAGTCGTCATAGGCATACTCGAGGGTATTGCTGGCGCTCGTACCGCAATGGTCATAGGGTACATAGCCCAGGCGCATATAGTCCCGGAGCCCCTCTATCCAGGGGGAAGAAGCGGTGGTGGCCATTGCGCGCAGCATGGCAGGCATATCGGAGAATCCTACCTTGGTGGCCACATCGGAGAGTACCGACGCTGCATGATAGCCGCTCATGCACCATCCCTCGTTGGCCATCAGGTACCACATGGGCAGCACACCCAATGCACTCTGCTGCTGAATGCGTATCATGCTCTGTGCCATGTCCATATTGCGCTTCGGGTGAAGCAGGCTCAACAAGGGATGCTCAGCGCGATAAGTGTCCCAGAGGGAGAATACGGTGTAGTTGGTAAAGCCGTCGGCACGATGAATCTCCATATCATTTCCGCGGTACGAACCATCTACATCCATATACACCGAGGGGTTGATCATCGTATGATAGAGTGAAGTGTAGAAGAGGGCTTTCTGGTCCTCGCTGCCCTGGATGCGTATGTTGGCCAACTCGTGCTCCCACTGGCTGGCGGTGCGGCGGCGTATCTGGTCAAATGTCATGCCGCTGGTTTCTGCCTGGAGGTTGGCCACAGCACCGCTCATACTCACTGGCGAGAGTGCTACTCGCACGGTGAGCCGGTGCGATTGGGGCAGATGGAACTTGAAGTAACCCACCATCTGGCGGCCAGCCATATCGGGGAAGTTGTGGTGGATATCCATCTTGCGCCAGAAGCCGGTGTACTTCATGCGCTGTGCATCCACATAGCCATACTGGCTGATGGGTTCCGAAAGGGCAATGGCAAAGTAGGTGTAGTTCTGTCGCGCCCAGCCGTTGGTGATGCGATAGCCTGTGAGCAGAGTGTCGTTGACCACACGCAGATAGGTCCACAGCGTCTTTCCCTCATAATTATATATGCCTGCTCCCAGGTCGAGGACAAACTGCCCGTCGCTCGAAGGAAAGGTATATTGATGCACGCCTACGCGCTGTGTGGCAGTCAGTTGTGCCTTCACTCCGTAGTCATCAAGCATCACCTCATAGTAGCCAGGCTCGCAATGCTCGGTCTCATGCGAGAAGCTCGAGCGGTAGCCAGCCTCTGGATTCTGTGCCGTACCAGGATTGGTGTATATATGTCCCGTGGTGGGCATGATGAGGATATCGCCCAGATCGGAGTGGCCGGTACCGCTCAGATGTGTGTGACTGAAGCCCACGATGGTCTTGTCCCTATGCTGATAGCCGGCACAGTACTCATATACCCGTTTCTGGTACTTGCCATCCACATTGTGTGGAATGGTGTCGGTCTCTGGACTCAACTGCACAAGGCCAAAGGGTGAGCAGGCTCCCGGAAAGGTGTGACCCATGCCGTTGGTGCCGATGATGGGGTTGACATAATGGAGTACAGACTCCTGGGCATACATGTTGCATGCTGCTGCCTGACACAGGATGAGTGCCAGGCCCATAGATTTGATATTCATTGGGTGTGTAGGTTTTGCCAGTGAGGTGAGTGTCGCACGATGGCGCTCACGTAATGGGATATGGTTGAAAAAAAAGAAGCGGGGGCAGAAGTGGGTAACCCCTTCATGCCCCCGCCTATAGGTGACTGTATTGTGAACCTATCTTACTTAGCCTTTGCCACAGACTCCATGAAGTCCTTGCAGGGCTTGAAGTAAGGAATATCGTGTGCCTCAATAACCATAGTTGTGTTCTTTGAGATATTGCGGGCGGTCTTCTGGGCACGATGCTTGAGTGTCCAAGTTCCCCAACCACGAATATACACGTTCTCCTTCTGTACGAGAGTCTCCTTGATGGTATCTACCATTCCCTCTACAGCAGCAAGCACTGTGGCCTGGTCAATTCCGGTCTTCTGGGCTACAATCTTTACCAGTTCAATCTTAGTCATTTTCGTTATACGTTTGTATTGTTTTGTAAAATGTGTTCGAAAAACCCTGCAAAGGTACATAAAGATTTGCCTTTACACAAGTTCTGAGGCTAAAAAACCACTGCTATTCAGCAGGAAAGCCCAGCTCTTAGGGTTCGAGCACTGCTGCGAAGCCTCCGTTGCGTACCATGTGTATGCTGAGTGCATCGCCCTTCTTGGTCTGACCCACCTTCTTGCGGTAGTCCATAGCCTGCTTTGCAGAGTTGACAGCATCAGTAAACGAGGTGGTTTTATAAGACTTTCCTTCGGTCAGGAAATCAAGCTTGACGGTAATGTCGCGTGCAGTCTCGTTGGTGATTCCACCGATATACCACTTGCTGCCCTTGCGTCTTGCCACCACGGTGTATTGGCCAAACTCAGCAGCCAGCACGCGCGTCTCGTCCCAGTTGACAGGGCAACTGGCGATATAGTCGCGGCAATCGGGATACATATTATATAATGTAGGATTGTCGGACATCATCTGCAGGTTGGACTCGAACACCACATAGAGTGCCAACTGATAGGCTCTCGTGCCGATGCTTGCACTGTTGGGGCGACGGCTCGAATAGCACTCGGGCTGCATGCTCAACATGGCTCCAGGCGTGTAGTCCATCGGTCCGGCAGCATTGCGAATGGCAGGATAGAAGGCACTGTTGCGTGGTGTGCAGCCGCCCATATACTCCATACCGCGTACGCCCTCGAAGGTGAGCACATTGGGATACTTGTATTCCAGACCGCTGGGATGATAGGCTCCATGGAAATCCACGATGACGTGATGCTTGGCAGCTGCCTTTGCTGTACGCTCATAGAAGCGCACCATCCACTGGTCCTGGCGGTCCATGAAGTCAATCTTTACACCTGCCACACCCCATTTCTCGAAGGTCTCAAACATCGTGGGATGCTTTTCGGCCGTGAGCCATGTGAGCCACAGGATGACACCCACGTTCTTCGACTTGGCATAGCGGATAAGCTCATGCAGGTCGATGTCGGGATTGGGAGTGAAAGGATCACGTGTTGATTTGGCCCAACCTTCGTCCATCAGGATGTACTGCAAGCCGTTGGCAGCGGCAAAATCCACGAAATACTTGTAGGTGTCAAGGTTGAGACCGCTCACGAAGTTGACGTCGGGACCATAGGGGATACTGCCGTTCCACCATTCCCAAGTGGTCTTGCCTACCTTGATCCATGAGGGGTCGTCTATCACGCTGACAGGAGCCAGGCGCATGGGCATGGTGTTGACAGCCATCTGCTTGTCGTCCTGGGTGATGTGCATAAATCTCCAGGGGAAGCTGCGGGTACCGTTTGTCTCTGCAATATAATCAGCCTCCTTCAGGATCTTCACGCTGCGGTCACCGTCGTCGCCAAACTCCACGGGAACCTTGGGATGAACGGCGCTTAGGCTGTTGTCGGCATTTCCCTTCATGAACATGCCGGGATAGTCGAACAGGTCAAACTCGCTCACGAACACCTTCTGCTTGGCACCGGCAATGACCAGAGGAAGCTCACTCATGCGGTCCTCTGCCTTCCAGGCGGCACTCTGAACATTGGTGTATTCCTCCTCACAACTGGTCTTGAAGCCGCCGGGCTGCTGCAGCACCAGGCGTGTATCCTGCGTGAGCTGGATGCAGAAGTCCTCTGACAGGACCTTCACATCGCCCTTGATGCTGGTCACAAAGCGGTAAGCCAGACCATCATCATACACACGCCATTCGATGGCATAACCGCCCTTCATGTTCATGAGGAGCGATGTGTAGCGGTTGTCGATATTGGCGCTCTTGAGGGAGAAGATGGGTGTGACGGTCTCGTTGACTGTCTTCACCTTCTTTCCCTTGAGCACGGGATTGGCTCCAAGATTGGCCTTGTCGAGCGTCATGCCCAGATGGCCGTTCTTGACAAGTGTCTCGCCATGACTTTCCACGTCGTAATACACTTTGTCCGAAAGGCTTACGTTCAGGCGAACCTGCCCGTCGGGACTTGTCACACTCAGTTTCTTCTGTGCATGTGCAGTGGTGAACAGCAGGCAGAGAAGAGAGATTGCGAATGAAATTCTCATGCGTTCTGTAGTTTATATTAAGTTAGATAAATGTTTGTTCAGCTTACAGTCGCTCGTATCCCCACTCGTCGAGCACTTCACCCCAGTGCTCATTCACCATCTTCACAGTACGCTCTGCATACTGGTACTTGTTCTTCTTGTACCCACGCTTTGCGCCTATGTAATTCTCGATGGCCGGCCGGGCTTCCTCCCAACCTGGGATGTTCAGAGTCTTGTAGATATCTTCGGTGATGCCCAGAGCATTCTTCTCGATGTCCTCGAACTTGACCTCATAGAGGTTTCCCTTGGGTACGAACTGCTTCTGCTCCTTGTAGGCACGGTACAGCTCCATATAGTTACGCAGGATGTTCTGCTCCATCTCCTCGTCGCTGATGCTGTGCAGCTGCAGGGGCTTGATGGTGTTGAGGAAGAAACTGCGTGTGCTCTCAAACACCGTATAGGGGTTACGCATCAGGAACACATACTTGGCATTGGGATACAGCTCGGTGAGCGCCTTCATACGACCTGTGTGGGGAGGGTTCTTGCTCAGGTATTGGGTGCCGCCCGTATTCCACATGCTTATCTTCACCAGCTTCTCGAAAGCCGTCTTGAATGCCTCCAGCTCCTCTGGCTTGATATCCTTGAAGGTAAGGTACTTGTCGCAGTACTCATTCATCCTCTCGGGGAAGAACCAGAAGTTATAGTAGTTGAAGGGGCAAGAGTTGTTCAGTGCGAACTCCTCCTCCTGAGGCAGGTCGGGAGCAAGCTCCATGTTGTCGGTAGGACGTTTGTCGGGCATAAGCCATCCCATAGTGGGTTTGAAGAGCCCCTGGAGTGCCATCATATAATGAGGGAAAACCGTCTGGTAGGTGGTGGTATAGCCGAAATGCTTGTCCTGTGCAAAGATGTTGTGCACGAAAGTAGTGCCGCTGCGCCAGTGTCCCAAGATGAACAGAGGGTCGTTCTCAACGGGCTTGTCGGCCAGAAGCTTCTTGTACTTGCGTTCCTGCAAGGGCACACACACGCTCAGCAGACGGCAGATGGCCTTGGTGAGGTAGAACTTTGTCTTCTTGTCAGAGGCAATATGCTGGCCCTTGGTTACGGTCTTGAATGTCTTCCAGTCGGCGCCCACCAGGGTGTTGACAGGAAGTTTGCTGAATTCAATCAGTCCCATATTCTTGTTGTCTTTTACTATTGAAAACTCTGTCGGAATGACCTTCGTGGGGAAAAATCCTTGGGAGAAGTGTTCCGACAAAAAGGTCTGTCCTGCCACAGTGCCAGTCTCACACCATGGGCGAACAGACCTTTCTATAATTTATTCCTTTACAATCTTGATTTCCAGACCCTGTCGGCTGAGATCCTTCACAGCCTTCTCCACAGCCTCATAGTGCTCGGGGGCAATGCCCAACTTAGGCAGATCAAGCACGGGAATGTCGCTTCCCTGATTGATTTCTTCCTCCTCCAGAGGATTGCATATCATGCCCACAGCGCTGGTGTTGTTGGTTATGGGGTCAATCAGAATGAATGCGCCCGTTGCCTTGTTCTTGCTGTAGGGGTCGAAGAAGAGTGTCTTGGCAGTTGTTATCTGCACCTGGCCAATCTCGTTCAACTTGAAGTCAGAACCCTCGAGGTGCTGCATGGTGTTGACATCCACCTTGTAGTTGACATGAGTCAGTGTAGCACGAGTGGTGTTGGTATTGTGCTTCAGGAAGAACTGCTTCTTTCTGTCCATCGGCTCCTCGTCCATCCATACGAGCATGGTTTCAAAGTTGCGGCCGATATGAGGTACATTGTCAGGCTTCACAAGCATCTCTCCGCGAGAGATATCAATCTCATCCTCCAGCGTAAGTGTCACGCACTGAGGACAGAATGCCATATCCAGCTCACCTTCGTAGGTAACGATGCTCTTGACATGACTGTGCTTCATGCTGGGCAATGCTACTACCTCGTCACCCTTGTGGATAACACCGCTGGCAATCTTTCCACAGAATCCACGGAAGTCCAGATTGGGTCTGAGCACATACTGCACGGGGTAACGGAAGTCGTTCATGTTGCGGTCCTGGTCGATGATAGAATAGCCCTCTTTACCGATACCGGTATCATAGAAAAGCTCCGAAACCTCCTTGAGCCTGCATGGATTGCCATTGATAAGATACTCGCTCTCTCCCGAGCGGTAAACACGTCTGGCAACTGTAACCTCATTGAAATCAATCGCAAGCGAATGGTCTGAATTGTCCAGTGTGATGGCAACATACGCGTATCCAAGCGGCTTCCTGTTCTCAGTGCCTGCAAAAATGACATCCTGCATGCTGGCACCGCGAAGCTGCTTGGCGCTCTGCTCTCCGAGCACCCAGCGCACAGCGTCCGCGACATTACTTTTTCCACTGCCGTTCGGTCCGACAATTCCCGTAATTCCGTTGTGAAAATCAAATACGATCTTGTTCGCAAATGATTTGAATCCCTGCACTTCAATGCTCTTAAGATACATATAAACCTCTCTCTTTCATCCAGAGCAATGCCTGATATGCCGCCTCCTGCTCCGCTGCCTTCTTGGTATGTCCGCTTCCCTCGCCGATTGTCGTATTCCCGATCACCGCCTCCACCAGGAAACGCTTGTCATGATCCGGCCCCTCCTCACCGATGAGTTCATAGTGAAGTGGTTCCTCGTAATGTCCCTGCACCACTTCCTGCAGAATCGTCTTGCTGTCATAGAACAGCTTCTTGTGCTCAATATCCGTCAGAATGAAGCGGTGGATAAAAGCTTTCGCCGGCTCAAAACCGCCGTCCAGATAGATCGCGCCCAGAAGCGCCTCGGTCGCGTCGGCCAGGATGGACGGGCGCTTTCTGCCGCCGCCGGTCTCCTCGCCGTGACCCAGACGGATCTCCT
>ENA-UEQL01002701-UEQL01002701.1-human-gut-metagenome-genome-assembly--contig:-NODE-2701-length-11585-cov-42.009819_pt1 | contig 11585 bp, 7 predicted proteins | sample MGYA00242905_ERZ507926 | MGnify/ENA primary metagenome ERZ507926 (study PRJEB26167, sample SAMN06115531) | human gut metagenome | host: Homo sapiens | place: China:Henan | collected 2015-09-09...
CAATATTCAAAACTTCCCTGTCCATATCAAGCAGGGGCGTTTTCATCATCACACCTTACGCCCAACAGCTTCGGCAATCTTCCGAATATCCGCCATCACGTCCACAAACGCGGCGGGCGTAATCGACTGCGCACCGTCGCACAAAGCGTGCGCCGGGTCGTTGTGCACCTCAATCATCACGCCATCCGCGCCAACCGCAATCGCCGCGCGCGCAATCGGCTGCACCATCCAGCTCTTGCCGGTCGAGTGGCTCGGATCGACAATCACCGGCAGGTGGCTCAGCTTCTTCACCGCGCAGATGGCGGACAGGTCGAGTGTGTTGCGCGTGTACGTCTCGAACGTGCGAATGCCGCGCTCGCACAGAATCACCTGCTCATTGCCGCCCGCCATGATATACTCCGCGCTCATCAGCCACTCCTCGATGGTGGCGGACAGTCCGCGCTTGAGCAGAATCGGCTTGCGAATCTTCCCCAATTGTTTCAGCAGGTCGAAATTCTGCATGTTGCGCGCGCCGACCTGAATGCAGTCCACCTTGTCCACGAAGGTGTCAATGTCGTAGGGAGACATCAGCTCGGTCACGATGGGCAGCCCGGTCTGCTCGCGGGCATGGCAGAGCATGTCCAGCCCCTCGTATGCCAGTCCTTGGAAGGAGTACGGGGACGTGCGCGGCTTGAAGGCACCACCGCGCAGCACCGTCGCGCCCGCGTCCTTCACCGCCTGCGCCACGGCGGTAATCTGCTCGTTGCTCTCCACGGAGCAGGGGCCAGCCATAATCGCCAGTTTCTTGCCGCCGACAACCGTGTTCCCGATTTTGATTTCGCTCGGCGAGGGATGGAACGCGCGGTTTGCCTTCTTGAACGGCTCGGCAACCTTCATGATGCGTTCGACGCAGTGGAAGGATTCCAGCTGGTCGGGGTCAATGCGGCTTGTGTCGCCAGTCAGACCAAGGATGGTCATCTCCGTGCCTACAATCGGGCTGACGGATACGCCGCGCGCAACCACGGCATTGGTAACGGTGTCGATTTCCTGCTGGGTCGTGCCCTGCTTCAAGACGATAATCATGGTGTTCAACCTCCTGCGTCAATCATTATTGGCTCAAAATCATTATTGGCTCAAATGGACGAAAAAAGCACGGAAGCCCGCAAAAGAGCTTCCGCGCCTGATGTTTTCCTCAATCGCTGCGGCTGCTGCTTCACGGTACGTCAATTTGCCCGGCGAAAAACGCCGGGAACGTAAACGGAAACAGCACAGACAGCATCATGGAGAAAATTCCTCCGTCCGGCGGCATCATTGCCGCGTATTCGGATTTATTATAGTCCGCTCATCCTGCGCTTGTCAAGGGCAGGATTGTACATTTGCTGTTTTTCGGGCAAAAAATTTGCCGAAGCTAACCTATATCGAATGGCATTCATCCATACTCGGACACGCACAGCTATCCTTCAGAAAAATTTCGGGAAAATCGTGTAATCCTCTTGACAATCAACCGATTTGGGCATTATAATAGCCATAATGACAATTGTGCCATTTGGTTGAAGGAGGATGAAGGGCATGGAGTCTTACCTGTTCGCAGACGTAGAGGCTGCGGCGGATACTATGGTGGTGGAAGGATACCACAAGCCGGGCAGCTTGACCCGCTCCAGCGGTGCGTGGATTCACGCGGCAGGCACGGCGATGTTTGAGGCAGGGAGACGCCCCATTAAGCCGCATGACCAGTGGATTTGGTTCGCGGTGGAGGCAGGCGAAGCGACGCTGGTTTGGCAGGGGCATGAGCTGACGCTGAAACAGCAGGAAACGTGCTTCCTGCCCGCCGGCAACCGCGACGCTGCCCTGCAGATTGACGAGAGCGTCCGCTGCGTGTGGATTGCGCTGGAAGGCCCGCTTGCGCCGATGGTCGTACGCAAGATGGGCGCGCTGCTGCATATGCCGCTGAAGCAGGGGGCGCTGCCGAGCCAGATGTACTTGGCGAAGCAGATTGTGCAGGTTATCGTCCGCCACACGGACACCAGCGACGCGACATATCAGCTGCAGCACCTGATGTACGGGATGCTGGCAAGTCACTGGGGTCAGCCGGTCGCCATGGACGCGATGCTTTCGCACGAGATTGCGAAGGTCGTGGACACCCTGCGCGCGAATCAGTACAAGGACAACTTCTCTCTGGCGGAGATGGCGGCAATTTCCCGTATGCCGATGGAAACGTTCCGCAAGCGCTTCGTGAGCGAAGTGGGCATGCCGCCGCTGTCGTATGTACTGCACTGCAAGATGGAGCGCGCAAAGGAGCTTCTGCGCGAGGAAGGGCACACGGTTCGTCAGGCGGGCATCGAAGTCGGGATGCAGGATCCGTACCACTTCTCCAAGCAGTTCAAGAACATCGTCGGCATCAGCCCGTCGGCGTTCATGAAGCAGGCCGCCAAGCCGGATGCGACCATCCGCGGCAGCAGCAAAGTAGAAAAAAAGTAAGCAATGGCGCGACTGTCAGGGGATAAGCCTGGCAGCCGCCTTTTTTTCTTCCACATAACCGCCACATTTACCGCACGGGATTCGGGCAGCATTGGATCTTGTGTTGTTATGCACACTCGTCCGCCCCTCTACGGTCTACTATGTGATTTCTGTTCGTCGGTTCGGGCGTTTGCCCGCTGGCATCCAGCTTCCTTCAGACTCCGCCTTTCGATGGACACCCTTGCCTTCGGCTAAGCCGGGCGCACCATAACGGCCGTTGCAGGATTCATATTCTGCAACGGCCTTAAAAACGCTATGAAATGGGATTATTCCGCTGTCGGTATCAGGCGAATCAGCGCGGTGGGAATTTCCGCATCGGTGAAATTCAGCGTGAACACTGCGTTTTCACCTTCCACGATGTAGGGCAGATCAATTTCCGTATCGTCGGCATTCAGCAGCGCCAGGGTAACGCCGTTCAGCAGCTCGGCGGGCAGCATGATTTTTACCTCGCCCTTCGGCCGGGTGAGCTTGCCAGAAACTTCAAAGCAGACGCTCAGCAGCGTATTGCCGTTCGCAGTTTCACCCATGCGCAGCACCAGCTCGCCATAGGGCAGATGCTCGCCCTCCGCCTTCACTTCTTCAACCAGCGCCAGATGTGTGCTATCGCTCACATTGCCGCATACGGGGCAGAGCGTGCGCGTCGCTTCATCCTGCTTGAATTCGACGATGGCGCATTCGGTCTTGCTGACGTGCTTGCAATCCTTGCGCTTGCAGGCTGCGCTGTGCGTGCCGTCGCCGTTACTCGTCCATTCGCCATACCAGTGCAGCAGCGTCTTCGTCTGTTGATCCTTATAGCTGTCATGGCAGTTTTTGCAGGTGTGCAGCGTGTAGCCGCCCTTTTCGCAGGTGGGCTTGACGACCTTTTCGGTATAATCGTGCCCGGGGGCGGGGATTTCCACCTTGGTGGTGTAATCGCAGCCCTCACGCTGGCAGGCGTCATATTCATTCCAGCCAATTTCGGTGCAGGTGGGGGCTTTGGCGTCGTGATGCACCAGCTTGTGTTTCAGCGCGGGGATTTCCACCTTGGTGGTGTAAGTGCAGCCCTCGCGCTGGCAGGCGTCATATTCATCCCAGCCAATTTCGGTGCAGGTGGGCGCCTTGGCGTCGTGGTGCACCAAGTCGTGGTTGTTCGGGTCAGGTCCATTATTCAGGTCTACATAAGTATCCGTTCCCTTGTGGTAGCAGTAGTCGCAGTTTGTGTAGTACACGGCCGGAGCAACGCAGGTGGCTGCGGACTTAAGGCACACGCTAACGGCGCCCTGAACGAACCAATGTGCGCCCATCTTAGTTTTCGCTTCGTGGCAGACGGTGCAGCTAAGCCAGTGGTTTTTGTCGTCCGAATGCCAGTTCTGCCCCGCAGGGAATGCATGTGCGCTGTAGTACTGCCCGCCGCAGGTGCTGCATGTTCCCAGCGTAATGCAGGTCGCGCTGCTGTCGCCGGAGCAGCTTGCGGTGTCGACCGCATCGCAGCCGTCACGCTGGCAGTGGCGGATATGCTCACTGTTGTTACCCCTGGATTGCCATGCGCCCCAGTCGTGCGGCCCGTATTCACCGTAGGACATAAGACAAGAAGTACATACCGCAACTTTCGTGCAAGTGGCTTTGTACTGGGGTGTATCTATGCTCCAATGATTCTCTGTAAACTCATCATAGCAGCGGTAACAGTACAGCGTATGGTAATCTTTTTCTCTTTTGCGTATTTCAAAGGTATTCCCTTCGCAATAGTCGCCGTTCAACCTGATATGCGCAGCCATCGCCGTGGTTGCTACAAAGAGCAGCGCAATCGCCAGGAGACATGTAACCAACCATTTTTTCATGTTTTTCTCCTCCTCAAATTTTTAAAAACGCTATGAAATGGAAATAAGATTATTCCGCTGTCGGTATCAGGCGAATCAGCGCGGTGGGAATCTCTGCATCGGTGAAATCCAGCGTGAACACTGCGTTTTCACCTTCCACGATGTAGGGCAGATCAATTTCCGTATCGTCGGCATTCAGCAGCGCCAGGGTAACGCCGTTCAGCAGCTCGGCGGGCAGCATGATTTTTACCTCGCCCTTCGGCCGGGTGAGCTTGCCAGAAACTTCAAAGCAGACGCTCAGCAGCGTATTGCCGTTCGCAGTTTCACCCATGCGCAGCACCAGCTCGCCATAGGGCAGATGCTCGCCCTCCGCCTTCACTTCTTCAACCAGCGCCAGATGTGTGCTATCGCTCACATTGCCGCATACGGGGCAGAGCGTGCGCGTCGCTTCATCCTGCTTGAATTCGACGATGGCGCATTCGGTCTTGCTGACGTGCTTGCAATCCTTGCGCTTGCAGGCTGCGCTGTGCGTGCCGTCGCCGTTACTCGTCCATTCGCCATACCAGTGCAGCAGCGTCTTCGTCTGTTGATCCTTATAGCTGTCATGGCAGTTTTTGCAGGTGTGCAGCGTGTAGCCGCCCTTTTCGCAGGTGGGCTTGACGACCTTTTCGGTATAATCGTGCCCGGGGGCGGGGATTTCCACCTTGGTGGTGTAATCGCAGCCCTCACGCTGGCAGGCGTCATATTCATTCCAGCCAATTTCGGTGCAGGTGGGGGCTTTGGCGTCGTGATGCACCAGCTTGTGTTTCAGCGCGGGGATTTCCACCTTGGTGGTGTAAGTGCAGCCCTCGCGCTGGCAGGCGTCATATTCATCCCAGCCAATTTCGGTGCAGGTGGGCGCCTTTGCGTCGTGGTGCACCAGGTCGTGGTTGTTCGGGTCAGGTCCATACCATGGGTGTACATAAGTATCCGTTCCCTTGTGGTAGCAGTAAGCGCAGTTTGTGTAGTACACGGGCGGAGAAACGCAGGTGGCTGCGGACTTAAGGCACGAGCTAAGGGTGCCCTGAACGAAATAATGTGCGCCCACCTGAGTTTTCGCTTTGCGGCAGACGGTGCAGCTAAACCAGTGGTTTTCGTCATCCGAATCCCAGTTCGGCGCCGCAAGGAAGGTATGTGCGCCGTAGTACTGCCCGCCGCAGGTAGTGCAGATTCCCAGCTCAATGCAGGTCGCCCTGCTGTCGCCGGAGCAGCTTTCGTTGTCCACCGCATCGCAGCCGTCACGCTGGCAGGTGCGGAAATGCTCACTGTTGTTGCCCCTGGATTGCCATGCGCCCCAGTCGTGACCGAGTTTGCCGTATTGAGTGCCGCACCGGGTGCAGGTTTTGCCCGTGGTGCAGGTCGGCGTTTCGGTGCCGCCAGAGTGAAGGCTGATTGGATTGTCCTTAAATAGGGCATATGAACCGTTACCGCAGTGTGAACATATGTAAATTACATAATGATAATCGTCGTTGAATCGCTCGAATCTTGTAATCTCATGATCTGCCGTCGTGTTGCAGAAACGGCATTTGTCGCGGATGGTTTCCGCCTTCGCTTCCGGCGCCATTCTCGGCAGCAGGCACAGCAGCAGCGCCGCAGCCAGCAATAGGGCAAAACTCTTCTTCTTCATCTTCGTCGCCTCCTTAAAGTTAGGGTAACACCGCACAAATGAGGTGGTCGGCTGGCAAATGGATTTTTCGTCAGGTTTACTGGCAGTAAATCGAGAAATTTGCATGCCGCAGATGGCGGAAAAGACATCGCCCGACGCGCCGCCGAGTTGTGCAGTGTTGCCTTTATGATGGATTTACTGTGCCAGTTCCACCAGCGTGTCAAACGCGGGCTTCGGCTGGGCATCCTTGTCGAACAGGAGCGGGTACTTGTCCGCGCGCCAGCTCATGTCGTCCACCGTGCCCCATACCTGCACCGCTTCGATGCGGTCGGCGTAACGCAGGAAAATCTTCATCAGGTTGCCGTAATACTTCGCCTGCTTCTGCAGATTTTCCTCGCTCGTATCGTCAATGCCCACGTCAAGTTCGGACACGCGCAGGAGCAAATCACGCTTGGCAATCTGCTGGAACGCCCAATCCACGCGGTCAATCGTCGGACTGCCGACGGAGTAGTGTGCCTGGAAGCCGTAGCCGTCAATCGTGCCATCCGCAATCAGGCTGTCCAGCAGGACGCAGATGCCGTGCAGCTTGGGGTCGAGGGGGGTGTTGTAGTCGTTGTAGTACAGCTTCACGCCGTCCGCGGCGTACTTGCGGGCGTACTCAAACGCGCGGTTCACGAAATCCTGACCAACCGTCTTTGTCCAGTTGGATTCGCGCAGCTGGTCGCTGCCGTCCGCCACGGCTTCGTTCACAACGTCCCACGAGACAATCAGCCCCGGATAATTCTCGTTCGTCCACGTCAGCACCTGCTGGATGTAGCTTTCCATGCGGGCGAGCATGGTTTCGCGGCTGCACAGCGGCTTGTGGGTCGCGTAGCCCTCATGGAAGAAAGCTTCGGGCGTCTGGGAGTGCCACACCAGCACATGCCCATGCACCTTCACGCCATTGTCGCGGCACCAATCGAGGAACGGAATGCAGTTGTCGAACTTCACAGCGACGGCCGTGTCGTCCGTGCGGCTGAGCTTGCGGCATTCCGCCATATCCAGCAGCGAATCCGGCTTCATCTCGTTTCCCGCGGTCATGATGGTGAACTGGCTGCCGTAGAACGCCATGCGTTTGCTGTCCGCCACTTCACTGGCAACAACCGCCGTGCCGAAATCGAACTTATCCGCATAGAGCGTCTTGAGGACAGGCAGCGAAGTGGTGTCGAAGGAGTCAATCTTCTCGTCGCAGGTGAAATTGCGGATGGTGAAGGACGTTTCCTTGCCCGCACCCTCAACGTACAGCACATACTTGTCATACCGACCGGGAATGTACGAGCCGGACAGCATTGCCCATTCACCCTTCTTCGCCGTGCCGGTGACAATGTTCTCATAGGATTCCTCGCCGTCGCGGGTATGGGCGACGGACAGGATGAAGCTGCACGAATCCATTTCGTCCTGCTTCACCTGCACGGACAGGTTGTAGGTGCGCCCCGGCACAAGGTCGAAGTCGCGGCCGGGAGAGTTCCACGTCGCGGTACGCCCGGTGATGTACAGCCCGTCAGCGGTCGTCTCGATGGTGGCGCCGCCCGCAGAACGCGCATACCAGCCGTCCGTGCCGCTGGTAAAGTCCGACGTGTAGTGAATCTGCGGCGCGTCGGAGTAATCCATCTTTTCGGGCGCGGTGATGGTCAGCGTGACATCATCAATGCAGTAGTTTTTGCCCAGATAGTTATCCGACGCCGTAAGGAAGCGGATGTTGACGCCCGCGTCCGCCTCGAAATCGCAGGAGATTTCCGTCCACTCCTTGCCCTTGACGTTCACCTGCGCGTAGTAGGCGTAATCGCCGCCCGCCTTGCCAATCGCCATAACGCCGTCTTCCGAGCTTTCGACGTAGACGCAGGCGGACAGGTGGACTTTCGCGCCGGCTTCAATGCCAACCGACGCAGCGGAGAGGTCAACAGCGTCCCAGTTATTGCTGCCGCGTCCAGAAACTCGCAGGCTCTGCTTACCGCTATGTGCCTGCGATTCCGTCACGCCGACGGTGCAGGCGCCAGACTGGCTGAATGCGGCGGCGTTGCCATCCTCAAAGTCGATGGTGACGGCGGTCTGCGCGGCTTCTTCCGCTGCGGCGAAGCAGGGCAGAAACAAGCAGAGTGCCATCAGCAGAGAAAGCGCTTGTGCGACCCAGTGTTTCATGTTTAATTTCCTCCCTTAGCGTCTTGGGGGTCTATGGAATGGATGATGCAATAATTTAATTATACACAAAAATTGTGTTTTGTCAAGAATGTCTGATTTCTTACCAGAACGAAAATGGTTTCGTTGGGTGGTTTTTTCTGATTCTATGCTGATAGGCATGGTTGACTTCCTTTTCACACTGGTCTTTTCCATGCTTCCAGAGGGCAATGAAAACGGACGAAGTCCGCGGTCGTCTGCTGGACACCTTCGGTTTCGCCACTCCTGTCACTGGTTTTTATCGCCGCTCTGTGTCTTTTTTCCGGCTTTTTGTTACTTAACTGATAGGCAAGAAATATTGTCGAAATCTTTCCAAAAGCCCCCTTGAAACAGGGAAAAAACCGTGCTATCATCAAACCGTTTCTAATGAGGCTTTACGATTGAACGACCCGTCTGTACTATTTCCAAATGAGAATGCGCCAAGATGCGAAGCGAATTTTTTCTTCTGGCTAACGCGAATGAAACGCAGCGTAGCAGCGCTACGCTAAGTGGAATGAGCGGACGCCAGAAGGAAAAAGGCGCAAGCAGATGGCGCAGGCGAATGCGGAAAATAGTACCACCACAAGGGAGGAACACCCATGAACATCCGCTGCTTCTGCTGCATGGGCGACAGCATCACCAGCGACCAGGTCAGCGGCATCGGCACGATGGTGGCGCATCAGCTGAACGCGCAGGAGGTGCTGAATGCCGCCTGCGGGTACGCAACCTGCTCCGACTGGCACGAAGGCGATAGGAACATCACGCCTGTAACGCTCATCGAGCCACCGAACACGAACACGGCGGACAACGTGCTGTCCAATCAGGTGCGGCGCGTTTTGCAGGCGCTTACGCCGAAGGGCAGCCTCATCCGCTGGACGGTGGATGGCGTCGAGTATGCGATTCCGGCGGAAATCGGTATCGGCACAGGCACGCTGAGCACGCCGGACGTGATTTACATCGCCATCTCCACCAATGACGGCAATCAACCGGAAAATGCTCCGGCGGATGACTTTGCGGCAGTCTGTGAACTCCCATACGCCGCCCTGACCCGCACGTCGATGGCATCTTCGCTGCTCTGGGCGGTGCGGACATTGCAGACCGTCTGCCCAAACGCGGCGATTTTTCTCGCCACGCCGCTGCAAACATACACCCCGCAGGCATGGATGGACGAATCTCACGGGCTGCTCAAGCGCCGCGTCATCCAGAAAGTCGCGCAGAAAACGGGCGTGCACTGCATCGACAGCTTCTACGGAAGCGGCTTTGACCGCAGTGTTGCCCGCTCTCACGGCGAAGTCCACCCGGACGAGGAATGGAAAATCCGCATTGCTGACTTTGTGGCAAAGGAAATCGAATCGACCCTGTATAAGGAGTAACCGATGGAGAATATCAAATGGCTGTGGGGCGTAATGGACAAGCGCTACCACAAGTGGCACATTCTTGGCCTCATCATCAGTGCCGTCACGTCGCTGATGCTGCTCATCAACCCCTACCTGACGATGCGCCTGATGGATGATGTCATCGTCGCGCAGAACCCCGAACCGCTCGTCGGCTTGCTGCTGACGATGCTGATTGTCAAGGTTACGCGCGAAGGTCTGCGCTACCTGATGGTTGTCCTGCTGGAGCATTCCTCCCAGAACACGCTGATGAACCTGCGCACACGGCTGTTCACGCGCCTGCAGTATCAGGACATGCGCTTCTTCGACATTCACCGCACGGGCGACCTGATGACGCGCCTGTCCGCCGACACAGACTGGTGCCGCCATTTTCTGGCATACATAGACTATGTGGCGGTAGACAGCATCGTCATGTTCGTGTCGTCGTCGATTTACCTGTTCTCGGTGAACTGGAAGCTCGCACTGGCAATGGTCTGCGTCACGCCGCTGCTGATGATTATCACGAAAGTGTACTCCAGGGGCGCGCGGCGGATGTTCGTGGACATGCGCGACAAGATGAGCGACATGAACGCGAAGGCGCAGGAGAACATTGCGGCAAACCGCGTGGTGAAGGCGTTTGCGCGTGAGGAATACGAGGAGAACCGCTTCGACGAGCGTTCCCGCGCCTTCCGCGATGCGAATCTGGATATCAACAAGCGCTGGCTGTCCTTCTACCCCTTCATCGAGATTCTGGCGAACGCCATGACGCTGCTGACCGTCTTTTTCGGCGGCTACCTGATGATTACCGACGGCATGACGGCGGGCGAACTGACGATTTTCACCCAGCTGGCGTGGACGCTGAGCGTCCCCATGCGGCAGCTGGGCAACCTGCTCAACGACTGGCAGCGCTTCATCACCTGCTCGAACAAGGTCATGGAGATTGAAGTCTCCCGCCCGGAGATTGTAGACAGCTCCTGCGCGGTGAATCACGACCACATCGAGGGTGCGATTTCCTTTGACCATGTGTCCTTCGCTTACGGCTCGCAGCCGGTGCTGTCCGACGTAACGTTCTCCGCCAAGCCGGGGCAGACCGTCGCCATCATGGGGCCGACCGGTTCCGGCAAAACGACGCTGATTCAGCTGCTCGCCCGCTGCTACGACGTGACCAGCGGCAGCATTTCCGTTGATGGCTGCAACGTGCGCAAGTGGAAGCTGCAGCAGCTGCGCGACGGCATCGGCACGGCGACGCAGGACGTTTTCCTCTTCTCCGACACGGTGGAAGGCAACATTGCTTTCGGCGACCAGACGCTGACAGAGGACGAAGTGCACGACTTCGCCCGCCGCGCGGCTGCGGACGACTTCATCAAGGGCTTGTCCGAGGGCTACGACACGATTATCGGCGAACGCGGCGTTGGTCTTTCCGGCGGGCAGAAGCAGCGCATTGCCTTGGCGCGCGCGCTGGCAGTCAAGCCCGGCATCCTCGTCATGGACGACACGACTTCCGCCGTCGATATGGAGACGGAGAAGTACATTCAGGCGCAGCTGCGTCAGCTCCCCTACGACTGCACGAAGCTGATCATTGCCCAGCGCATTTCCTCCGTCAAGGATGCTGACCTCATCCTGATTTTGAAGGACGGCGTCGTGACCGAGCGCGGCACGCATCAGGAGCTGCTGCGTCAGCGCGGCTACTACTACGAAACGTACTGCCTGCAAAACGGCATCACGCCCGACACCGCTCCGCAGGAGGTGATGTAACATGGCGCGCAACAAATTTGACGTAGACGAGCGCTTGGAAACCCCGTTTGACTTCCGGCACTTGAAGCGCGTGGGTGTTTACATCGGCAAGCACAAGTGGAAGATGCTGCTGGCGCTGCTTTTGTCCGCCTTGGCATCGGTGACGAGCCTCGCCGTGCCGAAAATCACCCAGACCGTCATGGACGTCGCTGTGCCGCAGAAGAACGTTGACCTGCTGCTGAAGATGGCGCTGGCGTTCATGGGCATCATCATCGTCGGCATCGTCTTCACGGTCATCCGCTCGCGCATCATGGCGTTCGTCAGTCAGCAGATCATCTACGATATCCG
>ENA-UEQL01002702-UEQL01002702.1-human-gut-metagenome-genome-assembly--contig:-NODE-2702-length-11584-cov-2.945859_pt1 | contig 11584 bp, 5 predicted proteins | sample MGYA00242905_ERZ507926 | MGnify/ENA primary metagenome ERZ507926 (study PRJEB26167, sample SAMN06115531) | human gut metagenome | host: Homo sapiens | place: China:Henan | collected 2015-09-09 | study...
GAATGCTCCTGCGCTGCCAACCTGTAATGGGAGGCCAGCAGAGCCTCTTTCATTTGCTCACCAGTCAAATCGCCGTTTGCCCAGCGCTGTGAGAGCATCTTGGCATATTCAGAAACGGGAACGCCTTCGATGGCATTCAAGGCATCTGCCAGCTTTACCGCCTGAATTCTGCGTTCTTTTGCTTCATCCGTCATAATAACATACTCCCACGGACTTTTTCAGTATTATACCATGCTGGGGCCATTTTAGAAAGCTCCTTTAGAATTGAAATTACGCAATGTCCAACAATTACCGCTCCGGCGTGTTCTTTTTCACTGTCTTTTGCTCCACACTGCGCTCCGGCTTGGCAAGCTGCTCCATCGCGGCATTGATCACGCAGGAGTGATTGTCCACCGCGTAAACGTCTGTGTGCCCGCCCATCTGCTTTTGGAGCGCCGCAAAGCGGCCTGCGGCCTGACGCGCCGGTGGGTAGAATCGCTCATCTCCCGTGCGCTGCCGCATGGTGCAGGCCAGCACGAACATACAGCGATCCTTGCCGTAGGTGTTTGTCCACTCCTTCAAAAAAGCAGGCAGCTTTCCATCGTTGTAGGCGTTGGTTGCGTCCTTCTCAAAGGTTCCCGCACAGGTCAGCGTCCGATCCCGGCTGGCCATCCACTCAAAGACCTCTCCGCGAGCCATGGCTTCCGAACGGGTGTTAGGGTATATGGGCTGCGCGGGATCTCGATATTTTTCTTCGACTCTTTTCCGCAGAATATCATTCGCACAGCACGCAATGCTGTCTCGAAAGGCGTCCATCTCATCCGTATCGCGGGAGAGCCAGTCTGTATAAAGCTGTGACAGGGGATGCTCAAACTCGTTCAGCACCGTAAGCTGCCGCTCGGAGAGGCTTGTTTCATCCTCAAAAAGCATCAGCAGGTTGTCACGGCAAGCGATCTCGTAGGCATGAGAAATGATCTCGTCAGGCGACTGCGTTTTCATCTCCGCAAGAAACACCTCGTTTTCCTGCGACATTTTTTCGTATAATTTGGTTTCCAATTCGTCTTTTGTAGGCATGATGTTCTCCTTATAACTCAATAATACGGAAATCGCTCTCTTTTTCCATGATCTCGCTGCTCAATAATATCAATGGCATATCCGAGGCTGCCAGCCGTCTCAGCTTGCTAATGGAAAGCGGAGTTGGTGCTTCAAACAGGGCCACAATGCAGGCCCACAGGTCAACAACATGACAAAGGCAAACGATACGTTCCGAAGAAAAGGACTCTGCTGCTTCGGGCAGCATCGTGCGTAATTCTTTCATGAGGCTTTCCTGCTCTTTTAGCATCTGCTGATGTATCTGGCATTCTAACCGTTCTTTTTCCTGCTTTCTTTCCAACCGTTTCATTGTAAACGATCCTCCATTTCAAAAATTATCTTGCCAATCCCGCCCGCATCCGGTGGGCGTAATTGGCGACGCTGTATCGTTTCATATAGGCGTTTTCGCTGGGGGCCGGACTGTCAAAGTCCAGCCCCTCCATGCGGGGATCGTCGGTGCCGTCCAGCACCTCCTCCACCGGGATCACGCGAAGCCTGCCGGAGCATTTCAGCTCGCCGCCGAATACCCCTGCGGCACAGTGGAATCCACGGTCACCGCACACCCAAAGCAGCTTCTTCCCGGCGGGAATATCCCCAAAAGGCTGCTTCAAAACAATGACGGAATGGGGTTCCGCCCCGGCTACCTCATAGTAGCCGGACTGCTCCGCCTTTTCGTATGCCTGGATCAATTTCTTGAATTTATGCTGCGGCTCGATATAGAACCAACTTTCCTGATAACCCATAATTTCCTCCAATTTCTATTGGTTTTACCGCTCCAACTGCGGTCTGCGGCGCTCCGGCGGCCTTTGATCCTCGTCCGGCTCGGCGTCTACGATCTCAGGCTCCTTGTGGTCTAAATTCAGCAGGGAATTCAGTTCCTCCAGCCGTGCCGTTTTAGTGTTCAGCTCTGCCTCGCGGGGAAACGGCTTTTGTACCTCTACCTTTGCGGTTTCCAACTGCGTTTGCAGATTGGAAAGTTGCTCCCGGCAAGCCTGCTCCTTGATGGGCAGTCCCTCCAGTGCATTGTCCATGCGCTGCAAATTGCCAAACACATCGGTTCCCAGCGTAACGGTATGGCGGAGCTGCCCGATCATGGTCAGGCGGTACTCCCGCGCGAAGGTATCAAAGGACAGTTCCAGTGTCAGGCCGCGATAGCTGCCGATCTGTGTCGCCTCCGGGGAGAGCATCGTCTGGCACATGGCCAGCAGCGCCGCGCCCGCCTCTTTCTTGTCGGCATGGGTGACGCCCGCCAGCGTAAGCGGGGAGAAGCCGTCCGCGTTTGGGTGGGTATTTTCCTTGACCGTGGCAATATCCGCACCATACCCGGCGATCCGTGCCTGCGTTTCCGCGATTTGTTTTGGAAAGCCCTTGCTGATGGCGTCCTCCAGCGCGTATTTCTGAGAAAGATGGTTGGCTTTCAGCAGTTTCAGCTTGGACACCTCAATGTCAAGATCCATCTTTTCCTTGATCATGGGGTTGCCGCTGGCCAGCGCCTTGATCTCGGCATAAGAAAGCGCCTGTTCGTCTACATCTTCGGCGGAACGGACAGGCGATTTGCTGGTCATGATTTGGCTGATAAATTTCTGCTTGGATTCTACCAACTGATACAAGTAGGCATCGAAGGTGCCCTCGGTGACATAGCTGTAAATGTCTACCTCCGGGTTTTCGTTGCCCTGCCGGATAATGCGCCCCTCACGCTGCTGAAGGTCGGACGGACGCCACGGGCAATCCAGATGGTGCAAAGCGACGAGCTTTTGCTGGCAGTTGGTGCCGGCGCCCATGCGCTGGGTGCTGCCCAGCAGGATACGCACCTGACCGCTCCGCACCTTGCCGAACAGGTCTTTCTTCTGCGCCTCACTCTTGGCGTTGTGGATGAAGGCGATCTCGTTTTCGGGAATACCCAATTCCAACAGCTTCGCGCGAATGTCATCATAGACGCTGAAAGCACCGTCATCCTTCGGTGTGCTGAGGTCGCAAAAGATCATTTGGGTAGAACGCTTGTCTGCGGTGCGCTGCCAGATCTCAAACACATTTTCCGCGCACTTGGCGGCTTTGCTGTTGGGGTCGCTGGGGAGCATGGGGTTGACCAGCCGCTGATCCAGCGCCAGCTTGCGGCCATCGTTGGTGATGAGCAGCATATTGTCCACGCTGCTGTCCACCTCGCGGTTGCGGACTTTCTCAGCGCGCTCCGCCAGCGACGCCACGATCTCTTTCTGATACTCGGAGGGTTTCAGGGCAATGTTGTGGTAATGTGCCTCCGGCACGGGGAGCTTGAGCATATCCGCCGTCTGAATGTCCGCCACATTTTTGAATACGCTCATCAACTCCGGCAGGTTATAAAACTTGGCGAAGCGCGTCTTGGCGCGGTAGCCGGTTCCCTCCGGGGACAGCTCGATGGCGGTGACGGTCTCGCCGTAGTTGGCCGCCCATGCGTCAAAGTGCTGTAAGCCCTGCTCCTCCAACGCCGACATCTGCAAATACCGCTGGATGGTGTAAAGCTCCACCATGCTGTTGGAAATGGGGGTGCCGGTGGCAAAGACAATGCCGCGCCCTCCGGTGATCTCGTCGAGGTAGCGGCACTTCATAAAGAGGTCTGAGCTTTTCTGCGCCTCGGTCTGGGCAATACCGCCCACATTCCGCATTTTCGTGTAGAGAAAGAGGTTTTTGAAATAATGGCTCTCGTCGATGAAGATACGGTCAACGCCCAATTCCTCAAAGGTGACCACATCGTCCTTGCGGCTCTGGTCGTTCAGCTTGTCGATCTTGGCTTGCAGGCCCTTCTTGGTTTTCTCCATCTGTTTGATCGTGAAATTCTCCGCTTTTTCTCGCTTGGCTTCGGAAATGCCCATCATGATTTCGTCAATCTGCTGTTCCAGAATGGCCCGCTGGCGCTCTACACTCATGGGGATCTTCTCAAACTGCGAATGCCCGATAATAATGGCATCGTAGTCGCCGGTGGCGATCCTACCACAGAATTTCTTGCGGTTTTTGGTTTCAAAATCCTTGCGGGTGGCGACAAGGATGTTCGCTGCCGGATAGAGCTGCAAAAACTCAGTGGCCCACTGCTCTGTCAGGTGGTTGGGCACCACAAAAAGAGATTTCTGACACAGGCCCAGCCGATTTGACTCCATCGCCGCCGCTACCATTTCGAAGGTCTTGCCCGCGCCCACCACATGGGCAAGCAAGGTATTTCCACCGTACAAAATGTGCGCGATGGCGTTGACCTGGTGCTTGCGGAGCGTGATCTCCGGGTTCATGCCTGAAAAGCTGATGTGACTGCCATCATACTCACGGGGACGATTGCTGTTGAACAGAATATTATAGGTCTTACAGATAGCCTCGCGTCGGTCCGGGTCTTTCCAAATCCACTCGGCAAAGGCATCCTTGATCAGCTCCTGCTTGCTCTGGGCGATGGCGGTTTCCTTCTTGTTGAGGACAGCGGTTTTCCTGCCATCGGCATCGTACACATAATCAAAAATGCGGACATCTTTCAGGTTCAGGGTGTCCTCAATGATCTCATAGGCGTTAATGCGTTTGGTCCCGTAGGTGCTGAACGCCTTCACATTGCCGGGGTCCATGCCCTTGCCCTCCATGCGCCACTCGCCGGTGATGTTGGAGTAATGCACCTCGATGCGCCGTTGAGTGCTGCGCGGAGTTCCCAGCGTTTCAAAAGTAAACTGACGTACATATTCCGTATCCAGCCATGTAGCGCCCAGCCGGACGGAGATCTCGCTGGCGGTGAGGTCGGTGGGCTGCACCTGCGCGAGCGCATCAGCGTTGATCTGATACTGCGGGTCCTGTTTTTCCTTGCCTTGGGCAACCGCCAATTTCTGGCGCACATTGCCGGAAAGATACTCGTCCGCGGGCAGGTATTTCTCACGCCCATCGTTCTCGCCGGTGTAAGCGGGGTTCAGGAACACCACGCCGGTCAGTTCAGAAAACAGCGTCTCCTCGTCCTTGCCGGTGAGCTTGCTCATGTATTCCATGTCCACACGGGCCTTTTCGCCAATGGACAGCGCCAGCGCCTCCACCGCTGTGTCTACCTTTTCGGCGGGCTTGTGGCTGCGGATGGTGCGCTTGGTGAACAGGTCCGCCTTGCGTTTCAGGTTCCGGTCCTCGTCCAGGATTTCCAGTGAGCACAGCAGAAAATAGGAGCTGTCCTGATCGAAGGCGATGGCGTTACCGCGGGAATTGATGAGTCCGTATTTCCGGGTAAAGGCATCGTAGAGGGCATTCAGCTTGGCTTGCTGCGCCTTGATTTCTTCATCGGGATAGTCCTCGGTCTGGTATTCCAACAGCGTCCGCACACAGTCCCGCAGCTCGATCATGCCGCGAATTCTGCTCTCTGCCGTCTTGGATACCTCCACCGGGTTCATGCGGCTGTTTTCACGGTAGTAGATCTGCCCGTCCACCAGCGTATAGGAAAAATTGCGGACAGCAGGGTCGGCCTCAACGGAATGATCCTCACCCTCCAGTTCTTCCTCCCGGTCATAGGCGGTGATCTCGCCGTGGATATTTTGAACAGCCTCCGCCAGCAGTGCTTCCAACGGCTGCTCCGGGTACGGCTCGCAGGTAGGCGTGGGGCCGAACGGCCCGGACACCATCTTCATCTCGCCCAGCACCATGTCGGGGTGGTCGATGAAATAACTGTTCATCTGGATGCCGTTTTCATTGGTGGCAAGATGCACCCACTCCGGTTCGATGTCAACCATGCGCTCGCACTTTTGGAGGAACAGAATGTCTGAAACCACCTCGGTGCCCGCCGCGGCCTTGAACGCATTGTTGGGTAGCCGGATGGCCCCCAGCAGCTCCGAGCGCTGCGCGATGTATTTTCGCGCGCTGGCGGTGCGCTTGTCCATGGTGTAGCTGGAGGTCACAACGGCGATAACGCCGCCCGGTCTGACCTGATCCAGCGCCTTGGCGATGAAATACTCATGAATGGGGAAATTCAGCCGGTCATAGCGTTTGTCCGGCACATGGAACTGACCGAAGGGAACATTGCCGATGGCAACATCGAAAAAGTTATCCGGGAAGGCGGTTTTCTCATAGCCCTGCACCGCGATACTGCTGCGCTGATAAAGCTGGCGGGCGATGCGTCCGGAGAGATCATCCAGTTCCACGCCGTAGAGCTTGCTGCCGCTCATGCTTTCCGGCAGCATTCCAAGGAAATTGCCGATGCCGCAGGCGGGTTCCAGAATGTTGCCCTGCGTGAAGCCCATCTGCCCCAAGGCGGCATAGATGCCGCGGATGACCACAGGCGGCGTGTAGAACGCCGTGAGCGTGGATTCGCGGGCGGCGGCGTATTCGGCATCGGTAAGCAGTTCTTTCAGTTCAGCGTAACGAGGATTTTTCTCGTCAAAGAAGTCCGCCAGACCGCCCCAGCCCACATACTGTGCCAGCACCGCCTGTTCCTCCGCTGTGGCGGCTCGGTTCTCCGCCTCCACCGCTTTCAGGGTACGGATTGCGTCCAGATTGCGTTGAAAACGCTCCAGCGGCGCACCCTCTCCGATATGGTCATCGGTGATGCGGTAGTTCCGGCCATCCGCGTCCAGCGGATAGGCAAGCGCGCTTTGCTTTTTCTTTTTCGGCGGGGTGAGTACCGCAGGCGGCTCGTCCGTCTGCGGTGCTGCGGTTTCCCGCACCATGTCCGGCTGCTCCATGTGTGCGCGGACATAGTCGAGGGATTCCTTTCGGAAGATGGGAAAGCCCGTCCCGCCTTCAAAGGTCACATCCCGCAGCGATACATTTTGCGTATGATCGTCTACGCTGTCCACTTCAAACTGCCGTCCATCTATGGTCAGGCGTGTACCGATGGAGAGCGGTTCGGGGACTTCCGGTTCCATGGGCATTACGGGCTCCGGTGGCGTTGGCATGGTTTCCTCGGAGGGTGCCGCAACTTCCCGCACCAACGCCGCTGTCGGCTCATCGGGTACGGTCGGTGTCAGTTGCCCATCGTGCCGGTGGTTGAACAGGCTGAAAGTGCCGTCCACATATTCGGAAAGCTGCTCCTTTGCGCGCCGAACGGAGCCATAATAGCGATCATCCTCCGGCAAGCCGTCCAGCCGGGAAGTCAGCGCCGCCAGCATATCCGCAGTCTTGCCCTTATCTTGCAGCTGCTCCTCGATCATGGGAAGCGCATCGTAATAATCCGCACCCTTGGGATAGGGACGCGGAACATCGTCCGGCGCATTGTAAAAACCGTTGTAGACGGTTCGAGCCAACTGCCCACGCTCATATTCCGGGATTTTGGCGATAGCATCCTCGCCGGGGAATCGTTTCTGTGCGATCAGGCGCTCATACTCCTTGACCACATTGGGGATCGTCAGATGGACGGTATCATATTTCTTGAAATTATAGTCCCGTTCATAGTCCAGCCCCTTTCCGGTTTTCGTGTGCTGGTATCCGGCACGACCGCCGCCGCTGTACTCGCCAAAGCAGGCTTTGATGAATTTCTGGTGTTCCTCCGATGTATGGGAATAGCAGAAATGGGAGTAGATCGTCAGGCGGCTTTCCGTGCCTTCATTCAAAAAGTGCTGGTCAATCTCGTCCTGCGTGATGAACATTTTGCATTGCCGCAGGAAGCTGGGCTGAGCATCAAAGTGCCGTTCCTCGTATGGAAGGTCGTTGAGGATGATGCCGATGCGGTGGGTGTTATACGCTGAAAGACGGTAACGCAGAATGGATGGATCATCATAATAAGCGTCAAGGAAAGTGTGATATTCCTGTGCCAGCGTTTGCAGACCACCCTCGGCCTTTGCAAAGGCCACCATATCCTCGTCCAGCTCCGGGTAGCCCTTGTGCTGATCATGGATGGCCAAAGTCTGCGGGAAAAGGCCCTGCGCGCGGCCTTCTTCGTTCAGGTCACGAGCGGTCATCAAAAGCGCGTCCATCGCTTCGTGCAGCACCTTGTCAGGGGCCTGTGTCAGTTCGGTGGTGGAGAGATATATCCCGGCCCGCAGCAGCCCCAAGATGCGGCCCGCCGCCAATCCCCATGAGACCACGGTTTTGCTGTACCCAGTGCGGATGCTGTCCCCTTGGGCAAGATGGATGCCGTCCTCCAGAAACCACACGGCATATTTGCGGCCCTCGTATTCGATGCCGCGCCCATTTTCCGTGCCAAACTCCCGACGCAGAAACGCTATATTTTCCTGTTCAGAATGCTCCCGCATATAGAACATCGCAATGCGTTCGGCGCTGCCGGGTTCGTTTCCGGCTGTGTAAAGCGCCTGGTCAATGACCTCCTGCGGAACCGTGCGCGCCGGGGCCAGAATGCCGGAGGGCGCATCTGCCGGAGCCTCGTACACCGGGGCGTCGCCGCCCATGTCGAATAGGGCAAGCTGCTCAACCATGACCGGGGCGTTTTGCAGGCCCAGCTTGATTTTATACTCGCCGCGCTCGATCAGGCCCTCGGTCATTTCGGTGATGACCGGCCATGAAAAAACGGACTCCGAAGTGCGGGAGAGGTAGCTGCCTTCCCACATCAAAAGTCCGTCTTTCTCGGCATGGTAGCCTGTCCGAACGCCGTCGGTCAGGACTTCCACCCATATATCGTTGTAGCTGTTTTTTAAGAACTCCGTGCGTTCCGCAAGGCTCTTGTGCGCTTGAAAGTATTCAAAAATCTCCTGTCGCTTGTGCTTGCGCCCGCCGTCATCCAGCAGATTCGCTTCAATGAGGTGCATATCCAGAAAGGCTGGCAGTTCTGCGGTATTTTGCTGTGCGGTGTCATGCTCCAGCGCAAAGGCTGCTGCCTGTTCCTGCGCCTTTTCGTCCGGGTAATCACCGTAGACGCGGAGGCACTGGCGTGTTTCGGCGTCATAGACGGCAGCGCCGTCATAGGCAAAACCATCTTCCTCCATCGTACCGGCAACATAGCCCTGCGCTGCGGCCTCCGCTTCTTCCAGCGTTTGATAGTCCAGCTTATCGTCAAAGCCGTTTTCAAAATGGTGATAGGCAGCGACCTGATACGCTCTTGTGAGCGTACGTCGGGTCTTTGGCTCGATCCGGAGCATTTCAATTTCTTCTCCGGGCTGCTTGTCCGCCAAAATAACGGGCTTATGCAAGGCGTCCAGCTGTGTAAGCTGATCTTCCATCTCAACATGAGGGATAAAGCAGACGGAGATCCGATTAGGCGTTCCTATCCGCTCCCGCTGCGTCACCTTGACATTTGAAAATGTTTCCAACAGCCGCGCATCCTCTTGAAATGAGAGGTATCCATCTCGCAGCTTCGTAAATATGATCGCGTCTGGATGTTGCCGCTTTACTTCACGGTACAGCGTATAAAATTCCCCAATGGCCGGAAGGGTTTCCGCAAGATTGCCGCCGTCCGTATCAGATCCGATTGCGGCAAAGGCAGGAAGCTCATCACTTCCTGCCTCTGTGGGTTCTTCGGTTGTCAGGCGTAGATCAGGTCGATGAGCACCAGTTCCTCCGCGCTGTGCCGGAGATTGTTCATCAGGCCCGTCCAGCGCAGGGGATCGGTCGCTTTCAGTGCCTCCGTCACGCCCTCGGCTCTCGCCATCTGCGCCACGGTCTGCTCCACCATCTTCCGCGCGGTCTGCTCGATCTCCGCCAGATGCTCCGTCAGATTGCCGCTGGTCTTGAGGTTGGTGTAAAGCACTCTGCGGCGCTTCTTCAGGTACTCCCTCCGCAGCTCCGCGTACTTGCCCAGATGCACCTCCGGCGTCTGCGGCATCAGCAGGTTCGGCACCTGAAAGCCATCCTGCATCCTGTAAGTGATCTCCATACTGTTTGCTCCTTTCTCGGTCTGTTTCGTGTTGTTCTGTGTGGTCATCATATCTGCTTTTTTCACGGTTTGCAAAAAATTGATCCCGCTGCGCCTGCATGACTGTGCGGCTGATCTCCCGCAATCCCATCTCTGCGATGTCGCTGGTGGCGATGCCCAGGGCGTTGATGGTGGGCGGTGTGTTGAATTCGTACACATGGGCGAACTCATCGGGCGAAAAATACTCGTCTGCCGGTAGGCCGAGGCGGGTCATCAGCATATAGGCCACGCTGACCTCCAGCGCGTCCCGGTAGAACACCTCTAAATTGAGGTCGTCCAGTTCCTCCAGCAGGCTGTCCTCCCGACACTCCCGCAGGTCTTGCAGGTAGTCTGTGATGTTATCTGCCACGGCATTGTGGCAGGCAGAGCGCACGGCGTCCGCCAGATTTTCTTTTTCGGCCAGGTTGCCGAAGGTGGCTTCTAAGGTTTCGATGACCTCCGGCTCAAAGGCCGGGTGCATCGTCCAGATGGGCAGCGGACGGGCAAAACGGGACGCATGGGTATCCGACACGTCGAAGTAGAGCTTCAGGCAGTTTTGACCGTCATCACCAAATACGGCAATGCTCTTGGCCCCGCGATTCACCCAGCGGCCAAACTGACGATTCCAGCGTTCCATCTCAAGGACCGCCGTGGCGTCCGGACGCTGGGCGTAGATCAGAATTTGATCATCGAAGGGGCATTTGTAGTTATAGCAGGCCGCGCGGAGAAAGCCCGTCCAGCTTTGATAGCTGCCGGTGACGCTCTGCACAGTCTGGTCATATAGCTCCGTAATAAGCTGAAATTTAGTAGGCAAGTTGGCACCTCCTATCTCTCCGGCTCCGCCCGCTTTTTTACTGCAAGCCGGTCATTCTTTTGCTGTTCTTTTTGGGCCTTTTCAAATGGCTTCCGCTGATAGCAATAAATATAAAACTGGTAATCACCTTTAACTGGCGTACAGCGGAGCATATACACATACCGCTGTGTTTTCGCCATGAATCCGCAAGAGGGAAGCAACGCACCCTTGATGGCGCAGATCTGCTCATACCGGTTGCAGTAGCGTTTCATGCTGTCAAAGTCCCGCAGTGGGGAATCCGGCTGCTCCCGCAGCCAGTTCACGGTGCGGTCAATATCGGCCTTAAACTCCGGCGTGTTCAGCGTGTTATGCTGGTGGGGCCACCATGTTGTATAAAACTGCTTGCCGCTGCCAAAATCACCCCGCAGGTGTCCCACGCAACCTACGGTCTTGTCCTGTTCCTCACTGCGGGAGAAGTAGAGAGCGTGCAGCACAGGCTCATTGACACTGTAAAAGTCAATGACATCCTTATCACTGGCGGGATATTTCTCCTGAAATTCCGCAAGGGTACGGCATCCGCCATCTTGAAAGGAAAGGCTGTCATTCTCCATTGGAATCCACCCATCAATGGGAAGCTGGAACGGCTCACGGGTAAGGACAGTACCATAGTAATTGACCACAATGTTTCGGGACAATTCTACTGGCTCACCCCAATCCTCATCCCCATGGCGCAGCTCGTAGCGATATACACCCTCCGGCACGGTGGCCCGATCAATGCGGCATTCTGTAAACAATGCCGGACGGTCAAAAATCGTGACTTCATTGTAGATCAGACGGTTTGCATCGTGTCGGCTCATCGCTCTTCACCTCGTTCTTTTCGTTCTTGTAACGGCGCTATGTTGGCCTTTGTGCGCTCCCGCAAATATTCGGCTTCTGCGTTGATGCGTTGGGCAAAGTCT
>ENA-UEQL01002705-UEQL01002705.1-human-gut-metagenome-genome-assembly--contig:-NODE-2705-length-11582-cov-4.863364_pt1 | contig 11582 bp, 12 predicted proteins | sample MGYA00242905_ERZ507926 | MGnify/ENA primary metagenome ERZ507926 (study PRJEB26167, sample SAMN06115531) | human gut metagenome | host: Homo sapiens | place: China:Henan | collected 2015-09-09...
GACTATGTGGGACGAGTTGAGTTTCGATGATAAGCGGCAGACGGTAGACCAGCTCATCCGCGTCATCTATGCTACCAGTGATTCCATCAAAATCGAATGGCGCATTTAAGCAAGTACAGTTACTCCATCTTGTACGCTTCGGCGAAGCCCTCCGCATGGTTCAGGATGACCTCGACTCCCGCAATTTCTACGCCTTCAATCCCGCCTTCCGGGGGTAAGCCCCCACGCAAAAGCCTCCGGCCCGTTTGGGGTCGGAGGCTCTCCTTTTCCGTCATTCCATCCGCTTGCGGATGTAAAAATCAATGACCTCTGCGGCGTTTTCGTAGCCGATTTTGGAGGTATTGAGGGTCATTTCATAGTAGCGGCTGTCGCCCCACTTCTCCTTGCAGTAGAAATTATGGTACAGCTTGCGGCTCTTGTTGTTCTTCTGGATCATCACCTCGGCGTCCTCATTGGAAACATGGAATTCGGTCGCCACCCGCTGGATCTTCTCCGGCATATCGGCGGTGATGAAAAAGCTCATCACTCCCTTGTAGCCTTTCAGGATGGAGCTGCCGCAGCGCCCCACCACAATAAAGCTCTCCCCGGCCTTGGCCTTTTCCCGCAGGAAGTCAAATTCCATATAGGCGGTAACGTCCTCGGGGGAATTGCTGTACCCGTCGATGGAACGGGTAAACAGCCGGTTGCGGGGCTTTTCGTCAAAATGCTTCAGCTTGGAAAGATCCAGCCCCTTTTCCTGTGCAATGATCTCGATGATGGTGCTGTCGTACACCGGCAGCCCGTATTTTTCCCCCAGCATATCGGCGATCAGGTGTCCGCCGGAGCCGTATTCCCGGGCGATGGTGATAATGATCTGCTTCTCGTTCTGCATACTGTCCTCCCCGTTTCGTTAAAAATATCTTACCTTGATTATGATCATCGCAATGGCCAGTACCATGACCGTTGCGGGAATTGCCGTCTTGCAGTAGCGTCCCCAGCTTACCGGGTGGCCCGCCTTGGAAACCACCGAGGTGCCCACCACATTGGCGGAAGCCCCGATGGGGGTGGCGCTGCCGCCGATATCGGTACCGACGGAAAGCCCCCACGCCAGCGTGGAAAGGTCGGCGCCGGTGGTGGCCGCCAGCGTCTTGATGACCGGCACCATGGTGGCCGCAAACGGGATGTTATCCACCACCGAGCTTGCCACGGCGGAGATCCACATCACCACGTAGATCATCACCAGAAGATTGCCGCCGCACAGCCTGCCGATGAATTCGGCGATCATCACCAGTACCCCGGTCTGCTCCAGGCCGCCCACCACTACAAACAGCCCGATGAAAAACAGCAGCGTCTGATAGTCCACCCCGCGCAGAATTTCTTTGGCGTCCCGTGCGAAGCAAAGCAGCGTCAGGGCGGTAATGGCCACCCCGATGAACGCCACCGTCAGGTGGGTCTGTGCATGGGATACCAGCAGCACCACCGCACACAGGAAGATAACGCAGCTCAATGCAAATTCCTTTTTATTGGTGATGGCTTCGCCCGGCTCGGGGTAATGCACCGTAAGCCCTCCGGCCGCTGCGGCGGATGCCGTCAGCTCCCTGCGGTAGGCCAGCGTATAAAATACCACGCTGAAAACCAACGCAACCCCTGCGATCACCCCGGTATTGGTGATGAAATCCGCAAAGCTGTACCCCAGCGCCGTCCCCACAATGATGTTGGGCGGGTCGCCGCACATGGTTGCGGAGCCGCCGAGGTTGGCGCAGAAGATCTCCGCCAGCACCATCGGCACCGGGTCAAATTTGAGGAGCTGCGAAAGCTCCACCGTCACCGCCGCCAAAAACAGGATGACGGTAATACTATCGATGAACATGGCCAGCACGGCGCTCATCACCATAAAGGTGACCAGAATAGGCAAAATCTTATATTTCACCGCCTTGGCGATGGTGAGGCACAGCCACCGGAAAAACCCGGCCTTTGCCATCCCCTCCACCATCACCATCATGCCCGCCACAAAGATAATGGTCTCCCAGTTGATGCCGCTGGAGCTGCTTTCCCCGGCGCTGATCCAAAACCCGCCGGTAAAGATCGACCTAATATTGAGCGTTTCGGTGATGGCCGCAGGGCTTTTCATGCAGATGCCGAAGACGATGAGCAGGGTGGCAGCGGCGCACCCCAGCGTGATCCAATGTCTCGGTATTTTATCCAGTATGATCAGCGCAAACATCAGCACAAAAATCACAACGGCAACGATTGCTTCCATAAATCACATGACCTCTTTTCCCATTTTGTGCCGCGCCCGCAGGGGGCGGTTTCAGCGTGTCCAATATAGCACAATTATTATAGGAGCGGTCATATAAAAAGCGTATTTTTTATAACATAAATTGAATATGCAGCCAATCTATTGGCGGATTCCCTGCCATTTTTTCGTTAGTTTCGGTCATTTTATCCGCATTTTTCGGCTTTCGCACGATATTTTTCAACACCCTGTTTCTTTTTCTTCCATTTCTTCGGCATTTTCCATAACTATTCTATGCCTTTTTTGTCTATTAAGATATCTATTTTGTTATCGGTCCCCGCCGCCCCCGCCGGGCAGCAGCTCCCCCCTTGAAATGCTTCCCCTATTATAAGCAGGCGACCCTTCAGCGGGTCTCCTCCCGCTTCAGCCGGCCCTTCGGCGCAGTCAGCGCCCAGCTGTCCGCAATGAGCGGCAGCACTTCCTCATCGGTCATGCTCTCATCCAGTATCACCGTGATCCAATGCTGCTTATTCATGTGGTAGCCCGGCCGCACCGCCGGGTAGGTGCGCCGCCAGTGCTCTCCCCACATCGGCTCCGCCTTCAGGTTCACCCATATGTTCCCCTCCCTCATGCAGATGAAGGCAAAGGAACGGCGGTTCCCGTGGTGGCGCATCACCGTCCAGTTCGGGTCATTAAACGGATAGTCCTCATAGCAGCCACCCAGCGCCAGGCACGCCGCTATTACCTCTTCTCTCGTCCGCACAAACGGCACCCCCTTTGTTTTCCGGCTTTATTATAGCCCGCCGCCCCCGCCAAGTCAATTTCCCACCCTGTGCGCCCCGCAGGGCAGACGGGCCGCAGGCCCGGCGGCTCCGCCGCCGAAACGGGCTTCGCCCGTTTGCCCGCCGCCGCCGCGGGCGGCGGCGGGCGGCCTGCGGCCCGCATCCCCCTCCCCCCACCTGCGGGGGGCGCAAAACGGGGGCGGCCGCAGGCCGCCCCCCAAAAGCTATTCTCTTGCCGTTACTTCAGCACCTCGGGGTACAGCCCCTCGGCCGTCAGCGCCGCCATGGCCGCCACCACCTTTTCGTGGTCCTCCCGGTAGGTCACGCCGTACCACTTATTGTGGACGGGCAGCACCGTCACCTCGGCACGGCCCTCCCGCAGCAGGGCGCCTATCACCTCCGGCAGCAGGTACTCGCTCTTTAAGGGGTCGTGCATCGTGTCCAAAAACCGCACGAACCGCGGCGCAAATTCCTGCATCAGCTCCACCGGGCAGCCCCAGCAGTTCATCGAAACGGGGGTCTGCGGGGCATATTCCTTCGGCGGCTCGCAGTTCATATCGGCAATGCGCCCGTCGGGCGTCCAGCCGATCTTCATCCTCTCGTCTATGTCGGTCAGCCTGCCATTTTCATCCACCGTGCAAACGCCGCGCGCCACCGTCCCCTTCTCGGAAAGGGTGTTCACCAGGCGGTAGCCCGCCATGCACAGCTGATATTTCCCGTTTTGCTGCTGCGGCGTCGTCAAAAAGCGGTACAGCTCCTCAAAGGGCTCCGGCCCGTAGTAGTCGTCCGCATTGATCACCGCAAAGGGCTCCTTGAGCATCCCGGCGCAGCACAGCACCGCATGGGCGGTGCCCCACGGCTTCTGCCGCCCCTCGGGGATGGTATACCCCTCCGGCAGGTCGGTCATGCGCTGGTAGGCGTATTCTATTTTGGCTTCGCTGTGCCGCCGCCCGATGCGCTCCTCGAAGATCTCCCGGTTTTCCGGCTTGATGATGCAGATGACCCGGCCGAAGCCCGCCTTCATCGCATCGTGGATGGAATAATCGATGATAAGCTCCCCGTGGGGGCCTACCGGTTCGGCCTGCTTCAGCCCGCCGTAGCGGCTGCCCAGTCCCGCCGCCATGATAACAAGTGCCGGTCTCTGCATAGTCTGTCTCTCCTTTTCCCGGATGATCTATACCGCCTGCCGTGGGCCGATCCGCCCCGCAGGGTACCCGCCCGGCCCTCCGGGCCGGGCGGGTCGGGCGGCCTGCGGCCGCCCCGGGCGCCGCCCCCGGCGGCGCCGCCCTGCGGGGCGTCCCGGACCCCCTTGCAGGCTGCTGCTGTTATTATAGCAAATTCTCCCCCCAAATGCCACATTATTTTGTCCCACGCCTAATATATATGCCAAAAAAGGGGGGCTTGCCATGCGGGATACAATCTGGGTGCCGGTCGTCGCCGTCCTCGGGCCGCTGGTCGGCTCCGCCATCGGGGTGCTGCTTCCCAGCCGGGAAAGCCTCCTGCGGCGGCTGCTGGCCTTCGCCGCCGGTACCATGCTCACACTCTCCTTCCTAGAGCTCCTCCCAGAAAGCCTTTCCGCCTGCTCCCCGCCCGCCTGTGCCGCAGGACTGGCCGTAGGGGTCTTCGGCGTGCTGGCGCTGCACCGCCTCCTGCCCGCCGCCCCAAACGCCCCCTCTGCCCCCCGCCGTACCGCCCTCCTCATGGTCGCCGCCATTATGCTGCACAACCTCCCGGAGGGCATCGCCATGGCTGCAGGCGGGCAAAGCCGCACCATGCTGCTCATCGCCGTCGCCATCGCCACCCACGATATCCCCGAGGGCATCTGCACCGCCGCACCCTACCTGTACGCCACCCACCGCCGCGGCCGGGCCTTCTGGCTCTCCCTTTCCACCTGCCTGCCCACCCTGCTGGGCTACGGGCTGGGGCGGCTGCTGTGGCGGGACCTCCCGCCCTTTACCATGGGCATGGTCACCGCCTGCATCGCCGGACTGATGATCACCATCAGCTGCGAGGAGCTCATCCCCGCCGAAGCCGGCGGCAGCGACCGCCTCTCCGCCATGCCCGCCCTTATGGCCGGCGTGATACTGGTCCTAGTGCTGCGCCAGCTGCTGGGTTGACCCTTCAGCCCCCTGCAAACCGCAGGAACCGGGCCGCAGGCCGCCCGCCCTCCGGGCGGGCAAACGGGCTTCGCCCGTTTCGGCGGCTCCGCCGCCGGGCCTGCGGCCCTCTCCCTCCCCGATACCTCCCCCCATACTTTCCCATCCCCCAACAGCAAAAAACTCCCCGGAGAGCACCACGCCCCCCGGGGAATTCTGTTATCCGATCACTCGTCGTAAACATCCAGCGGAATGTCCTCCACCAGCACCTTCATGATGCCGCCGCAGACCATCCCTTCGCTTTCCGCCACATCGCCGGTCATGTCAATATCGATGACCTTATAGGTATTCGTCCCGATGATATCCAAAGCATCCCGCAGGATCGCCGCCTCGCTGCACCCGCCGCCGATGCTCCCCACAATGCGCCCGTCGGGGTAAACATACATCATGGCGCCCATGCCGCGCGGGGTCGAGCCCTTGGTCTCGATGACGGTGACCAGCGCCACCGGCTCCTCCACCTTCATCAGCGACTCCGCCACCGTCAAATCCATATCGGAGGTATTGATGGCACGGTTGGCGCCGCCGTGCAGCCGCTTATATTCGATGACCTGCGAAAGGATGGAAACGGCGATCTCGGCCGGGGAAACCGCACCGATGGCAAGGCCGATGGGGGTGCAGATCCGTCCCAGACGCTCCTCGTCCAATCCCTCCTCGCGCAGCATATCCAAAAGGCCGCGTACCCGCCGCCGGGAGCCGATCATGCCCAGGTAGGCGGGCTCTCTCTGCCGGAACAGCGCCCGCAGGCAGTCGGCATCAAAGCGGTGGCCGCGGGTGATGACCACCACAAAATCGTAGGCAGTGATCCGCAGCTTTTCAATGGCGTCTTGGAAGCTATCGCAGATGACCTCCTTTGCCAGCGGGAAGTGGGCTTCATTGGCAAACTCCATACGGTCGTCCACCACCGTCACAGCAAAATCGCACTTGGCGGCGAATTCGCACAGGGGCTGGGCAATATGCCCGCCGCCCAGTATGATCAGGCGCTCCCGCGGGGTCAGCGAGTCAATAAAGCAGTTGGCCATTTCCCCGTTATCAAAGCCGTAAACGGGGGAAAGGCTGCCGTCCGGCTGTTTCTGGCAGCTGCACACGGTGCGGGAAAGGCCGGTCAGCTCTCCCTGCTGCCCCTTAAAACAGGTTTTCACGCTGACGGGGCGGCCGTTATGCACCTCCATCAACGCATAATAATAAGCATCGCGAAAAGACATGGCAGATCTGCCTCCTTATTTTGTAGATAAAATACCGCATTTATGATAGCATTTCCGGGGTCCCGTGTCAATCGGCGGGGCGTTGCCGCAGGCCCCCGGTTGTGGTATAATATTGCTGACCGCAGCCCCCGCCGGTGGCCCGGCCGCCCGCAGAGCCGGTGCCGTTCCGGCACCGCGGCGGCTCCGCCGCCGGACCCGTCCTGCCGGACGGGTCGCCCTGCGGGCGGCCTGCCCCTTCTCCCTTCCTATACTTCCCGTATAATCCATCTCATGCTATTACTTTCCGTTTAGGAGGCCCCTATGCCGCAATTACCCGCCGCCCTGCCGGGGCAGCTTTTACAGTGGTACGACCAAAACCGCCGCATCCTGCCGTGGCGGGAAAACCCCAGCCCCTACCGCACCTGGATCTCGGAGGTCATGCTCCAGCAGACCCGCGTGGAGGCGGGCATCGCCTACTTCGAGCGCTTTACCGCCGCTCTGCCGGATATCCCCTCCCTTGCCGCCGTGGAGGAGCAGCAGCTCCTCAAGCTGTGGGAGGGACTGGGCTATTACAGCCGCGCACGGAACCTCAAAAAAGCCGCCACCCTGCTGATGGAACAGCATAACGGGGCGCTCCCCGCCGATTTTGCGGCACTATGCCGGCTCCCCGGTCTGGGCGAATACTCCGCCGGGGCCATCGCCTCCATCGCCTTTGACCTGCGGGTGCCCGCCGTGGACGGCAACGTGCTGCGGGTGGCCGCCCGCCTCATGAACGACGCCCGCAACATCGAGGACGCCGCCGTAAAAAAGGAATTCCGCCAAACCGTCTGGGAGGTGCTGCCGCAGCACCGTGTCGGGGACTTTAACCAGTCGCTGATGGAATTGGGGGCGCTCATCTGCCTGCCCAACGGCCGCCCCCTGTGCGAACGGTGCCCGGTGCAGAACCTGTGTATGGCCTACACCGCCGGGACGCAGCTTTCGCTGCCCACCCGCCAAAAAAAGCCCCGCCGCCGCAAGGAGCAGAAAACCGTTCTGCTGCTGTGCCGCCCCGGGGAGGTGCAAATTACCCAGCGCCCCGCCGATGGTCTGCTGGCCTCCCTTTGGGAATTCCCCACGCTGCCCGGCCTGCACACCCCCGGCCAGGTCGCCGAGCTGCTTTCCCTCCCCCTTTCCGCCGTGACCCCGCTGGGGCCCGCCACCCACATCTTCACCCACATTGAATGGCAGATGGAGGGCTACCGGGTCACCCTGCCCGCCGATGCCCCGCTTTGGGGCGGCTGCATTTCCGTCCCCACCGCGGCGCTGTTCGCCAGCTATCCCATCCCCTCGGCCTACGCCGCCTACCTAAAAACCCTGCGCTGATCCCGCACCTCCCCCCGCAAGCCCCTGCAAACCGCACGCTATGGCGCCCGCAGGCGCCGCCTGCGGCGGCTTCACCGGGCTTCGCCCGGTGGCTCCGGCTGCGCCGGAGCGCCTGCGGGCGCCCTCCCCCTGCACACTCCCCTGCACACTCCCACTATCCCCCCACCAAGGAGACCCCTATGGAAAAACTCACCTGCCCCTATTTTTCCCGCTGCGGCGGCTGCCAGCTGCTCCACCTCACCTACCGGGAGGAGCTGGCCCATAAGCAGGCCATTGCCCAAAAGCACCTCTCCCGCTTCGGCCGGGTGCAGCCCATTCTGGGCGCCGCGAACCCCTGCTACTACCGCAATAAGGTGGAGGCCGCCTTCGGCACCGACCGTTCCCGCCGTGTCATCGCCGGGACCTACGAGCCGCACAGCCACCGCATCGTCAATATCGAGCGCTGCCTGAACGAAAACCAAACCGCCGCCGCCATCATCACCACCATCAAAACGCTGCTGCCCTCCTTCCGCCTCTCCCCCTACGATGAGGACGCCCGCACCGGCTTTCTGCGTCATGTGCTGGTGCGCTGCGGCGTCCGCACCGGGGAGGTCATGGTGGTGCTGGTCACCGCCACGCCGCAGTTCCCCTCCCGCCAGAATTTCATCCGGGCGCTGCTCTCCGCCCACCCGGAGATCACCACCATCGTGCAAAATGTAAACAGCCGCCGCACCAGCGTCCTGCTGGGCGACCGGGAACAGACCCTCTACGGCCCCGGCTTCATCCGGGATACCCTCTGCGGCATGACCTTCCGCATCTCGCCCCGGTCCTTTTATCAAATCAACCCCGCCCAAACCGAGGTCCTGTACCGCCGCGCCATTGAAGCCGCCGGGCTGACCGGCCGGGAAAAGGTGCTGGACTCCTATTGCGGCATCGGCACCATCGGCATGATCGCCGCCGCCCATGCCGGCGAGGTCATCGGGGTCGAGCAAAACTCCGCCGCCGTCCGGGATGCCATCCGCAACGCCAAGGAAAACGGAGTCAAAAATATCCGGTTCGTCGCCGCCGATGCCACCGCATGGATGCAGGCCGCCGCCGAAGAAAACCTCCCCGTTGACGTCCTGTTCATGGACCCGCCCCGCAGCGGCAGCACCCCGCAGTTCCTCTCCGCCGCAGTAAAAATGTCCCCCAAACGCATCGTCTACATCAGCTGCTGCCCCGAAACGCAGGCACGCGACCTCCCCCTGCTGCAAAAGAGCGGCTACCGCGTCACCCTCCTCCAGCCGGTGGACATGTTCCCCCACACCGACCACATCGAAACCATCGCCGTCCTGGAACGGCCGCAAAAGTAAAACTGTATCGGCTCCCTCGACCGGGTTTCGCCTTCCGGCAGATGGACATGACACAGTTTCTGCTCGCCTAGCGGCGGCGCAAGTCTTTTAGTTATCATAATCTGTACGGCTGCCGCCGGGGCGTTACTTTTCTGTGAAGAAAAGTAACCAAAAGTCATTCAGGGCTGCGCCCTAAAAACCCGACGCACCGGAACGCCCGCCCGGAAAACCAAAGGGCGGTTTCCCGGAGCGTGGGCTAAACGGTGCTTATAAGGTGCCGCAGGCGCATCTGCCCCCTCCCAACCTCCCCCGCTTCGGGGGAGGGGAACGCCCTCCCTTTCTGTGCAAACCGATAGCCCCGCTAACCATAACCATGGGTTTGCGGCTCACGGTTTTTGCAAGCCCTAACACCCCGAGAGCATCGCTCTCGGTTCCCACTTGCCCGCCCATCCGGGCCCCTTTCCCGCATCGGGAAAGGGGGTGGGGGGAAAGGGCAGATGCGCTGCGGCTACCTTGGGAGCGATTCTGTGCGCAGTACGGATTGATTTTGGACTGCCGTCAAAAATCAATCCGTATCCAGCACAGCCAGCGACAGGGGTCTTGGGGCAGAGCCCCAAGCGTATTTTACCTACTTTTGTACGGACAAAAGTAGGCCCCCGCCGGGTAGGTGTACAGATTATAATCTTTTGTAAAACTTGCCCCGCCGTAGGCGATATCCCACTATAGCCTAATGGGTCGCTGTGCGCAGGTGCGGAACTGCGATTTGCCGAGGAATATCCCCTCCCCAGTCCCCGCAAACCAACCCTATCGCAAAAGGACGGCTCCGCCCATCGGCAGAACCATCCTTTTTTGATCTCTATGTCACGCCCCCGGGATAGCCGTCCTGCTCCCACCCGGAAAACAGCTCATAGCTGGTCAGCGCCATCGCCGGCGCCGCCAGCAGAACCATCATCACCACGGCCAGCAGCCCCGCAAAAATTTTCTTCTTCATCTTCACTTCTCCTTTATTTGATGCGGAACTGCCGCAGATAGCCGGTGCAGCCCTCCCGTATTTCCCGGTACGCCTTTTCAAAATCCCCGGTGTACCACGGGTCGTCAATGTCGTGGGGGTCATCGGTGTAGTCCAGCAGCAGGTGGATTTTCCCCTCCGGGTCGCCGCCCAAAAGCCGCAAAAGCCCCCGGCGGTTGCGCTCCTCCATGCACAGGATGTCATCAAAAGCGGCATAGTCCGCCTTGGAAAAACGCCGTGCCTCATGCGGGGCGGGCCGTATGCCGTGGGAAAGCAGCGTCGCCACCGCCCGGCGGTCCATCGGGTTGCCCTCCTCCTCATCGCTCACGCCGCAGCTGTCCACCCACAATGAGTCCCCCCAGCCGGCCGCATTGGCCATCACCCGCATCAGCGTGGCAGCCATGGGGCTCCTGCATATGTTGCCGTGGCACACGAAAAGTAATTTCCTCATATCGCTATAACACATTGTACCTCTATAAATCCTTCTATTCATGCGGTTTCCTTCATTATATAATTTATGTTTTTAATATGTTTCTTTAATAACAAAGGGAGCTCTTTTTCTCTTTTCCTTTTCGCCATGGGTTTTTTTTTGAACCACTCACCCAGCGAGTGATTTTCGATAGACAATAAGCGCCGCGCTCAACCGAGTGCGGCGCTGAATGTGCACTGCTTAATATGGTTCACTTCACGGCACGGTAATTTACGGAGTACACCTTCGGCTCAACGCCACCGCAGTTAATGGATCTGTCTATCAGTTCTATGCAGCACCGGCCCATTTCCTCAATGGGGATGTTGATGGTGTGAATGTCACTGAAAAGTGTGGAGAATATTTCGTTATCCTGTGTTCCGATGGTTACGAGCTCCACGCGATCCTTAATGCTGTGCTTTGCATCCTGAAAATACTTGTATACGCCGGGGACAAGATGGTCGGTCGTGCAAAATACCTATCCGGTCAGCCAGCGAATAGTCGATGCTGCGCAGGGCCGTGCAGACAGATTCCGGATCGCGCGGATTTGCCGGAATGCTGCGGCAACGCCCTCCCTTGGCGGTGTATGCATCGGTAAAGCCCTCCACGCGCTTTTGCGAGAATACATAGCCCTGCTCCGATGAAACAATGACGCTCCGATCCACCCCCGCATCGAGCATAATCTCGGCGGCGTTCTGCCCCATGGCATAGCTGTCCATCATCACACACGGATAATTCTCCAGATGACGGTTGTAAAGCACTATGGGTGTGACGAAGCGGCTATTAGAAAGATATTCAAGATCCTCGTTCGATGCAGCGCACACCACAGCAGCGGAGTAGGAGGAGAGATTCATTGCCGTGGCGAAGTTTTTCAGCGTGTTTGGCGCATAAGGGTAGATTATTACCTCGTACTTTGAGCTGACACGCTCAATATAACCGTATATGCCCTGCAAAAACCGGAACACCAGCCCTGCGCGATAGTCCGTCGGCCAGTAGACCACAACGGTGTGCTTCTCCTCGCTCTTGCGCAGCCGCCGCGCTGATATATTTGGCGTGTAGCCCATATCCTTGGCTGCCTTGATTATTTTGGAAAATAAGCTA
>ENA-UEQL01002712-UEQL01002712.1-human-gut-metagenome-genome-assembly--contig:-NODE-2712-length-11569-cov-4.288288_pt1 | contig 11569 bp, 10 predicted proteins | sample MGYA00242905_ERZ507926 | MGnify/ENA primary metagenome ERZ507926 (study PRJEB26167, sample SAMN06115531) | human gut metagenome | host: Homo sapiens | place: China:Henan | collected 2015-09-09...
GATTGGGCGATCGACCAGAGCTGTCTGGCAGATTATCTGCGCGAGGCGCGCAGCCTGCAGGCGGACTTTCGCGGCCGCTTTTCCCTCTACTGCGGGCTGGAGTGGGACAGCTGCTCACCGCTGCCGGAGCAGAAGCTCGATTATCTGATCGGCTCCGTCCACTATTTTCCCGCCCTGCCGGGCGGCACGCGCTTCACCGTCGACGGCAGCGCGCAGCTGCTGGCGCAGTGTGCGCAGGTGCAGTTCGGCGGCGACATGGCGGCGCAGGCCGACTGCTACTACGCGCTCGTCGCCCGCCTGGCAGAGGTCCCGCAGGTCGATATCGTCGGCCATTTTGACCTCATCACGAAGTTCGATGAGCCGCACACGCGCTATCCCATCGTCCCGCCCAGCGCACGCGCCGCGATGGAGCGGCTGATCCGGGCAGGGAAGATCTTCGAGATCAATACCGGTGCGATCAGCCGCGGCTACCGGCAGACGCCGTATCCCGCCGAGCCGCTTCTGCGCCTGCTGCGGGAGATGGACGGGAAGATCCTCTTCACCGCCGACGCCCATCGCGCCTGCGATGTCGCCTTCGGCTATGCCGAAGCCGTCGAGCTTGCCTGCCGCTGCGGCTTCGATACCTTCTGGCGTCTGACCGAGGAGGGCTTCGTCCCCGCGCCGCTGCATCGCGCCCTCACATAAAAAGCACCACGACCGCCCCGGCAGCCAGATCGCTGCCGGGGTCGTTTGCTGCTATGTAGTCAAATTGTAAAATTCCGTCAGGACTGCCGCTCAATCCGCGCTGCTCAGCGCCAGAAGATCCTCCAGCATCCGCGAGAGCTCTTTTCTGCTCAGCTCCTCCTGCACGCGCAGCTTCCCGTCCTTTTCCGTCAGCAGGTCAGAGGCATAGGCCCAGCGGACCGCATCCTCCGCGTCGGCGTCAATCTCGTCCGCGTCCGTGAACTGCGTCAGATCAACGTCCGTGCCTGCCTCGGTGTCCAGCCCCAGCTGCTTTGCCATCTGATAGAGCGTCTTTGCCGCCTCCTGCCGCGTCAGCGGCGCGTCGGGATCGTAATCGGGCAGGGGAGCGGCTTCTTCGTCCGAAGCCTGCGTCCAGTGCGCGTAGAGCGTCGTATCCGCCGTCAGATGCAGCGGCTGCTGCGTGTCGACGGGTTCCTCGTCTTCCGTGTACCAGCCGTCAAAGGCGGCGTCTTCCCGTTCGGGGTCGTTGACATACAGATCCGCAAGGCTCTTGCCCTGTTCCGCTTCCAGCGTGACGGGCTCGTCATTCTCGTCCGTCACGAGCGTGAGGGTATAGACGGCCTCCTGCAGCTGCAGGTCCGTAAAGCCGTTTTCATGCACGGCGCTGATGCAGAGCGTCGGATCGTCGCTCGTAAAGTTCTCCGAGAAATCATCCGCGTAGCCGGTCAAAACGGCCTGCTCCGCCTGGCCGCTGACGCCGACGCGTGCCTGCTTGTCAAGACCCAGCGCGCCGATCGTTACCGTGCCGGTCTCATCCAGCCAAAGGTTGTTCTGCGCGTCCTGCGCGCGGTTGCCGGTGAGGTTCGTCGTGCCGCAGAGCTCCAGTTCGCCCGCGCAGTACACGCCGCCGCCCAGGATCTGCCGCTCCGAAGCCTTCATTTCGCCCGTCAGCCGGTTGCCCGCGATGACGCAGCTGTCGATCACGGCCTTCGCGTGCGCTGCGATGACAACGCCCGCGCCGTACCGGCCCTCGTTGTCGATGATGTTGACGCCGGACAGATACAGCTGGTTATAGTCGCCCACGCTGATGGCTCCGGCCGTCGCGCCGGTGATGCGGCCGCCCGCGAGCGCGTTTTTCTCGTTCGCCGCGATATAGGCCTCCTGCCAGGCAAAGCTCCCGTCGTCAAAGATCAGCTCACCGGCCTCGCCGACATAGTAGTTGCTCGAGGTCCCGGCCCCGTTGCAGTCCGTGATGGTCAGCACCGAGGGCTCCGCCCCTTCGTCGCTGACGGCAAGGTAAATGATGCAGCCCTCCGCGCCGTCTGCGAGCGAGAGGGAATAGCCGTTCAGGCAGAGCGTCACCTGCACGCCGTTTTTCGCCACACACAGCGGCTCGTCCAGCGTCCAGTCCTCCGTCAGATAGTAGCAGCCGCTTTCCAGCTGCCCGCCGCGCACCGTCAGCGGCTCGAAAGCCGGTTCCTCACAGGCGTCCTCGCGGTTGACTGCGTGGATGTGCGTGCCGTCCGCCGGCGCTTCCTCTGCGGCCGCATCCGTTTCTGCCGCCGCATCCTGCTCCGGCTGTTCGGCAGTTTCCGTGTTTGCTTCTGCCGCAGCCGCATCGGGCTGTGTCCCGTCGGCGGGCGCAGCTTCCGCTTCTGCGACCGTGTCCGCCGCCTCCTGCGCGGGCTGCTCTGCGGTCTGATCGTCCGCCGCGGCCGCGCACACGCTGCACAGCCCCACGACGAGCGCCAGGATCAGCACCAGGCTGAGCCATCTTTGTTTCTTCATGTCCTTCTCCTCCTGTGGTTGGAGTATTATGTTTACCAAAAGAGTACCATATTTGCGCTGTATTTTCAACGTTTTTCTCCGGTTTTAAGCAAATATTAAACTTTTTTCTGCCAACATCACCATATATGGGCCAAAACCTCCCGCCTTCCGCAACATCTTGTTTTCCGTTGACAGGCCCGTCCTCCGCACACTATAATATCTTCTGGCATTTCACAGAAAGAAGGCGTCCGGATGGATCAGAAAAACGCGTTTCTCGGCACGGAGCCGATCGGCAGACTCCTGTTCCGGCTGGCGATCCCGACGGTGATCGCGCAGCTCGTCAATATGCTCTATAATATTGTAGACCGCATCTACATCGGCCACATGCCGCAGGTCGGCAGCCTGGCCCTGACCGGTCTTGGCGTCTGCACGCCGATCATCCTGATCGTGTCGGCCTTCGCTGCGCTCGTCGCCTCGGGCGGCGCGCCGCGCGCGTCCATCAGCATGGGCAAGGGCGATCTGCAGACGGCCGAGAAGATGCTCGGCGGCTGCTTCTCCCTGCAGCTTGGCATCTCCGCCGTCCTGACCGCGGTGCTTCTCATCTGGAACCGCGATCTGCTTCTTGCCTTCGGCGCGAGCGGGCAGACCATCGATTATGCCGCCGACTATATGCAGATCTACGCCATCGGCACCGTCTTCGTCCAGCTGACGCTCGGCATGAACGCGTTCATCACCGCCCAGGGCTTTGCGCGGGAGGGGATGCTCACCGTGCTGATCGGCGCCGTGTGCAATATCGTGCTCGATCCAATCCTGATCTTCAAGCTCGGCATGGGTGTGCGCGGCGCTGCGCTGGCGACCATCGTCTCGCAGGGCGTGTCGTGCCTGTGGGTCGTGCTGTTCCTGTTCAGCAGAAAAAGCGTCCTGAAGCTGCGCGTGCAGAACTTCCTGCAGAGCCCGCGGCTCATCCTGCCCTGCGTGGGCCTCGGCACGGCGACGTTTATCATGCAGGCGAGCGAGAGCGTGCTCTCCGTCTGCTTCAATTCCTCGCTGGCCCGCTACGGCGGCGATATCGCCGTCGGCGCCATGACCATCCTCACGAGCGTCATGCAGTTTGCGCTCCTGCCCCTGCAGGGGATCTCGCAGGGCGCGCAGCCGATCCTGAGCTATAACTACGGCGCAAAGAACGTCGAGCGCGTCAGAAAGACCTTCCGCGTGCTCCTGACCGTCTGCCTGACGTATTCCGCGCTGATCTGGGCGTTTGTCATGCTTTGCCCGCGCGTGTTCGCCGGGATCTTCACGCCGGACGCCGAACTGATCGAATTCACCGGCCGCGCCCTTCGCATCTACTGCGCGGTGCTGGCGATCTTCGGCATCCAGCAGGCCTGCCAGATCACCTTCGTCTCCATCGGCAAGGCCGTCTGCTCCATCATCGTGGCCGTCATGCGCAAATTCGTCCTGCTCATCCCGCTGATCTACCTGCTGCCGCACCTCGTCCCGGACCCGACCCTGGGCGTCTACCTGGCCGAGCCCGTCGCCGATACCCTCGCCGTGACCTTCACCTCCATCCTCTTCTCCCACCAATTCCGCAAAGCCCTCCGCACCCTCGAATCGGAACGCAGCGCGTAAAAGAGAAAAAGGCCCGCCGCGCTGCTGCGCGGCGGGTCTTGGTTTATTCCTCCGGTTTATCGTCCTCATCCGGCGTTTTTTTATGCGCCTGTTCGATCGTATGGATCAGGAAGGCGCCCATTGCGGCGATCGCGCCGACGATGCCCCAGCCGGAGCTGTTTGCCGCCGATGCGCCGATCAGTTCGAGCAGGAAGCTGAAGGCCAGCGTGCCTGCCAATGCCCAAATCGCCATATCCGTACCTCCCAGTTATCTTTTTTTCAGGATAGCACACGGGGCTGGGAAAAGCAAGGCATCAGGCTTCCAGCTTGTACTTTTCCTCAAACGCGTTATACTGGAGCAAGAATTCGTTGCTGCCGGATTTGACGTCGCCGAGATACTTGTGCAGGTCGATGCGCTCGTTCTTCATGTCGAGCAGACAGCCGGCGATGTTCGAGCAGTGGTCGGATACGCGCTCGAGGTTCGTCAGCAGGTCGGAGAGCACGAAGCCCGCGGCCAGCGAGCATTCGCCGCGCTGGAGTCTGGCGATATGGTTCGTGCGCAGCTCGTCCTTGAGCTTGTCGATGACCTGCTCGAGCGGCTCGACCTGCCGCGCCAGCGCCAGATCGTCCTGCAGGAATGCGCGGCTCGTCAGATCGACGATCTCGCCGACCGCGTCCAGCATGGTCTGCAGCTCCTTCTGCGCCGGCGGCGTGAACGAGACGCCCTTCTCCTTCAGCTCCTCAGCGGATTCGATGATGTTGACGGCGTGGTCCGCGACGCGCTCGAAATCACCGATCAGATGCAGCAGCATCGACGACTCTACGCTGTCCTGCTCGCTCATCGGCTGCGTGGCCAGGTGCACGAGGAAGGTGCCGAGCGTGTCCTCATACCGGTCGGTGTCGTCCTCACGCCTGCGGACCGAGGCGGCCAGCTCCGGCGTGAAGTGCAGCACGGCCTGCAGGCTCTCATGCAGCGCCAGCTCCGCGTCGGCGGCCATGCGCTTGGTCAGCTCCTCGCTCTTGACGAGCGCGATGGCCGGCGTGGCGAACAGACGCTCGTCCAGCACGGCGGCGGTATCGGGGTGATCCGTCTCCGGGATCAGCCGGTACGACAGCTTTTCCAGCAGCCCGCAGCACGGCAGCAGCATCAGCGTGCACAGCACATTGAAGATCGAGTGGATGACCGCAATCTGGAACGTGTCGATCGGCTGGTCAACAAAGGAGAAGTGCAGCAGCAGATTTGCCGTCTCAAACGCCGTCAGCCAGACGATCGTGCCGATGATATTGAAGCTCAGATGCACGACGGCGGCCCGGCGGGCATTTTTATTCGTGCCGACGGACGAGAGCATGGCCGTCACGCAGGTGCCGATATTCTGGCCCATGATGATGGGGATCGCCGCGCCATAGCTGACCGCGCCGGTCGACGAGAGCGCCTGCAGGATACCGACCGAGGCGGACGAGGACTGCACGATGCCGGTCAGAATCGCGCCGGCCAGCACGCCGAGGATGGGATTGGAGAACATCAGGAAGAACTTCGTGAAGTTCGGGTCATTGCGCAGACCCGAGACCGAGCCGGACAGCGACTCCATGCCGAACATCAGCGTCGCAAACCCGAGCAGGATGAGGCCCGTGTCCTTTTTCTTTCCCTTGCCGGTCAGATACAGAATGATGCCGATCACGGCCAGCACCGGCGTGAACGACGACGGCTTCAGCAGCTGCAGAAACAGGCTGTCGCCGCTGATGCCGGACAGCGACAGCAGCCACGCCGTGACCGTCGTGCCGATGTTCGCGCCCATGATCACCGGGATCGACTGCCGCAGGCTCAGAAGCCCGGAGTTGACAAAGCCGACCACCATGACTGTCGTCGCCGACGACGACTGGATCACCGCCGTCACGGCGAGGCCCGTCAGCAGGCCGGAAAACCGTCCGCTCGTCAGCTTCGCCAGAATGGCCTTCAGCGAGTCGCCCGCCCGCTTTTCCAGCGCCGTCCCCATCACGCTCATGCCAAACAGGAACAGGCTCAGCGAGCCGAGCATGGTCAAAAAGTCAAAAATCGTCATTTCACAAAGATCCCTTTCCGTATTTCTCTTGTGTTCTGACGCTACTATAAATTTAAAATGTCAAAAGCGCGTGCATGCCCGTGTTAAATCTTCGTGAGATTTCTCCGTGGATGTTAAATCCATCGAAAATCCGTGTAAAACAGCGGCCAAAAAGGAAAGCCGGGCTTCCCTCTGGGTGGGGAAGCCCGGGTTTGCTTATTTCGTCCGGCTGCAGCCGGTGCAGCTGTCTTCGGGTTTGATGCAGGGTTCGTTTTTGCCGGGGAAGAAGGCGTCCATCGGGAACTCGATCTGGCTGAAAACGTCGCAGGGGCTCTCGGTGCTCGCGCCGCCGACCGGCGGGCAGGTCTTCGAGGGGACGCAGTAGTCGAACGTCGGGATGAGCAGCTGCGTGTCACGCTCGAGCCGGACGATGGAGAACTGCCCGATGGTCACGAGCAGCCGCTTGCATTCGCCGGTCAGCACCAGCGGCTCGTCGAAGCAGCCCAGCAGCGCCTCGGGGATGGAGGGAGCGGTCTCGCTCTGGCAGCAGCAGCCGCACGCCTCCATCACGCGCGAGCCGAGGATGATCGGGTCGACCGTCTCGGCAATGGCCCGCGGCAGCGAGACCGACTGCAGCGACTTTTTGCAGAGGCACGTCAGATCGTCCTTGCTCGAGAAGATCCGGGCGCAGGTCTCGCCGCCGAACAGCACCAGCCGCTTCGAGAAGACCGCCAGGCCCGTGACCGTATTCGTCCGCCCGGCCGAGAGCGTCGCGTCGGCGATGACGCGGTAGTAGAAGGTAACGTCGACCGTAAAGTAGCCGGAGGAGTAGGGGACGCACTCCACCTGAACATCGACAAACAGCAGCTCCACGAACCGCGCCTTCGCGCTCGCCGCGCAGTCCAGCGTGTGCTGGGAGTCCACCGTTAAGTACACGCGCAGATCTTCAATGCAGTCTTTTGCAAGGCAGCTGTCCGTGATTTTCCCCGTATGCACGCAAACAGCCTCACGGATGCCGCGCAGATCACAGGTCTTGCCAGCCTGTGCAGGTTCAGACATTCGGATGACCTCCTATTATATGATCGTAAAGGTTCGCGTGGCCGAAACCAGGGTCGTTCACGCTTCGCTTTCATAACAGTTTATGCAGCGCCGGGCGCATGTGAAACTCCGCGGAAGGAAATTGGCCCCGAAATTGCGTGGACAAATGCGGAAATATGTGCTAAGATGATATGCGTATGATTCTAAATTGGTGAGGTATGCCTGCACATGAAACTGGATATCATGGGCCTGCAGTTTGATAACGTCACGATGGATGAGGCCGCCGCCCGCGCCGAACAGATCCTCGCGGGAGACAGGACCTGCTACGCCGTGACCCCCAATGCCGAGATCGCCTACGAAACCCTGCACGACGAAAAGCTCCGCGCGCTCATCAACGGCGCGGATCTCGTCCTGCCGGACGGCGCCGGCGTCGTCCTGGCCTCGAAGCTTTTAAAGACGCCGCTCAAGCAGAAGGTCGCGGGCGTCGACTTTGCCGACCGTCTGCTCTCCATCCTCGAGAAGACCGGCGGCGGCCTGTTCCTGCTCGGCAGCAAGCCCGGCATCGCAGAGCTTGCCGCGCAGAAAATGCTCGAAAAGCACCCGAAGCTGCATATCTGCGGCATGAACGACGGCTATTTCAAGGACGAAGCCCCGATCATCGAGAAGATCAACGCCGCCCGGCCCGATGTGCTCTTTGTCTGCCTCGGTGCGCCGAAGCAGGAGCTTTTCATGAAGGACCATCTGGACGCGCTGCACGTCAAGCTCATGATCGGCCTCGGCGGCTCGCTTGACAGCTTCGCGGGGACCGTGAAGCGCGCGCCGAAGTGGATGATCCGCTGCAATCTGGAATGGCTCTACCGGCTCATCAAGGAGCCGAAGCGGTTCGGACGTATGCTCCGGCTGCCAAAATACCTGTTTGCCGTGCTCGGCAAACGGATAAGAGGGTAAACAACATGGGAAAACTGATCGTGTTTGAGGGAACCGACGGTACCGGAAAATCCACACAGTTCGCACTTCTGACCAAGCGGCTGCAGAGCGAGAACATCCCGTTCCGCCGTCTGCAGTTTCCGCAGTATCTCGAGCCGTCGTCGGCGCTCATCCGGATGTATCTCAACGGCGAGTTCGGCGACGACCCGAACAGCGTCAACGCCTACGCGGCCTCGACCTTCTACGCGGTCGACCGCTACGCGTCCTATCAGCGCGTCTGGAAGGACGATTACGCGGCGGGCGGCCTCATCCTGTCGGACCGCTATACGACGTCCAACGCCGTCCACCAGGGCGGAAAGCTCGAGGGAGCGGCGCGGGAGGAATTCTTCTCCTGGCTCTATGACCTGGAATTTTGCCGCATGGGCCTGCCGAAGCCGGATCTGGTTTTGTGCCTCGACATGCCGGTGGAGATCGCCGAGACGCTCATGCGCAAGCGCGAGAGCGACACCGGGACGAAGGCCGACATCCACGAGCGCAACGACAAATATCTGCACCAGTGCCGCGAGGTCGCGCGGCAGGCCGCGGCCTACTTCGGCTGGACGGTCGTCTCCTGCGTGAAAGACGGGAAGCTCCGCTCGATCGAGGATATCCATGAGGAACTGTATTCGTACGTAAAAAAATGTATGGAGGAAGCATAATACAATGGTATATATGATCTTGGGTACCGGCTTTGAGCCGATGGAAGCCATTGCGCCGTGCGACATTCTGCGCCGCGGCGGCGTGGAAGTGCAGCTCGCCGGGATCGGCGGGACGCTGATCGAGGCCGGTCACGGCGTGCGCGTGCAGGCCGACTGCCGCGTGGAGGATCTGAAGCTGGCTTCGACCGACATGGTCATCCTGCCCGGCGGCCTCGGCGGCGTGCATTCGATCCTCGCCTGCGATACCGCCATGAATTTTATCCGCCTTGCCTATGAAGACGGCAAATATATCGCGGCCATCTGCGCCGCCCCCACGATCCTTGCCCAGCTGCACATCACCGACGGCCGCAAGGCCACCTGCTACCCGGGCCTCGAGGAGAAGATGGGCGCCGCCGTCATGACGGCCTGCGGCGCTGTGCAGGATGGCCGCGTCATCACCGGCCGCGCGGCGGGCTCGGCTGACGAGTTTGGCCTTCTGTGCCTGCAGGCGCTGAAGGGGAAGGCCGCCGCGGATCAGGTCGCGGCCGACATCGTCTACCGCGCATAAGGGAGGAACACATGGCTGAACAGAACCCCAACGCCCGCCCGGACGAACAGACGCCCGAGCAGGACGCGCTGGAAAAAAGTCTGGAAGAGCTTTCGCTCGATGAGCTGCTGGCGTCGGTCAAGGACGATCTGGCCCGCGTCGACGCGATGATGGACGGGCCCGGCGATGCGGCGCAGCCCGAACAGCCGGATGCGCCTGCGCCCGACACGCCGGACGCCGCCGAAGAAGCGTCTAAGCCCGGCATGCAGCCACTCTTTGAGCCGAAGATCCCGGAGGAATACGCGGATCTGACCGTCGACCAGGAGACGCAGCCGGAGAGCCAGGAGCCCGAAAAGAAGCGCCCGCGGCTGCCGTCCGGCATCCGGGTGCTGCTGTACGTGTGCTGCGTGCTGGCAGTGGCTGTGCTGCTGGCCGTGGCGGTCTGGCGCTGCGCCGACGACGTGCTGTCGCTGACGAAAGAGGACGCCGAGGTCACCGTCTCCATCCCCGACGGCGCGACGATCTCGCAGATCGCCGGAGAGCTCAAAAGCAAGGGCCTCGTGCGCTATGAGACCCTGTTCAAATTCTACTGCTGGGCCTCCCACGCGGAAAAGACCATCGAGCCCGGCACCTATACGCTGAACAGCCGCTACGACTATCACGCCCTCGTCAGCAACATGATCGAGGCCAGCCCCGACCGTGCGGTCGTCGAGGTCACCATTCCCGAGGGCTACGAGTGCGAGGATATCTTCCGCCTGCTCGAAGCTGACGGCGTCTGCTCCTATCAGGATCTGGCCGATACCGCGGCGAGCTACGAATTTGCCTATGACTTCCTGCAGGAGATCCCCTACGGCAGCGAAAACCGGCTGGAGGGCTATCTTTTCCCGGATACGTATCAGTTCTATATGAGCGACGATCCGGCGAACGTCATCGACAAATTCCTGCGCAACTTCGATAACAAATTCACCGACGATCTCTACGACGCGCTGGACGCGCTCAACGACCGTCTGGCCCAGCGCATGCGCACGAACGGCTTCACCGAGACCGAGATCACGGACGGCAGACTCTCGCTCTACGACCTCATCACCGTCGCCTCCCTCGTGGAGAAGGAGACCGCGAAGACCTCCGAGAGCGCCTCCATCGCCTCCGTCATCTACAACCGCCTGTGCAGCAAGCTCTATCCCTGCCTCGAGATCGACGCGACCATCCAGTACGCGCTCGCCGAGCGCAAGGAAGTGCTCTCCAACGCGGACAAGGGTGTCATCAGCCCCTATAACACCTACACGAACGCCGGTCTGCCCGCAGGCCCGATCGCCAACCCCGGTATGAACTCCATCCGTGCGGCGCTGTACCCGGCCGAGACCAATTATTACTTCTACGCCCTGAACGCCGACGGCGTCCACCACTTCTCCGAGACCTATTACGAGCACCAGAATTTCCTGGCGGAGCTCGCGGGCAAGACCCAGCCGGACGAGGAGCAGACGGACGCGCCCGCGGACGGCGAAGAGAATACCGATACGGAGAATCAGACAGATGAACATCTGTCCGTCGACTTCCTTTAACGCTTCCACTGCCTTTCCAACGCAGGTATCTACGGTCTCGATTGCCTTGATGGCTGCCGGAATGATACCGGTATGTCCAACCATATCCGGGTTAGCAAAGTTGATGACAATGACATCATACTTTTCGGAGCGGATAGCTGCACAAAGCTTCTCACACACTTCCGGTGCGCTCATCTCCGGCTGCAGATCGTAGGTAGCCACCTTCGGAGACTTCACAAGGATACGGTCCTCACCAACGTTCGGCTCCTCAACGCCGCCGTTGAAGAAGAATGTCACGTGGGCATACTTCTCTGTCTCGGCGATTCTTGCCTGTGTCATGCCGTGCGCTGCCAGATACTCGCCAAATGTGTTCTTAAGCTCCACTTTCTTGAAAGCAACTTCCTTGTTCGGGATCGTCACATCATACTCGGTAAAGCAGATATATTTCACATTCTTTCTCGCGCCTCTGTCAAATCCGTCAAATTCATCGGCACAGAAGGTTCTTGTGATCTCACGTGCGCGATCCGGGCGGAAGTTGAAGAAGATCACGGTATCTTTGTCCTTGATCGTCGCTACCGGCTTGCCGTTCTCGGTAATCGCTGTCGGTACGAAGAACTCGTCCGTCACATCCTCTGCGTATGAAGCTTCCATTGCAGCAACAGCGCTCTCTGCTGTCTCTCCCTCGCCCTTGGTCCGCACATCATATGCCTTCTGCACACGATCCCAGCGGTTATCACGGTCCAT
>ENA-UEQL01002713-UEQL01002713.1-human-gut-metagenome-genome-assembly--contig:-NODE-2713-length-11568-cov-11.012357_pt1 | contig 11568 bp, 6 predicted proteins | sample MGYA00242905_ERZ507926 | MGnify/ENA primary metagenome ERZ507926 (study PRJEB26167, sample SAMN06115531) | human gut metagenome | host: Homo sapiens | place: China:Henan | collected 2015-09-09...
TACCGTGCATTACCAATTGGACCAGAACACGACGACAGCCGAACGTACGGCCGTGTTGGAACTGAAGAGCCGGGGCGTTTCGACGGACATCCGGATTAAACAGTTGGGATTGAAAGCCGAAGAAGATTAAACGGTTAGGCAATATATTTTTATCTAATTTTCAATATTAATTTGACATGAAAAAACATTTCGTGAACAAGGCTCTTTCTGCGGCCTTGTTAGGGTGCGGATTGTGGACGGCCGGTTCTGCTGTGGCGGCTGTTCCCGATTCGGTGTATCTCATGGCCTATAATGTGCATGCGGGCGGTGGGTTGAATTTTGCTTGGAGTGCGAACCGGCAGGTGTGGAAGGGGATTGGACCCGGCCATGCTTTCATTAAGAGCGACTTCGGAACATGGGGACCGGAAAAGAAAATGTACCATCCGAATCTGATACAGATGCCGGACGGGACGTGGCGTTGCGTGTTCCAGGTGAACGATTATGCCAACCAGTTTGCCGTGGCTTACAGTGCCGATTTGGTAAAATGGCGGCCGCAGGACTATCCTTATATGGAGGGGGTGAACAGTTGTATCGCTCCTGTGTTGTCGTACGATGCGGCAATGACTACTTATAATGTAGTGTTCAAGACCAAGGATGGCGGAGCGGACAACGAAACCATCGCACAGTTTGTAACGGTAAAGGACAGACGGACGGGCGAGCAGTACACGGTGACCGACGACGGAGTTATAATAAATGAGAAGCTTGCGACACTTCTCGGCGGTGTGCAAAAGGGCGATACAATAACGCTTGCACTTGCCGACACGAAAAGAGTTACGGCAACGGTAACGGAGATATGCGAGAACTATGCGCATCACTATGTGTATATCACGGAAAAGCTGTACAAGGAGCTTAGCGGAGAGGAAGGACTGCCATATAACTGCTTCTTCTTCAACTCGGAGGACGGCGACGATATGACCGAAAGCGACAGGGACGAGCTTGCGCAGGAGCTTATGAAGATAGACGGAGTTATGGGAGTGAGCTTCAAGACAAGCGTTGCGGGAACATTCAGTTCTATGCTCAATTCACTGCTTTTTGTAATAGTGGTTCTTATAGTGAGTGCAGGTGCGCTTGCGTTTATAGTGCTTTATAATCTTACGAACATCAATATAAACGAGCGTATAAGAGAGATTGCATCGCTAAAGGTGCTTGGCTTCTATGATAAGGAAGTGTCAATGTATGTGTTCAGGGAAACGGTGATACTTACCCTTATAGGAACATTGACGGGTATGGTATTCGGAAGATTCCTTGTTGACTTTGTTGTAAAGACGGCTGAAATTGATATGGTTATGTTCGGCAGAACGGTGCATCCGATGAGCTTTGTATTTTCGGGTCTTATAACGATATGCTTTGCCGTGATAGTAATGCTGTTTATGCACAGACGGCTTATGAAGGTCAATATGGTTGAGGCACTCAAGAGTGTTGAATAATAATTTCGGCAATAGCCGGGAGGTTGGTAATATATGAAACTTGGAAAAGCGATTGCGGCGGCAATAGGCACAGCGGCGGCAGTAGGTGCGGCAGTCTATGCCAAAAAAAGGCTTGACGAAACACAGACTCCGCTTAAAAAGCAGAAGAGTGTTACTGCATGGAAAAGCGGCGGCAAGGTACAGTACAAAGAGGTAATAAGAAAGCCTGTAAGCGAGGGTGAGCAGACGAATATACTGAAAAGCAGGATCGACAAGGCTACACGGCTGTATGCCCAGGATGCCAGCGGCAAGGTGGCCCTTATCGGGGTCAGTGTGGAAGATACGGACGAATACGGCAAGCCCGTGAGCAAAATCAAGCTGACCGCTGACCATATACAGCTGGAGGGACTGGTGACAGCCAACGGCAATTTCAAGATACTGGAAGACGGGAGCATGGAATGCCGGAATGCATCTGTATATGGAAAAATATTTGTTGAGGACGGAGGAAAGGTAGGAACATTTACAGTTGAAAGGAATTGTATGCTTTGGAGTAATGGAGATGCTGAAATTCGATTGGGATATGACGGCTATTGGACCGGAGATACCTGCATCTATGCTAAGGCAAACAATTTTAGTAATGCAATCATGGGTATTGCTCCATTTGGTGGAGCAGGTATTTATGGAAGTTGTCGTGAGAAGCCTACTTATCCTGACAAATATACATTTTCAGCAGGATATTTCGATGGCGATGTGTTGGTGCATTCCGGGAATATTCTGGTGAGTGGTGGTGTGGTACAAGCTGATAAAATGCTTCCTCAAAATGGTTGGTCTGGGCGATTCAAGGGTAAAACAGTAGAAGTACAGAATGGAATTATCATTAACGTGTCATAAAAATGAATAGTTATGAAGGTGAATTTTAACAAGACGTTTAAGGATTATAGAGGGAATGACCTCATAGTCGGTGGAAAAGTCCAGCTGATGACAGATATTATAGCCCAATGCCTTTTTAATGGGGAAGGTGCTCGATCATCCGGTGATTCTAATAAGGATAGCAGCCGTAAAATCCATTCGTATGAATTGTGCATGCGTCTCATACAGGCAAACGGGGATTTATCCATCAGTGCTGAGGATGCTATACTTATAAAAGAGTCTGTAATCGGGCTAACCCCAGGATGTTATTCACAGATCGTAAAATTGATAGATGAATAGATTTATGGCAGAAATGACGCAAGAAGAAATGGTTCAGGAAGTGCTGGACCGTGTGCTCCAGTCCTCTACCGGTGTGGAGGATTTGGAAACTGTTACCTCGCTGAACGGTGTGAAATCACTGCCCGGCGAGAAGGACGGCAAGATGGTGATCGTCCCCCTGGAACTGATAGGGAAACCTGCGAGCGATGCCGCCGCCCGTGCCGAGGCTGCCGCCAAGAAAGCGGAAGGAGCCGTAGCCGGACTGGAGGAAAAGACCCAGGCCGCCACGGAAGCCGCTACCAAGGCCAACGAAGCGGCAGCCAAGGCAGAAAATGCCGCTGCCAAGGTGGAACAGACTACGGCAGCAGCCGTCGGCGGGGCTACTGTACGCTTTTCATCATGGATGGAAACAGGCAACGTTTTACCTGACAAAAGTACCAAGCCGGGCGGCAGCGTGGTGTATGTGGCCGGTGCCGGGAAATTTGCCTACCACATGGACTCCACCCTGTACGGGGACTGGGACGTGGCGGGAGTACCCCCTGCCGGCATGTTCATGAATGCGGACCGGACAGCCATCCTGCCGGACAAGCTTTACCTGCTGGGCGATGCCGTATATACCGGAACAGAAGGCCGCCTGAGACTACTTTCCTACCGGCATGAGGTGATGAGCGGGGATGCTTACGAAGCACTGCCGGACAAGGATGAGAATACGCTGTATCTGATTTATGAGGAGGAGTGACGATGATAACCATAGGCGGTAAGGAAATAACGGCTGCGTATGTGGGAAAACGTGCCCTGTCGGCTGTCTATGCCGGGGCAAGGCTGGTATGGTCCGCAATCAGCAGCTGTTTCGGACTTGGATACTGGAAAGGCGACGAGCCGTGGAACGGATCGGACGCATGGAACGGTAGCAGTAAAACTGATAAATGAATGATTATTATAAAAGGACAGTATTATGGCAAAAAGGAAAATAAGCGGAATCATCAATGCGACTGAACATCCGATGAATCTTGAAACACCATGGAACCAGAAACAGCCGGACGGCACCTATCATGCCTATGCCGGGGACGATGTAGAAGCGTTTCTGAAGAAGGAACTGTCAAACCGTACCCCTACTGAGGAACTGGTGAGCGGCGAGACGAAGCCCCCTACATCCGGAACGGTGTTTGATGCAATGGTGGGTACGGTGACGGACGTGGATGTGCAGGACAGCGAGGACGGCACTCAATATGTGATGACCGTGAAGCAGAAGGATAACCAGGGCGGCGAGAGCTCGAAGGAGGTGCGCTTCTCGAAGTACACCGACGACGACAAGGTGGTGTTGTACATTGACCTGACGGACAGCGGCGGCGCGGGACTTCCCTCGCAGCAGTACCTGGCACTGGGAAGCGGTTTTGTGGTGAAATACTCTGTGGGCGTGGGTACTGCCGGTGGCGGTACGGTGGACGGCTACAGCGACCTGAAAGCCCGCGTGATTGTGAAACGCGGTTCGACCGTGATCAGTGAGTTCCAGGATGCAGAGTTTGTGGGCGTGACAGCCGGACAGGCTTATACCTTTGACGCTTCGCCCTACCTGAAGGATGCCACCGCCTATACCGTGCAGGTGGAAGCGCAGGCAACCTACCAGGGCGGCACACTGATGAAGACGGCCACGGCCAAGGTGACCATGGTGGCCATGGAGCTGGAGACCAGCTACTCGGCGGGCAACGGGCTGGCCGACGGGGGATATAAAAATGACGTGAACATCCCCTTTACTGCCAAGGGCACGAGCGGGGAGAAGAACATCTACTACCGCATCAACGGCGGGCAGGCCTTTACCCTCGGTCTTTCGGCCGGCAGCGGTGTGCAGCAGAAGAACGTGACCATCCCACTGGCTCAGATGCAGGAGGGTACGAACGTGGTGGAAGCCTACGCGCAGCATGAGAACTCCGGTGTGGTGAGCCGGGTGCATTACATTACGCTGCTGAAGGCAGGAGGCGGTGTGACAGCGTATGCCGGCCTGATGTTCAGCCACCGGGCAGCGGGGTTCCAACGCGACTGGAAACATCCGGTGCTGGAGGCAGAGCAGTTCACGGCATGGAACTTCACGTATGCCGGCTATGACCGCGATGCGTACACGGCCCGTGTGAAAGTGACCGACCGGGGCAGCGTGGTGAAGGAAGACCTGCTGCAACGCGGTGAGACCGGCAGCTACGGACGGACGAACGTGAACGTGGAACCGTTGGACTACCGTGTGTCATGCGGCGATGCCGTGCTTGAGGTGCAGGTGAACACCACATCGCACCCGGACATTGAAGCCACGCTGGCACCGGATGCCGTGTGTACGTTTGACGCCTTCGGGCGAAGCAACACGGAAAACAACCCGGCAAGCTGGGTGAGCGGTGACAAGCGTATGGAGTTCCGGGACGTGCTGTGGAGCGTGAACGAATATGGTGCCGGTAGCGGCTGGCACAAGGACCGCCTGCTGCTGGCCGGTGGTGCAGGTATGACCCTGACCGCTGACGGCGGTTACCGCCCCTTCAACGAGGCGGACAAGCCCGAGGGATTTGCCATCCGTGACGTGGGCATGACGCTGGAGATAGAATACAGCACGGCCAACGTGACGGATACGGATGCCGAGCTGATCACCTGCCTGGGGCAGCTGGACAACGGCAACCGGTACGGGCTGATTGTGACTCCGGAAGAGGCCAAGTTCCTGACCGGTGTGGTGACCGAGGCGATGGATGCCGGACAGGTGCTGCGCTATGAAGACTCGGTGGGTACCAAGTTCCAGCCGGGTACGAATATCCGCATTACCTACGTGTTCTATCCGAACGTGCAGACCAACGAACAGCGCACGCTGATCGGTTTCTATGTGAACGGTGAAGAGTCGGCTGCTTCCAAGTGGCTCGACAAGGTGAATTTTGACATTCAGAGCCAGCTGGAATTTAAGTCGGCAGGTGCCGACCTGAACGTGAAGAGCGTGCGTATCTATAACAAGGCGCTGACCTCGGATGAGGTGCTGAACAACTACATCGTGGACCGCAACCACCTGGAGGATGCCGACGGGGAACCGGGCGTGCGCTCGCTGGATGAGGACAACCGCGTGCTGAACGAAGGAGACACGGTGAGCATGGAGAAGCTGATGGGGCTGATGAAGAAGCGCCGGAACTCGATCCTGGTACTGATAGGCACGGGCAGCGTGGGCAGTGAGGTTCCGAGCGAGAGCGACACGCTGAACGTGGTGGATGCACTGGCCCAGCTGAACGACAAGAAGGCCAATAAACTGGTAAGGGAGGTCCGTTTCTATAACGGAGAGGACAGGACGCTTGACTTTATCCTTACCAACGTATATGTCCGTATTCAGGGTACTTCTTCCGTGAACTATGCCAGAAAGAACTTCCGTTTCTACTTCCAGAAGACGGCAAGCGGCTGGACGGTTACATTGAGCTACGGGGAGATTGACGGAAACGGCAGGCAGAAGAATCCGGTGGTAACTACCGGCAAAAAAAATCTCTTCAAGTTGCGCAGGAACTCCGTAGGCGCGAAGCTGGCATGTTCCAAATGCGACTTCTCGGACTCGTCCATGACCACCAATACCGGTGGTGCGAAGCTTATCAATGACGGACTGAAAGAGATGGGGCTGCTTACGCCTGCCCAGCGTTACGCCAAAGACCACGGGCTGGAGGATGATTACCGTTCGGCCATCGACGGCCTGCCGTGCGACCTGTTCGTAGCGAAGAGTGCCGACGAAGACCTGACCTATTACGGCCAGTACAACATGAACAACGAGAAGAGCGACAGCTACCCCATCTTCGGGCAGGATGAGACCATCGGCGGCGAGAAATGGGGCGAGGGCGACACGCTGAACTACCTGGAAGCCGACGAGGAAGGACACAAGCAGTACCTGCCCGTCTGCTTCGAGACGCTGAACAACTCCAATCCGCTGTGCCTGTTCCACTGGTTGCCGAGTACCGAACCGGAGCATAAGGATTTCATGGACTACAACTTTGACGGAGGACTGGAATTTAATCATCCGAAAGATACCTTCTGGTCGGACGGAGGCGGTGACGCGGAGGAAGAACCGAACCTGAAAGACCACCTCGGTACCGGTGACAAGTACGACAAGATGTACAAGGCCACCGACCGCATGATGAGTTTCGTCTACCGGTGCGTAAAGGAAACGCCTGCGGGCAGGAACATGGTTTACAGCACGGAATCCCATTCGTTCGAGGGGGTGGACTATGAGGACGACGGCGACAAGTTCCCTACCGCCAAGTGGCAGAGCGATACGTTCAGGAAAGAGGCCGGGAAGTATTTCGACCTTCCCCACCTGATTGCCTACTATCTGTACGTGCAGTTCAACCTCGGCGTGGACCAGCTTGCGAAGAACATGCTTATCCGCACATGGGACGGTGTGAAATGGTCGATTGACTATTATGACGGCGACTGCCAGCTCGGTTCTGACAACAAGTCGTTCCTGACCGGGAAGTATGACGACAACCGCCAGACGAAGCGCGACGGGGCTTATGTGATGCAGGGTCATAACTCGTGGCTGTGGAACCTCATCGTGGCCAATTGCTGGGACATGATTGTGGAGATTATGGTGAGCGGATGGAACGGGGGCGCAAGCTTCATGAGTGCCTTCAGTATCCAGAAAGCCATTGACCATTTCGATACCGAACAGATGAAGAAGTGGTGCTCACGCCTCTATAACAAGTCCGGCATCTTCAAATACATCTACCCGTTCCTGAACGAAATGCCGGTGGGTGCTGACGGTGCCAAACAGACCTATCCGCAAATCTACGGTCTGAAGGGTTCGTTGAAAGCACACCGAAACTACTTCATCCAACGCCGGTATGACCTGAAGCAGGTGGAGTACGGCTATGTATCCACGCTGGGTGCCCAGTTCTACCAGAGTACGGCATCGCTGGACAAGGCCTACACGCTGAAACCGATGCAGTACCGTCTGACCATTCCGTACCGTGTGCAGCTTTCCACCAGCAACGGCGTGCAGGCCGACAGCGGCGTGGTGGATGCGGACGTGCTCCACTCGTTGCAGCTGACCCGTGCCTTCGGTGAAAATGACCCGTTGAAGATCATCGGTGCGGCGAAAGTCAAGGAACTGGTTTGGCATGAGGATGCGTTCGCAATCGGCTTCAACTTCGGTCTGCTGACCTCACTGGTAAAACTCGACATGAGCGTGGAGAAAGCCAGCGGTTACCGGAACGGCTCGTTCATGGCTTCGACGAACGGCATGCTGCTTCTGGAAGAAGTGAACATGCGGAACAACCGGCTGGCCCGGAACGGGGACAACGGGAATGTGGCTACTTTGGACTTGAGCTGGCAGGGCCGCCTGAAGAAACTGGACGTGAGGGGTACGGGGCTGACCCGTGTGAAACTGGCCACCGGTGCGCCCGTTGTGCAGTTATGCCTGCCGGACACGATTGAGGAACTGTTCCTGGAATATCTGACCAAGCTGTCCGATAGTGGCCTGATACTGGAAGGGATCAATAATGTGCGGGGCTACCGCTACACCAACTGCCCCGGCATCGACGGGTTCGCTATGCTGGAACGCCTGCACCAGGCCAGACTGAACGGCAGCGGCAAGCTGGAGCGCTTCGTGCTGGAGATAGACCGGGAAGACGACGGAACCCTGCTGAAGAAGTATTACGACTACGGAACGTATACGCAGACGGGTGCCGTGGATGACCGGCATTCGGGACTGAGGGGCAAGCTGACCCTGACGAAGTATCTGGCCGATGAGGAACTGGAGAAGTATGCCGCCCGTTATCCGGAACTGACCATCAAGCAGCCGCCCTATACGATGATCGAGTTTGACGACAGCGTGGCCGACGATGCCAATGTTTCGAACCTGGACAACAAGACGGGGTACAAATTCGGCAATACGTACAAAATGAGCGGGCATGTGAATGCCATCCTGTCCAAGCGCCACCGCGTATTGGCCAAGGTGACCAGGATGCCCACGAGCCGGAAGGTGGAGATAGCCGGGCAGCAGGTGGAAGTGAACAACCCGGACGGGGAGATGACCTATTTCCCCCTGCATGACGAAAGCTCGAACTTCTATGCCGATGCGGAGGATATGAACGACTGTACGGTGGCGAAGCTGGACGGCAGCGAGGGAGACTGGATGATGTATGAGCCGTTTTACTGGAGCAAAGGCATCAACGATTATTTGAACAACAAGAAGTACGCCTGCTACAGCAGTTATCCGGAGGACGAAATGCCCCCGATTCCGGACGCGACGGTACTGACACTGGATGCCATCAAGGAGACACAGGGCGGCTGGCTGGGTGAACGCAAGATCATGAGCGGCAAGCCCACGCTGATGGAATCCTATACGACGGACAAGGCTTATTCCGTGTGCAAAGTGGACGTGTCGGGTTACAGACGTGTCCGCTTCCCGAGCGTTCCAGGAACAGGGCTTATCGGCAGTGTGTTTGCTGATGCGGAGGGAAACATCCTGAAGAGTATTGTGGTGCCGACCATCGGCTTGAAATTTGAAGCCGGCATGTATCTGATAGCAGACGTTCCGGAACGTGCTACAGCCCTGCATTTCTCCATTCTGAACACGGCAGAGTTTGACTGCGTGGTACTGAGCCACAGCGACAAGATAGAGGACATGGAACCGGATTGGGTGGCCAATGAGGAACATCTGTGTGCCGTTGTGGGCAGTTCTGTAGTGGGCAGCAAGTTGCGTGCCTGCATAACCGGAGCTTCGACCACGGCAAGCATGACCTGGACGGACTTCCACTATTACAGCCAGCAGCGTGGCATGCAGCAGATAGATGCGCTGATGCACAGCCGCATCGCGAACCTGAGCTATGCAAAGTACGGGCGTAGGGACATGCAGGAACAATGCGGTGCCGGTCAGCATAACAACAACCGGACAACGGGTGGAACGGCCGACCATGGAATGACAGATACCATCGGCTATGACGAGGCGTATGTCATCAACAACAAAATCACGAATTCGCTGATTGACGGCCTGGTGCATCAGTATGCCTGGTATAAGAGCCGGGACGAATACGGACAAGCGACCGTGGTGCAGGTGAACAATATCTGCTGCCTGGGCTACGAGGACATCTACGGCAACAAGTATGACATGATGGACGGCGTGGATCTGCCGAATGACAGCGGCAACCAGGGCAAATGGCGCATCTGGATGCCTGACGGCAGTATCCGTATGGTACAGGGCAAGAAGGACAGCGGTCAGTGGATTACAGGCGTGGCGCACGGCAAGTATATGGACATGGTTCCGGTAGGTAATCTGAACGGATCATCTTCTACTTACTATACCGACATGTACTGGATAAGTACCGCTACAGTCCGTGTGGTCTATCGCGGGTGCCACTATGCGTACGCGTATGGCGGTGTGTCGAATGCGAATGCGATTAGCGATGCTTCGTATACGAATGCGAATATCGGCTCGCGTCTGGCCTTCCGCGGTAAACTCGTCCGGGCGCAAAGCGTGGCAGCGTATAAGGCGATACGCGAGGTGGCGTAAGCGCAAAGCGCCAAAGCGTGGAGCGAAGCGACTAAAACGAAAGAACGGGATTCGGATGGTTTCCGAATCCCGTTTAAATGTTATTCAAATACCGGCGAAGCCGGCCGAATTTTTTTAGAATATTGATAGGGTAGGGGAATACAAAACTGAACTGATTTGAGGGTAAACGACCTCAATTTAACTATGTAAAGATAGTGATTTTTGTTGATATTTGCAAGTTATTTTTCTGTTATTTTTAGCTTAGAATTGACCAGTTCAAATGGAATAAAGAGTGCTTTAAATTATACGCTTCGTTTTGTGAAATGAACTTTTCATTTTGAAACGCGCGAACATTTCGATTTGCGGATTATATATATAACCTCTTAAATTTAAACGTACGGCTTTCTCTATTTGGGAGATATGTATGCGCATACCTTCCTTTATGCTCAGGAACATATCGTATAGGTCTTTATTCTGCTCATATAGGATATCCTTGGGTGTAAAGCGTTTCATATCTGTCTTACTTCTTGAAATGGATAAATACTCTACTGTCAGGAAAGAACAACCGGTCAATTCCATTCCTCTGATTACCGCCTGTACGTATTTATCTTCCGTCTCCAAATACTCTTTCCGGGTAAACCGTTTTCCGTCATAAATTTTGCCTATATCTGACGACATCAGCCATTCATTTTTTCTATAGATGATTATCATTTTTATCCCTCGTGGAAAACCGAAAGCGGACTTCTCAAAAACGTAACTCCGTTTCTCGAATACATAATATTCAATCTCGGTATGGCTGAGCTTGTCAGCTACTGGAAATGCGCCTGTCCGCCTGTTGTAAAGGTAAAGTGCGGTTCTCTCGACGAAAAGCAGTGCCTGTGGTGGAAAAAGCTCTACTTCAACGGACTGGGAGAGTTCTTCTACAGAAATAATATAGACGCTGATTTTGACAGCTTTATGCAGATAGTACCTGATGATAACGGCAAGCGTAAATACAGCTGTGAAAGGGAAGTCGGTGGTTATCTCGTTGCGGTAGGCGGCGGAAAGGACAGCGTTGTTTCTCTTGAACTGCTCAGAAAATATCACGATGAAACGCTGTGCTATATAATAAATCCGAGAGGCGCTACGGTAGAGTGCGCCAAGGTCGCAGGCTTTGACGAAAGCAAAATTGTCGGACCTCGCAGAACGATAGACAGGGCGCTCCTTGAACGCAATGCGGACGGATACCTGAACGGTCATACACCGTTCTCGGCGGTGGTCGCATTCTCAGCTTATCTGTTTGCTTATCTTTACGGCAAGAAGTATATAGTGCTGTCAAATGAAAGCAGTGCGAATGAAACTTATGTCAGCGGCAGGCAGGTAAATCACCAGTACAGCAAAAGCACTGAGTTCGAGCGTGATTTCATTTGACAGCACTATATACTTAGATCGGAAGAACACACGTCTGAA
>ENA-UEQL01002714-UEQL01002714.1-human-gut-metagenome-genome-assembly--contig:-NODE-2714-length-11567-cov-5.915579_pt1 | contig 11567 bp, 11 predicted proteins | sample MGYA00242905_ERZ507926 | MGnify/ENA primary metagenome ERZ507926 (study PRJEB26167, sample SAMN06115531) | human gut metagenome | host: Homo sapiens | place: China:Henan | collected 2015-09-09...
GTCTGCAACGCTGTATATCCCGATGCCGCAATGTCAGCCATTGATTCCTTTATAGTATTGAAATCCCACGAAAAACACTGCAAAATTGTACCGTTATCAATCTTATCTGCGTGAGCATACTCGGTAGAAGTTTTGGTTGAAGTATTATCATCCGAACCGTTCTGCGAATTTGAATTTGAACAGCCTGCCAAATAAATGACAGAACCTGTGAGCATAGCAGAAACCAACAGACCTGATAATATTCTTTTAAACAAATTATCACCATCTTTCGTTTTACAATGACCCTTGTGTAAATAAGCCACAAGGATAAAATTATTATAACATTATTTCTTAGCAAAATAAATAGTATTTTAGCATTTTTTACAACTATTTTAAAAAATCCTACCTAATACACAAAAAGAGCCTGATTTTTTTGGGCAATCAGACTCTTAAATAGTTGTATTTACTTTTTCTCGGTAAGAAGTTTGTTGAGTTCTTCCATAAAAGTATTTATATCTTTAAACTGACGATATACAGACGCAAAGCGAACATAGGAAACCTCGTCAACCTTTTTGAGGCGTTCCATAACAAGCTCGCCGATCTGCTCGGTGGTAATCTCCCTTTCAAAGCCGTTTTGAGCTGTAAGCTCAATGTCGGAAACCATCTCTTCAACCTGCTCAACAGAAACAGGGCGCTTTTCGCACGCACGCAAAATACCTGCTGTAAGCTTATTTCTGTCAAAAACCTCTCTGGACTTATCTCTTTTTACTACATAGAGCGGAATATTCTCAATAATTTCATAGGTTGTAAAGCGTTTTCCGCACTTTAGGCACTCTCTTCGTCTGCGTATTCTCTCGCCGTCATCGGCAGAGCGAGAATCCACAACCTTGCTCTCTTCAAATGAACAATATGGGCATTTCATAAAAAACTCCCCTAAATCTCAAAATTTTCTAAAATAATTATAACATACTAAAAAAATCAAGGCAATAAATATTTATTTACAATTTTATTACATTTTTATATAAGAAAAAGCAACAGGGGAGAAAAACTCGTCTGCTGCTTTTTTAGGGGTAATAGGGTTATAGAAGAAATTTATGTTATGTTGTTGATAGCATAATCAAAACAGTTCAATTACTGTTTACGCTAATATTATATCAAAACAAAACCAATTTGGAAATTGCATTTGCAACGATTTGGCAATCAGGGTGTAAAAAATTACTCAATTTTTTTATTCAATTCTCACTATTCACCAAAATATCAGGCAACATAATATAAATATAACAAAGCTGATCTAAAAATTATGACAACTTAATAACTCATAATTTTTGCAAAACAGTGAAATATTCGCCGTCATAATCTATTAAGCCATCTTTTTTCATTTTACTTAATTCACGAGAAAGCGCAGACTTGTCTACACTCAAATAATCAGCAAAGTCCTGCCTTGAACCTTCAATGTAAAAACTTGAGCTGCCGTCACGCTTTTCTCTAAACTCAAGATACCTCATAATTTTTTTGCGTATGGTTCGCTCAGAGAGCACAATTTGATATTCAAGCGAGCGAAGATCCATTTCTTCAAATAACACAAAAAGATTTTTGAGCAGCTTTTGCTTAATAACAATCAATTTATAATCTTCATCTTTGATTTTGGCAAAGTCGAGAAATAAAATTGTTGATTTGCCGTGCGAAACAATTTCAATATCGCAGTGGGTTGTACGAGGAGCGGCAGTAATAAGCCAGCCTATGCTGTCGCTGTAAACTCTTCCGAGAATTTCACGCACACCGTCAAAGTTGTATTTTTGAATTTGAGCCGCACCCTCAAGCACGAAGGCGGAATATTTATGAATCTTGCCCGAGCTGACTATAATTTCATCATTTTTATAGCTCTGAATTTTATAATCAAATTCCACAAGCGCCTGTTCTATTTCTTCATCTGTAAAACTTTCAAAAATCGGGTGCTTTCTTAGGAATTCAAAATGTTGTTCCATATTTCCTCCGACAAATTAAATATGCAATACTAAAAATATCCGCACCAAAATAGTTTGCGTACTTTTAGCAAAAACTATTTTATTAAATTATTGAATCTGCAAGAGCGGCAAGCTGAACTTCATTTTCAGCTGTCATAGTTGAACGGATTGTAACCTTGGCATCTGAAATCTCAATACCCTTCATTTCGTCAAAATAAGGCTGCATAGACTTGATTGCACAAGGTGCCCATGAACCGTTTTCAATCATAGCGACTTTACGGTTTTTGTATCCCTTAATTTTCAAATGATGTAAAAAGTCATTCATAACAGGGAAAACTCCGCCGTCATATGACGGCGCGGCCACAACAAGGGTAGAATACTTAAATGCGTCCTCAATGTTCTCTGCCATATCACTTCTTGAAAGGTCAGAAATCGCAATTTTCTTGTTGGTTTTCTCCTTTAAAATATCATAGAGCTTTAAAGCGGCTTTTTCTGTATTGCCATGAATTGAACAATAAGCGATAAATATACCGTCAACCTCAGGCTCATACTTGCTCCAAATATCGTAAAGGTTAATGTAATAGCCAAGGTTCTCGGTAAGAATAGGGCCATGCAAAGGACAGATTTTCTCAATATCGAGCTTTGCTGCCTTTTTAAGTAATGCCTGTACCTGCACGCCGTATTTTCCGCAGATATTAAAGTAATATCTTCTTGCCTCACAAGCCCAGTCCTCGTCAGTATCAAGAGCGCCGAATTTACCGAATCCGTCAGCAGAGAAAAGCACCTTTTCTTTGCTCTCATATGTAACCATAACCTCAGGCCAATGAACCATAGGAGCCATATAGAACGAAAGTGTGTGCTCGCCAAGGCTGAGTGTGTCGCCCTCTTTTACCGTAACAGTTCTGTCTGTAAGGTCAATATCAAAAAACTGCGGCAACATATTGAATGTCTTTGCATTGCCGACAAGTTTCATATCGGGATATTTATCGGCAAGCGCCTTGATATTTGACGCATGGTCAGGCTCAAGGTGATTGATTACAAGATAATCGGGAGCTTTGCCGTCAAGAACATTCTCAAGATTAGCAAACCATTCATCTGTTTTTCTCTTATCTACGGTATCAAGCACACAAATTTTTTCATCAAGAATAACATATGAATTATAAGAAATGCCGTTTGGCACAATGTACTGGCTTTCAAAAAGGTCAATATCTTTATCATCAACGCCGATATATTTAATAGCGTCAGAAATATTTATATTCATTTTTATTCTCCCCTTAATTAAAATAATCAAAATTTAAATTATAATTTTGTATTATTATACCATAAATAGACATATATTTCAATAGAATCAGGCAGCAAATTAGCTGCTTTTACAATAAGCAAAAAAATATATAAACAAACACAAAAAAATACTCCTAAGCAGTAAATATCAAAAAAACAATACTTAAAACAGAGAAAATTGTTGCTAATGCAGGAGCAAAGCTCAGTTCTATATTACGAATATATTTTATTTTGTCGAGCAATGGCGGAAATTCACCATAAACATCGTAATAACAGACTATAGATTTTAAATATCGGGCAACTTGAAATCCGAACATTCCAAAAGCTGTCATAGTATTTACAGCATTATTTCCGATATAACTGATATTTGTATTTATAACAGCAAGAAATATCAAACAACACATTACGAAAGAAATTGCAATATTTGTACTGGAAACATTTTTACATTCTGCATTATAAGAAAAAATCCAGAATCCTACCGCACCGCAAATCAAAACGGCAGAAACCGGAAGTCTCGGACGATGGATCTTTAACTGCCGCGCCAGCCATAATGAGCAAAACAGCATCACGGTTGTTGCAATCAGTGTGCGGACAGTTATAAGAAATTCCATGAGTTCACTCCTATTTCTTCTCTCGATCTTTTTTCGGCTGGTGGCTAATCGGGTAATTATCCGCTACCTTCGGACTCATTCTCAGGTAGGCAGTGATCACCATGAGCACTGCGATGTAGGCAGCCATCGTATAGCCGGCCGGCACGGCGACGGTAAACCCATGCGCGCCCAAAATAATGAGCGGAAGAATGCCTGCTGCCAGCACGATGAAGAAGGCAGAGGTCCACATAATTCGCAGAGCGCGAATCAGACTCTCGCGGTTGTGACGGATATACAGCAGCCATGAAGCAAAAACACTCTGACCGATAGCAACCAAAATACAAATTATTGCGAGCGCCACATAAAGCTGATCAAGTGTTGCCATCTTATTGATCGTCCCAAAGAGCATCGAAATGCTCGGAGACTCATAATTCGCGCTTGTAAAGCTCAGCCACAAAGAAGGGATGATATCTCGGATCAAACTGATCGAAAGCAGCGGCAGTCCGATAAACAAAACGACAATGCAAAGGGCCAGTCCCCAAGTCGAGATGCCTTGGCCCTTGGTTTTAACGACATAGGTCGGAAACCAGACGCAAAAGCCCAATGCAAACAAAAAAGCAAACCAGTACTCAAATACTCCGCTTTCTTCCACTCTCTTTCTCCTTAGTTTTATTTGTTTATTAGTTGCTGAATGTTTTTCCAGCGGCCTCAGAATACTTTACGTAAATACCCACGCTTAAGGCAAGTACCAGCGACAAGCAGAAAAACGGTAGGTCTTCTTTGGCAAGATTTGCTCCGAAAGATCCGAAAAGCAGGTACGGCGCGGCCGCCTGAGAAAGCAAATTTAAGAGGTAGCCGAGGCCCGTGAAAAGCAGAACCAAATTTATCGTTCCGCGGGAGCGGCTTTCAACGATGAGGTAAGCCGCATACAAAAAAGAGATGATGGCTCCAGTCGACAGCCCCCAGGTCATCCAGGATAAGGTCAGCACGGAAGCCACACCCCATGCCGCAAAAGGCAGTATGGTGTTGTTTAACTCGGCGTTGTTTACGTAAGTGAGGACGGGCAGCAGGATCATCAAAATAGAAGCCGAAAACGCCAGTCCGAAACTTAAATCTTTTTTGAAAAATTTTAAGGCGAAGGCCGGCACCAGAATGATGAGCAGCAGCTCCGCCAAAATTTTGACAAACAGAATTACGATCTGAATAACCAAAGGCGTCATTTCCGTCAAATCATCGGCTCTTCGGATCGAGCTTCTTGCTCAGCCTCTTCAGTCATTCCGCCGATTTCGATTTCATCGATTTCGTCGACTTTTACCGGTTTAGGACCCGGTTCAAAAACGGCAATGCTCTCGACGTGTGCAGTGTGAGGGAACATATTCATCACACCGGCAGACAGCAGTTTCCAGCCCCCTTCCCTAACGAGCAGCGCAGCATCGCGGGCCAGCGTGGCCGGATTGCAGGAAACATAGACCAGACGTGCAGGACGTTTGTCCGTTTCGGCGAGTGAGCGGCAAAGTGCCATTGCGCCTTCGCGGGGCGGGTCGATAAGAACTCGATCTACACCGCCGAGCTTATTCCAAACGGCATCCCAATCGTCCAGTGTCCAGTCAAACAGATTACGAGCCTCAAATTCTGTCTTATCCGCGAGGTTATTGTCTTTAGCGCCCGCGCGTGCACGTTCGACCAGCTCGGAGCTGCCTTCAATACCAAGAACTTTCGCTGTTCTGGTTGCCAGCGGCAGCGTAAAGTTGCCGAGCCCGCAGAAGAAATCGATGACCTTAGACGAGGGTTCAAGATGCAGCAATCGAAGCGCTCTAGTCCCCATCACTTCGTTCAAGCGATGGTTTACTTGTGTAAAGTCTGTAGGTCTAAAGACGACTTCCACACCGGTTTCCCGATGGTGCAGTTTCAAGCGAGCAGCGTTTTCGGGATCCATCGGATAAATGGAGTCCGGGCCTTTTGGCTGATACCAAAAATCGACGCCATAGTCCTTCTGGAACTGTCTGAGCTTTGCTTCATCGTCGGCAGTCGGTTTTTCTAAAACACGCAACACTAACGCCAGTGCTTCATCGGTCACGGCCAATTCAATCTGAGGAAGCTTCTTGCGCAGCGATAAAGAATTAATGAGTTCACGGAGCGGCTCCAGCAGATCGCTGACACGCTTGGGCAGGATTTCGCAGCTCTTCATGTCTGCGATAAAGCTCGAACGCTTTTCATGGAAGCCGACCAGCACGGTTCCTTTTTTTGCGACTTCACGCACGGACAAACGAGCGCGGTGGCGGTATCTCCATGCAGAGCCATAGATCGGTGCCAGCACCTGCTCGGGGCGAACCCTGCCGATATGCCACAAGGCGTCCATCAAAACCTTTTGTTTCATCGCAACCTGAGCATGCGCTTCGAGGTGCTGCATGGCACAGCCGCCGCAGCTGCCGTCCTTGACGCCGAAATAAGGACACTTCGGCAAAACGCGAAGCGGAGACTCCTTATAGATTTCGGTGGTCAGTCCTAATTCAAAGGAAGGTTTGCTGCGGTAGACCTCGTATTCAATTTTTTCTCCGGGGAGCGCCCCTTCGATGAAAACGACCTTACCGTCGCGGCGTGCGACACCACGGCCTTCCTGATCCAAGGACTCAATAACGGCGACATACTTTGCCCGTTCTTTTTTAGCTCGTGCCATGAATTTTCCTAACTTCTAACTTAGCGCTTTTGGAGCATTGTAAGAGGATCAATCGGTTTGCCGTTTTTGCGTATTTCAAAATGGACACGGGGAGAAACATCCGTCGTTCCCATCACGGCAATCGCCTGTCCTTTGCGAACCTGATCGCCCTGTTTTACCGTGATCGATTTCACGCGGCCATAGACAGAAACGCAGCCGTCCTTATCGCGAATCATTACGACCTTGCCGTAGCCCTGTACCTGGCCGTCAAAAAGTACCGTACCGTTCACAGCGGCGTGGACCTTTTCTCCTTCGGAGCCGGCGATATCGATACCTTTATTCATACCGCCGAAATTTTGAATAATCTTTCCGGAAGCCGGCCAGCCGTAGGTGCCGTTGGCACTGCCGACAGAAGTGCTTGAAGAAGCCGCCTGCGTATTACTTGCAGAAGCGGCAGGAGCAGCACTTGAAGAAGTCGAGGACTTCGCAGAGCTGCTCGAGCTTGTCTGCGTCTTAGTATTGGCTTCTACTCTGCGAATATTGGCATCTGTTGAAGAAGACACGGACAAGCGGAGTTTCTGACCGACCAATAGGTGGGACGGATTCGTCAAGTGGTTTTCGCGTGCGACCACGGCAGGATCGAGGCCATAACGGGAGGAAATCGCATACAGCGTGTCTCCGGGCTTAACGGTATAGACGGAAGCCGTCGCTGAACCGTCGGATATCGGGGCATTGCCTCCGGTAAACGAACAGCCGGCCATCAGCGAAGCAAACACCATCGGCCAAAGATACTTACTGCAATTCATAACTCCTCCATGAGCCTCTTTTATTTCTTTACCGAACAGATTTTAAGTAAAAAGACTTCAATCGTCAGAACAAATCAAATTATTCTCAGGACTGAAAGCTGTTACACCAAGCGCGAACGGTATCCAACATCCCGTAATTGGTCATATCCACTTGGAGCGGCGTCATGCTGACGTAGTTGTGCGATGTGGCCCAAAAATCGGTGCCCTGAGTGCTGTCGCGGGCATCACCGGCGGCACCGAGCCAATAAATTGTCTCGCCTCGCGGGTTAACCTGCTCGATCACGGACTGAGCTGCGTGACGACGGCCAAGGCGTGTCACGACTAATCCGGAGAGCTGGTCAATCGTTGTATTGGGAATATTGACATTCAGCAGGAACGGTGCGGGAAGCGGATTTTTAATAAAGTTGTCCACAATATACTCAGCGACCTCCGCGGCGGAATCCAAACAGGACCAACCCGAATGCACTTGAGAAAAAGCAAAGGACGGGCAGCCAAATAAAAAGCCTTCCATCGCGGCTGCAACAGTACCGGAATAAAGCACATCGTCGCCCATATTTTGTCCGCAGTTGATGCCGCTTAAAACGATATCGGGTTTTTGGGGGAGTAAACCGGTTAAAGCAATGTGAACACAATCTGAGGGTGTGCCGTTCACAAAGAAAAAATTTTCCTGAACCTGACGGACGGAAAGCGGACGGTTAAGCGTTAAAGAATTGCTGGCGCCGCTGTGATTTTGCTCGGGCGCTACTACTGTGACATTGCCGAATCGGCGAATACGACGAGCGAGTTCCTGAATGCCGGGGGCTAAGTAACCGTCGTCGTTTGAAATCAAAATGTTCATCGCTTCCTCAAAGATAGCCGAAGTGTTCAGCCCTCAATTATCGCGATTTTCCGAGATCTTATCCAATGCCACGCGCGCAGAGCGAGGACCGAATACGGGAAAGTATTTTTGAGGAGCTCCGAAAAGGCAAAAGCCGTAGGTTTACTGAATCACTACGGCTGCACATCAATGTCGGCAATCGGCCGACGAAATTTTTAGTCCTGTCGAAAAGTTAGGCAGTCGCCTTAGACAAGGTCATTCCTGCAGATACAGTAACGACTTTTTGCTTCTTCTCTTTTTTCTCAGACTTTTTAGCAAGGGAGATCAATTGGAGAGAAGCCCCGGCTATCAGTTAAGATTGATTTGTGAGGCGGTTTGTGATTCGGAAAAGAGAAAATAGAGAGGAATTGTTTGTGTTTCTTCCGGATAAGCACTACCTTTAGGTAAAATTTAAATCTGCTATGAAACTGCGATTGCTTTTTATTGTCATTCTGCTGTGTATCGCCGGTGGAGCGTCGGCCGACGATGCCGACCGCCTTATTGCCGACTTCGACAGAAAGGCGGATGTGGCTTCTGCCAATAAGTTTTTTGAGTTTCTCGACCGTCGGGAGTTCACCGACAGCAAAATAGTGTTTTCAAAGGCAGTGCACGCCGACTCTCTGCGTCAGCAAACGTGGTATTGGGCGGCGGAGTGGTACTATGACTGCCAGAACTATTCACTTGCCAGGGACTATGCCAAGCGGGCATTGCCGCTTATGCGCTGGCCTAATCTTGATAAATCTTATTGTCTGAATCTTCTCGGCATTATCCATGTGCGTCTTGGCGATTTCAAGACGGCTGTGGAGTATGCCAAGCGATGTGTCGACATTGATATTCGCCTCAATGATCCCGACCGCGTTTCGTCGAGTCTTAACACTCTGGCGGGAGCGTATATGGCGGCAAACCAGCCTCAGGATGCCGAACGCTACATCCTGCGCGGGCTTGAATATGCCGAGCGTGCCGGCAATCCATCGCGTAAGGCAGTGCTGCTTGGGATGGCTTCCGAAATTTATTATAAACTTGGCGATTACAGCAAGTCGGTCGATTATGCCGACCGTGCCTACCGCCTTGATTCTATCGGAGGGCGCGAGGCGAAGATGGCAGTGCGACTGTCGCAGAAGGGCACCGCGCTTGTCGGTCTGAAGAAATATGCCGAGGCCGAACAGGTGCTTCTGAAAGCCATAGCCGGGCTGCGGGCCTCGGGCAACGTCCATTCGCTTGCCATCGACCTTAACCAGTTGGGATTTCTGATGCTCAGACAGGACCGTGAGCGCGAGGCAGTGGGCTATTTCAGCCAGGCAGCCTCGTTGTTTGGCAAAATGGGCGACCTCTATAATCTTGTGAATTCACATAAGGGTCTGTATGAGAGCTACTGGTCGATAAACCCCGACAGTGCGCGGATAGAGCTGGAGCATTTCAATGCGCTGCGCGACTCACTGTATTCCACCGCCACCGCCGACGCTCTCGCCCGCTACAAGACAGAGTTTGACACCGACCGTCTGCGCGAGGAGGTGGAGCAGATTCACAGTGCCCGTCGCCGCGACATCGTGGTTGGCGTCTGCGTGCTGGCTGTAGTGGTGCTGGCTGCCGTCGCAATCTATCGGAGAAGGATGCGCCGTTATCGCGCCGAGATGCTCGCGCTGATTCGCGATGTGGAACGCCTCTACGGCACGCCCGAACCGGAAAAAGCGCCGACTGAAGCGGCAGAAAATCCGTTTGAGCGCATGGTTGTCGACACGGTGCGGCAAGGATTGGCAAGCGGAGATGACATCAGTGTCTCCGCCATTGCCTCGCGGCTGAATCTCGGAGAGCAGACCTTCCGCCGGCGTTTTGTGGCAGAGACAGGGAAGCAGCCCAAAACATTTGTTATGGCGATACAGATGGAAATGGCAGCGCGTATGCTGACGTCGGACGCATCGTTGCCAGTCGCCGAAGTGGCTCGCCTTTTCGGTTTCTCCCAGTTCGTAATACATCGGTATATAGAACAGCATACTATTGTCTGCCGGTACCTGATACAGTGGAATTTCTTCCAATGACTTATCCAGAACGGCGACCGCTTCGGCTTGTTTACCTTCGTCATACAGTTTCTGGGCCAACCGAAGGAAGGTATTCCGGTATTTCATGACGGCGATGGTCTGATCGTGGAAGAAGTCGATGTTTACTTTCGGATCTTTGATATTTCCCCATTCGAATTTATTCATGATATTATCGTAGAGGATATCGCTGTCGATCCGTCCGTAATCATAGAATTCGGCTTCTTTCGTTTCGATAGGTACGACGCGGTAGGCCGCCCCTTCGAGCTGGAAGTATTTTTCCAATCCCATATAGGCATCCGAACCCAAACCGATTCCGAAATATACCGGACGTTCCCAGTTGTTCGTCGATAAAATATCCAGGACCATCAGTTGTGATTTGGTCAAGCCTTGCATCGGCAAATGCAGTCTCAGGTCTTTGACGATCTGATCTGCATCCTGGGGTTTAACCGTCCCATTGGCGATTACTTTGGCCGAATCTACCGGAAGGATAACGTTACGTGTCGGTATAAAATCGAGTTCCTTGATATATCCCTGTAATTTTGTCTGAGGCAGGTCGCTGGCGACAAACTCCATGACATCTTTCAGGTTTCCTTCTTTGAACTGATCCCTGATCAATACATAGTCCCGTTTCCCATCCCGGTATTGTTCATGAGTGAACGAAATCGGCACTCCGGAAGATTCATAAGCTTTCCGTTTCATCTGGTCGATATACCAGGAACCGGATAACAAACTTAAATTGACGACCCGGACATCCCGCCGTACTCCTTCCACTTCTTGTACATACCACAGTGGGAAAGTATCGTTATCTCCATAAGTAAATAAAATTGCATTCGGAGCACACGAATTGAGGTAATTACGGGCATGGGCTGTCGTGGCATAACGGGCATGACGGTTGTGGTCGTCCCAGTTTTGGGCGGCCATATTGACCGGAATGGCGAACAGACAGACCGTAGTAACGGCAATGGCCGATACCCGTGGATCTATATTTTTGATCTTTTTATTCAGAAATTCCCAGATAGAAAGCACACCCAGGCCGATCCAGATGGCATAGGCATAGAAAGAACCTGCATAAGCATAGTCCCGTTCCCGGGGTTCCATCGGAGTCTGATTTAAAAAGACGATGATGGCTATACCGGTCATGATGAACAAGAGCATGACTACCCAAAAATCCTGTTTTCCGGTTTTCCCCTTCCGGTATTGGTAAAACATCCCCAACAGACCGAGCAGAAAAGGCAACATATAATATTTATTGTTTGCTTTTTCATTTTTCAAATTGTCGGGTAATTCATCCTGATTTCCCAGGCGTAATTCATCCAGAAATTTAATGCCGGTGATCCAGTTGCCGTGCATGATGTCGCCATATCCCTGGATATCGTTTTGGCGTCCGGAGAAATTCCAC
>ENA-UEQL01002724-UEQL01002724.1-human-gut-metagenome-genome-assembly--contig:-NODE-2724-length-11531-cov-6.723153_pt1 | contig 11531 bp, 8 predicted proteins | sample MGYA00242905_ERZ507926 | MGnify/ENA primary metagenome ERZ507926 (study PRJEB26167, sample SAMN06115531) | human gut metagenome | host: Homo sapiens | place: China:Henan | collected 2015-09-09 | study...
AAGATAGAAAAGATAAAAAAACTCAATGAGAAAGGAGCTAATATCAGAGTCATCGAGGAGAAAGAGATGGTGGAAATAGTAGAGAAATATGGTATATAAATAAAAAAAATGAGCGAGGAATGAAAATTTCTCGCTTTTTTTTTGGCGGTTTCAGATTTTCTTCTTACCTTTGCCAACGCTTAAAAGACGATAGTAAACTATCCGGCAGGGCGACCGTTTCGCCTATGGCTTCTCAGCCGCAGGCTTTTTTTATGCCCAAGAGTATCATTTTCCCGGCAACGGGAAAAAGGTGTACCGATATGGCGGCTGCATGAACCGTAAGATTTGATTTGTCCTCTCGGATAAGCCATCATCTTGTAACCAACGGGGAATGCAGCCGCCACCCTTTTCTCACGAAACAAGTGCGCTGCTAATGGTTACAAGATGATGCAATATGCAGAATTCTATTTTATTAAATGATGCGATGCAGGCCAAGCCTGCCGGCATCCACGTGAATGTGAACGAGGGAATGAAATCCCTCAAGTGTGCAATCAAGCGTGAGGCTAAGCGCCTCATGGCTACCAGGAGCGAGACCTTCAGCTGTCTCTGCGAGGAGAAGGTGACGTATGGCGAGGTGGCATTGACCATGGTGGGCATAGCCTGCTTCGCGGTAGTGATGATTGCTGGTGGTTATCTTTTCGGAGGGGAGGTGATGTAGTATGGAGACCATGGAAGTTTTAGCGGATATTGCAGAGCGCGTGGCAGAATACAGGATGTTCTATCCCGACACCACGCTGACAACGATCAGTTCTAACTCGGAAGAAACCTTCAGTGACAAGGAGGCCATGGAACTGAGTCAGAAGGTATGCAGCATGACTATCAGCGGACTGCTCCAATACAAGAAAGCAGGCAGAAGCCTGTTCATCTTCAAGTCGAGGAAGTTCCTCGAGGTGTCTGAAGGCTTCAAGAAGGGAGCCAAGGTGAGATTCCACGACCCCCGCACGCCCGATGACCACCACGAGAGCGTAATGCTTGCCGACGGAATGCGCTACGATAATGGCATTCCCTTTATCTGGACAGAAGACAGCGATGCAGATTGCTTCGATGAGTGCAACACCTTCGCTGTATATTGGCGCCCGGTAGAGGAAGAGGGGAAATAGCCAGACATCACTCATATGTTTGTCCTTTGCGCAAAGGCAGAAAATCCGTACCTTTGCACGCAGAGAATTATTAACGCATAACACATTTAATAAATTATGAATCAAGAACAGAATGCCAATACCCAGGCAGCAGCCGAGGTAATGACCATCGACGAGTTTCATCGTCAGTTAGTAGAGAACACCGAAGCCATCAACAAGGAGCGTATGGCCTATGAGCGCAAGAAGATCCAGCTTCAGCAGGAGTGCGACTGTCAGAAGAGTTTAGCCGACAGCATCCTGGAGTCTATTCAGCGTGAGAGAAAGGATCTGGAGCTGGAGTTCAGCAGCAAGAAGAGTTCCCTCAATGATCGTGAGCGCAATGCCCACGAATCCCGCCGCAAGGCTACCGAACTCTATCTTACCGGCATGGCAGAGGCAAAGGGCGTCCACGCCCTGAAGAACCTGGAGCTTCAGAACCAGCGCCACAAGATTTTCGAGGCTTACCGCAATTCTGGGGGGGGCAAATCTTGCCGAAGACTCCCAGCAGATGTATCCAGAAGGATGGAGCCGTCCAAAGCCTAAAGATGGAGGAGTAGAGGAGTAGTATTAACAATTAAAATTAGGAAGTTATGAACAATCAGAATACAGATACAGCCAAGAAGGCTGATGAATTGGAAGAGGAGAGAATGCACCCTATCTTTGATGAGTGCGAGGTGAACGACTTCGGCGAGGCAAAGCGCCACTACATGCTCAGCATGAACGGTATGTATATCTCGGGCATTACAGATGACCAGCTGAAGGAGATGCACGAGAAGCTTACGGAGCTGCTCACCGGAGAGAAGCCACGCAAGTACTACTACGGAGAGGCATCTATCCCTGCCAAGGACAGAGAGTCAAACCTGATGTACGACTTTGTTGTAGAGGTGATAGATGAGGACAAGTTCCCGCTCATGGACTGCCTTCACTATGTAGAGATGAAGTTCGAGGACATAAAGGAGACTCACGACTTGAGTAGAGTCCATATCACCACCTGCTTCGAGATCAGCAAGGAGAATTACGATGCATTCCGGGAGTATCGCAAGAAATAAGATTTTTTTTGGTTATTTTGTTATATAAGACTCTTTAGTAATAAAGCGAAATTTTGCCGAAGGTGGTTGCCCGTGAGGGTAGCCATCTTTTTTCTTAGGCATAAATTTGGTTTTTCAGAAAAAGCGGTGTATCTTTGCACCCGGAGAATTATTAACGCATTAAAATATCGAGATTATGGGACTGATAACATATATTCAAGGCTATTCCGCCATTATAGCGGTAGTACTGATGCCTTTCCTGGTTAAGAGCAGGGTTCCCGCCTACTGGGTACTCTACCTTCTGTTCTGCACCATTCTTACACCCTTGATAGGGTATCCTCTATATCGGATCTGCATCCTCAAGAGATAGGTGGAAGTCCTTTGCCCTTTGTCTGTCTGTTACTATATTTGCATTGCTAATTAGTAATGTACAAAGAATATGGTAACAGACAGTCTTGTTAAAAAGAAATTCGTTCACGAGACTCTTCAGGAAGGCATCCTGAAGATATACTCCACACAGGAGAACGTGGTACGCAATCATTATAAGCGCCGTACCGGCAGATTGCTCACCACGCTTTCCGCTCACTCGTTCGACAGTCAGATATCGGGCGAGAACCGCACCATCTTCGTGCGGATCCTTCCTTATCTCCGTTTCCTGGATATGCAGTACCGCCAGCGCAACGACCGCATCAGCAAGTTCAAGCGCAGGAACCTAGCACTCTATAACCGCGTAGTCTGGGGCGTATTGTATCACGAAACGTTCCCTAAGCTTCGCTACGGCTTCAACGATGAAGTACGGAACAGCATCCGTCAGGAACTGGAAAAATCACTTAACCCACAAAAATCATAAGTTATGGCCAACAAACATTTAACGGAAGACGAAATCCGATATACCGTAGATGTGAAGACTGCCGATGCGCAGAAAGCCATCTACACCCTGGAGCAGCAGAGCAAGAAGCTGCGCTCAGAGAATAAGGCACGACTCAGCCAGATGATCAGCCTGGAGGCAGCCGGAAGAAAAGAGTCGGAAGCCTACAGGAACCTGAAGAAGCAGTACTCCGAAACCAGCAAGGAGATCCGCTCCCTTACATCCAGGATAAGCGAGCAGACCAGCCAGATCAATATCCTGGATATGAGTATGGTGCAGCTGAAAAAACAGCAGAAAAGCCTGCAGAAGGAGATGGACAATACCGTGAAGTCACTCAATCCGGAGGCTTATGGTGTGCTGGAACAGCGCCTGATGGACGTGAATTCCCGTATCTCCGAACTGAAGCAGAATGCCAGGAGTCTCGGAGAACTCGCATCTGATGATACCGTGAATGGTGTGCTTCTGGGCAATCTTCTGACCAAGGGCGCAGAGCTCTTTGGAGAAAAAGCGAGGGAATTCAAGGATTCCATCGCAGAACTCATCAATGGCGGTCTCGAGATGGCAGAGCAGGCTGACGGTGTGACCAAGGCATTCAATGGCTTGAACCAGGAAGGATTGCTGGATAATCTCCGCAAGGCAACCAAGGGAACCGTAAATGACGTACAGCTGATGACGGCTGCTGTGCAGGCCAATGACTTCCGCATTCCGCTGGAAGATCTGGGCAAGTATCTGGAGTTTGCCCAGCTGAAGGCTCAGCAGACGGGTCAGTCGGTAGATTATATGACCAACAGCATCGTGACCGGTCTGGGCCGCAAGTCTCCATTGATTCTCGATAACCTGGGCATTTCTGCAGCAGAAATCTCAGAGAAAACCAAGGAAACGGGCGACTTCATGAAGGCTGTGGCAGAGATTGTGGATACCCAGCTTGCCGAGGCAGGAGAGACCTATATCAGTGCAGCCGACAGGGCAGCACAGAAAACAGTAGAACTGCAGAATGCCCAGAAGGCTCTGGGAGACGAAATCCTTCCCCTCAAGGAACAGTGGGATGATGCCTATGCGGACATGCAGCTGCATACCATCGACCTCATCTCCTGGTGCGTGAAGCATCAGGGCGTGGTGAAGACGCTGGGCATCCTGCTTGCAGCCTTCACGGTTGTAGCGATAGCCACCAGCAACGCCATCAAGTCGAACATCGTCGTGACCAAGGGTGCTGCCGCAGCCCAGCAGGCATGGAACGTGATATGCGCTACCGGAACCGGACTCCTGAAGCTGCTGCAGGCAGGCTTCTACCTGCTCACGGGCAGGGTGACACTTGCCAAGAATGCCTGGACCGCCATGAATGCAACGATGAAGGCAAGCGTCTTCGGGCTGATTGCTGCAGGAGTGACGGTTCTCTCCCTGAAGTTATGGGATATGCACAAAAAGCAGAAAGAGGCAGCAGCTTCGGCCAAGGAACTGGAAACCATGGAGCGAGACCTGAACGCCCAGGTGAATGAGCAGACCGCCAAGGTGAAGCAGCTCAACGAAACCATGCGCAACGAGAAGATCTCCATGGACCGCCGCAAGGAGGCTCTCGATGAACTCAAGAAGATTATTCCTGGTTATAATGGCCTGCTCTCTGAAGAGGGCAGACTGACAAGGGATAACAAGGCCGCCATTGATGACTATCTCGTTTCCCTAGAGAAGGAGATCAAGCTGAAGGCATACAAGGATAAGCTTGTGGACCTGTATAAGCAGAAAAGCGACCTTGAGGACAAGAGAGACGAGCAGGATAAGACCTATCATGATTCAAAGACAGACAACATCCTTCATCCACAGAACAGTTTTATCAGAGGTGTCTCCAAGTTCTTCGGCACAGATACGGAAACGAATGCCAAGAAGGCGCTCAACAATACCGAGCAGCAGATAGACCGCGTAAACGGAAAGATAGACGATCTGAACTCTAAGATTGCGAATCTCGGTATCGTGACTCCTAAAAAAGCCGGAGGAAACGGCGGTGGCGGCGGTGGCGGAACGGGCAATCATGCTGGAGCAGGTGGCCATGCCGGAACCACAAATACCACCTCCAAGCCTAACCCTGACGATATCGCATCGAAGAAGTTTTCAGAAAACCGACAGGCTGATATCGATGCTGCCAATCAGGACTATCAGCAGGACGTGAACAACTGGAACATGGCCCTCGCACAGAAGCAGACCACCCAGGAAAAGTACGACCTCGCCATGCAGGCGCTGAAGACTCAGCATACTGCCAACATCCTCGCCATCGAGACCTCCTACAGCGAGCAGTCGCAGAACATCGATATCAAAGATGCCGAGAAGAAGAAATCACTCCAGGATAAACAGCTGGACAACCAGCGCAAGGCAGAACAGGCGCATTTCGACCAGCAGGTGGCAGCCGAGCAGGCTTACCAGGATGCCCTGGCAAAGGTGATGGAGCAAGGGGAGACGCAGCAGGAACTGACCCTGGAACAGCTGCGCGACCAGAAACTGGAGATACTGAAGGGATATTACCAGGCAGCCCTCGACCTCGCCAAGCAGAACGGAGAGGACACCGTGCAGGTAGAGAAGGCATACAAGGATGCTCAGGCGCAGATAGATGCCGAATACACTGCCAAGCACTCCGAGCAGCTTGCCCAGCAGGCTGACAAGGAGAAGCAGGCTAGGCAGGCTCTCGGCTTCGATAAGCAGAGCGAGTACGACCAGCAGCTGGAGCAGCTTCAGCAGGCACTCGACAACCAGTATATCACCCAGGAGGAGTATGAGAAGAAGGTGCAGCAGATGAAGAAGGAATCCTTCATGAAGCAGGCTCAGTACTACACCGAGCTCTTCAGCAATGCCGTGGGTGCGCTGCAGAATGCCGAGATGGCGAACGTGGATGCCAAGTATGATGCCGAAATCAAGGCAGCCGAGGGTAATACCGCCCTTCAGGAGAAGCTGGAGAAGAAGAAAGCCAACGAGAAGCTGAAGATACAGAAGAAGTATGCCGACGTGAACTTCGCCATGCAGGCAGCTCAGATCATCTCGAATACTGCCACCTCCATCATGAAGGCATACAGCGAGATGGGTCCGATAGCCGGATCTGTGGCAGCTGCCCTGATGGGTGTGACGGGTGCAGCCCAGTTGGCGGTGGCGAATGCCGAGCGCCAGAAGGTGAAGCGTATGACCCTCAACGGATCAGCCAGCGGAACCTCTTCAGCAGGCAGTCGCGTAGCCAGCGGAAGGGAGAGCGGCGGACGCATCGACGTGGAGCGGGAACAGGACGGCAAGCACTTCAATGCCGAATACTCACCCGGCAAGCGAGGGTATATCGACCATCCTACCGTCATCGTGGGCGAGGGTCCCAAGGGCAGAAGCAAGGAGTGGGTGGCATCGAATGCAGCCCTGGAAAATCCTACCATCGCCCCGCTCATCCATCTGATGGATGCAGCCCAGCGAGCCGGACAGATACGAACCTTCGATATGGGCAAGTATCTGATGGCCATGCAGGGCAGGGTTTTGGGTGGCAATATCGAGCAGGGACCTGCTCCGTACCCTCTCCGTACCCGCTCCGTACCAAGTCTTAGTGGGGCTGATTCCTACGTCGCGACGCAGGAATTCCCACATCGCGACGCGGGAATTGCTACGTCCGGACGCAGCAATGACGAGCTCCTGGCACTGCTCAGGGATCTTCGCGACAACGGAATCCACTCCCATATCTCGCTCACGGAGCTTGATGCCAAGCAGGAACTGAGAAACCAGGCGAGGAAATTTGCCAAAAAATAAATGATGATCTATGAAAATAACGAATCTGGATAAGGGAAAAACCTACCAGCTTGGCGAAGGCGCCAAGCTGGAGGTGGAACGGACCAATCCGTTCTTCAACGACTACGGGGAGACGACGACCCCGCTGGATATACCGGCAAGCGACTACAACCGCATGATACTGGGATATCCCGACACCTTCGGTCTGCGGGAGAAGATGGTGGCTGCCAACGTGAGCATCGAGGATGGGGAATATTTTGCCCAGTGCAGGCAGATTGTGCTCTCGGCACAGCACAAGGGCAACATCTCCTCCTCCTTCTACATCAACGACGGATCCTTCTACTCGAAGATACAGAACGTGAAGCTGAAGAGCATCTTCAAGGACGAGATGATACCGGGGTGCAGCACCCTCGATGAGTGCATCAGTTTCTGCCGGTCGCTCATCGGCGGAAAGAACGAGAACTACGATATCTTCCCGGTGCTGCTCACCGACGACTCTGGCAAGGATACCGGCTACGACTACAAGATCCTGAATGGATGGGGCAACCAGCAGAAGCTGCCGGATGCCAAGTACTGGAGGTTCAAGAACACAGGAGGCTACGAGTATGTGGCGGCTCCTGATGCCTACGACTTCGTGACGTGTGCCGGAAAGTCGAACCGGTTTCAGGGCGAGTTCAACCGCACGGAATATGTAAACGAGATTCCGGTGAGCCTGACACGGGGCTACTACATCTCTCCGTTCATCCGTGCCAACTATGTACTGAAGCGGGTGTTCAAGTACTTCGGCTACGACCTGCAGGAGAACTTCTTCACCCAGACCGAGCCGTTCACCAAGATGGTGCTGGTGAACAATGTGATAGATGTGCTGGTGAACGGGCATATCCGCATCGAGGACCTTCTGCCGGATGTTTCCGTCTCCGATTTCCTCTCTGTTTTTCGGAAAAAGTTTCTGTGCGAGTTCATCTCCGACGAGGGAACTCACCAGGCGAGCATCATCTTCCTGAAGGATGCGGTGGAGAGTGCTCCTGCAGCAGATCTCACCCGCCAGATGACCGAGGAGCCAACCTTATCCTATAAGACGGCATCCGACTACAAGCGGGTGGTGCTTCGGGCGAAGCATCAGGCAGACAGTGATGCCGAGGACAGCTACGACGACCTGAAGGATATGCTGGCGAAGAACACCGGTGCCTACTTCGACAAGGTGGACGGCTGTTTCTACAAGGACGGATATTCGGGCAACTATCATGTGAAGTCGAAGATAGGCGAGGGCTCGCAGAGCTATGATACCGGCGAGGAAGATACCGACACCCAGGATATCGAGATACCCGAGATGATACCGGAGACGAGAACGCTGAAGTACCGCCAGTCGGCAGATGATGATACCATCAGCCGCGAGATGGGCAGATTCCTCTACATAGGCAGCTATGCCACGCTCAACTCATCGATGAAGGTTGCCACCGAGGACAATTCGGAGAGCAGCGAGGAAGCGGTGACTACCCCGGTGATGCTTGCCTTCCCGTATGTATCGACCGACGGGATGCCTTGCGGAACCGTCACGGCATACGATATCCACTATGAATATGACAACCGCTTCGGTCCGCCATCTCATGCTTCAGATGAGTCCCTCTACCGCAAGATATTCGATTATGCCCTGGTGTATAACGGTGACGACGGCATCTTCGAGAAATTCTACCGCCAGTATGACCTCCTCCTGAGGAATTCACTCCAGGAACTCAAGGTGAAGCTGCAGCTCACCCAGTCGCAGAAGCAGAACCTGCCTTCCTATGCCAAGGTGGTGATCAGGGGCGTGAGCTTCTTCTTCAACAAGCTGAAGTTTACCCTCGGAGGGAAGAGTGAACCTACGGAAAGCGAGCTCAGGACCATCGCCCTGACTACCCCTATACATGAAGCTTCGCGGATGATAGACGTGATGCCAGCCTTGAGCTGCGGTTACAGATGGGTTGGCCATGAAGAGACGGTGGAGGTGTCGGGCAGCGAATACGAGAATTCGGGAGACGACAAGGACCGCACCTTCAAGATTATCTATCCTCCTCTTCCTTCAGCCGAATATGTGGGGCAGAAATATGGTCTGCAGAAGACGTTTGTGAGCCAGAAGACCCGACATGCGACGATGTTCCGTCACTCCAAATGGGTGTACCACTGCACCACGACATGGCTGGAATGCGAGAAAATCTAGGACGCGGGAGTCCTTTGCAAGTTACCTGTATTATCTTAATTTTGCGTTATAAATAATCAACCCAACATTAAGATGATACAGGTTTTATTATATCCAGATGCCCTGAGCATGGTAGGCTCCATGAATGCCTTCGAGATCTACAACGACTCGAAGACAGACGTGGTCTTTGCCCTTCGTTACCATGGCGCAGAGCAGAACATCGTTCAGCATACCTATACGCCGAATGATGAGCACCGCATCACGGTAGATGTGAAAGACATCATCCTTCCGCTGCTGGCTTTTGAGCTGAAGGATGACAGCACTCCGTATGTCCAGGAGAACATCATGAAGGCATTCTCGGCAGAGATCTACGAGGTGGGGGATGCCGGAAACAAGAAGGAATTCTCCTTCTCGGTAATCAGAGCCGGAGTGGATAAGATCGCCGATTCTGCCGAGAATTTTCTGAAAAACAATTTCCTTACCTGGCAGCCGCAGGTGAAGGCTGTGACGTATTATTCGCCGGAGTTCCTGACCTATTATGCTGCAGAAGCCTGTGCGGTGAAGTGCAAGGCGTATCTCTGGAACGGCACGGGATATACGGAATCGGAAATCACGCTTGCCCATCTTACCGATGGCTGCGTCTATACCATCCCGGTGCAGTATGCCATCATCGCCAAGGCTCTCAATCAAAAGACTCCATCCTATTATGACGTATGGGTGGAGAAGGAAGGCGGCGACCGGCTTACCTATGTGCAGCGCTACTATGCCAGTGACATGAAGAGCGAGGAGGAGGAATGGTTCCTCTTTGAGAATTCGCTGGGAGGAGTGGACTGCTTCAGGGCTTACGGCAACAGCGAGAATACTGCAGAACATACCCACAACGTGGCTGAGATCGAGGATGACTCGGAGGAATATCGTGTAGATACCACCAGGAAGTTCAAGAAGAACACCGGCTATCTGGACGGTAAGGAGCGCCTGTGGCTGCTCGACTTTTTCCCGAGTCTGGGCAAGTATGTATATCATCGCAACAGCTGGCGGAAGATTACCGTCACCGAGAGTGACGTGAACTATGAGGCGAAGGAACTGCCATCCAACTATACCTTCACCTACAAATATTCCGATGCCCGTCCTTACCTGAATCTCTCGAGAGCAAGCGGGGAGAGCCTTAAGCAGATGGATATCCATCTGCCTGATATCGGAAATTTTACTATCGCCCCTCGCTTAGTTGAGTTCCCGCGCCAGCAGCTGGGTGGAGGGGTCTTGTTCCCGGTTCAGGATCCTCACTCGGAAGAGTGGGGTACAACCACTGCAGATGCCATCTTTTCAGCCTTCCTATCGGCGATATCCAACCGATATTCAGGAAAGGGAGAGGTTGGACACAAGCATATCAACATCAGTGTGCTCGATGCACTCTCTTTCGTAGGAGGCTACCTATTATATAAAGGTGAGAAGCTGAAGGCTGGTGTGGCTGACGTGGCGAAGGAGCTGGACGGCGAAGCTGCCATCCTGAAGAAGTATATCCGCAGGGATATCGATGATACAGCAGAAGGTACGATAACCTTCGAGAAGGTGCAGAAGCTTTTAAGTGGATTGCTTGTCGGTAACTTCAACAATGAAAATACTGCTGGTAGGTGTGACGATCCCCGGTGTACATCTCGTCCGCCAGAACATACAGATCCGGCTTTATGTAAACCACTTTCCGGTTCACATAGACACCGCCCGGAAGATCCATGTAGCCGAGCTGCCCCGCCTGTGCAAATTCCGCCAGCTCCATGCACCGGAAATTCTCTTTGACCGGCTGGGAAAGCTTCGAGCACTCCCAGGAATCCTTGCAGACGGTAAACGGCAGATCATCCACCGTGATCGTATTGTGTCCCGACGGATCCTTGTACGAAAAACGCTTTGGTCCCGACACGTAGGTATACCTGCCGCCGTCCATCAGCACATCCTCGCCGTTAACAACCAGATCAATGTGCAGCTTATCGGAATGTCCGTGCCCCGCTCCCATCGTCCCGGAATGCAGATGCAGAAAATTGGCACGCTCCGACCAGTCCGACCGGAAATAGGTGTTCCCGCTGTGCTCCAGGAACAGCGATGTAAAGTCCGGTTTTCTGCGCTCCATCCCGGCGTATTCTTCCCCTGCTTTCATGCCGAGATCCCAGATACTCTCATAATCAAAACGGTCGAATCCACCAAACCGCAGCACCGGATTTAAAAACAGATACGCCGCCACGCTGATGCGGTCCCGCACATCCACGTCGTCGCTGTCCCCCATCATCACGATGTGGTGATCCGGCTTTAACCACGCGACATCCGCCATTGCCATCTTCTCCGTCTGGCGCAGGATCACGTCCGGCAGTGCAATGCCGTTCCGCTTTGCCAGAAGGATCACATCTAACAGACAGTGCAGCACCTCGTTGTGATACATCGGCGACTGCTCCCAGTGCACGCCGTCCGGCATGATCTGCATCCGCACCTGCACCTCAAGATTCTTCACGGCAAACGCGATAAACTGCTTTGTCTTCTCGCTTTGCGGGAGACACACGCCGATCTCAAACAGC
>ENA-UEQL01002725-UEQL01002725.1-human-gut-metagenome-genome-assembly--contig:-NODE-2725-length-11529-cov-4.094132_pt1 | contig 11529 bp, 12 predicted proteins | sample MGYA00242905_ERZ507926 | MGnify/ENA primary metagenome ERZ507926 (study PRJEB26167, sample SAMN06115531) | human gut metagenome | host: Homo sapiens | place: China:Henan | collected 2015-09-09...
TGTTGTAAACGCGGACGGTATCACCAACGCGGACCAGGGGCAGCTCCTTCTTCAATTGCTCGTTTGTAAAAGCCTCAATGAGATTCATATTGAGCCCTCCTATAAAATACCGGATGTTCATGCGAGCCTGCAGCGGACCACCCTAAATTACGCGCCGATCGGCGCAACAGGAATATTATAGCACACTTTGTCCCTTTTTGCAAGGGGGTAAGCGAAAAAAGTTATCTCTTTTCTGCAATTTCCCGCCGTTTTCCGAGCAAAGCGCGCGCGCCGGAGACGAGAGAGGGCAGATTGAGCGCCGAAAGGACGCAGAACAGCCCTGCCGTCACCGCGGCGGACCACCCCCGCCCTGCCGTCATCACCGCCGCCGCGCACAGCAGAAGCGCCAGGGACGCAATCTGCCGCGGCAGGTACAGCCGGAAGCGCAGCAGACGCGGGACATCCAGCATCCGGAGCAGGTAAACCGCCGCATAGCCGATCAGCGTTGCGACCGCCGCGCCGAGTGCTCCGCCCAGCACCCCGTCACGCGGGATGAGGAGCACGTTCAGCAGCAGATTCAGTCCCGTTCCCGCAACCGCCGTCAGGAAGGAATGCATACTCTTCTTCCGGACCATATACACGCTGGCAAGGAAGGACACCACCGACTCCAGCGCCGCCGCGCACAGCAGGGTGGGCATATAGCGCCACGCCTCATGATACGCGGAATTGAGCAACAGCCGGCACAGCAGCGGCGAGAACAGGATCAGCCCCCCGCTCCCGATAAAAATGACCGACAAAAAGCCCCGGAACACCTGCGAATAGAACCGGCTGCACGTCTCCTCATCGGCAGACTCCACCACGGCGGAAAACTGCCACGCCTGCATGAAAATGCCCGAAACAAGATTGACAACGGTCGGAATCTTATACGCCGCCGAGTAGACGCCGTTGACCGCGTCCCCGCAAAAATACGTGACCAGGTACCGGTCGGAAAGATCGGTAATCAGCCAGCAGATCGTGGTCGGCACCATGGGCAGGCTGAAGCGGAACAGCTCCCGCATGGCGCTCCGCGTGACCTTCTCCCACCGGAACACCCGCCACAGCCCGGCGGCAGCAATCAGAAACACGGCGGTTCCGATGTTCCCCACGACCGTTGCAAGGACGTATCCTCTGACGCCGAGATCGAACACCACGAGGAACAGGATGTTGCACGCAACCGTCAGAAGCGTGTTGAGAATGCCCTGAATCGCGAACAGCCGGGTGCGGTCAATGGCGCGGACGTACTGCGCGCAGACCGCCTGTATATCCGCAAACAGGACGTAAAGCACAACAAGAAGGATCTCATTCCGCCAGCTCCCGCCGATTGCATACGCGACGGCACCGAGAAGCACCGTTGCACCGAGTCCCGCCCCCAGCAGAACGATGCCGGAGGAGAACACCCCCTCGCGGTCGGTCCCCTTTTCGGCGGCAAAGCGGAAGATCCCGCTGGTGATTCCGATGCAGGCAAACGGCATGATCAGGTTTGCCGTGCCGGTAATCAGCTCCGCCGTGCCGTACTGCGAAGGAGAGAGAAGCGCCGTATACAGCGGCATGAGCAAAAAAACCAGCAGCTTGGAGCCGAAGGTCCCCAGCGCAAGGATCACCGTGTCCGAAAACAGCTTGCCGAACCGTCCGCGCGTCATTTCCGCAGTCCCACCGTCCGCTTCCGTTCGATCAGCTCCAGTGCATCGGGATGCACCAGTCCCCGGATATCCCCGCCGGTATCCAGCCGCCGGCGCACCTCGGTGGAGCTGACCTTTGCATAGGGTCCCTCCGCACGGACAAGAATCGTCCGGCAGGCACGGTTCCTCGCCCGGTTCAGGTTCGCCATCTTCCGCTCATACGCCAAATCGGTGCTGTCCCGGTACCCCTTGACCACCGCATCGGCACCCAGCCGGTCGAAAAGATCCACCAGCATTCCGCCGTCAAAAATCACCTCCGCCTGCGGGAACTCCGCAACCGTTCGCCGCGCAATCTCCACCCGTTCCTCCGGCGTGAAGCGCGTGTGTTTGTCCGGGTTGATCATCACCGCAATAACCAGGTGCTCAAAGGTCTTTGCCGCCGCCTTCACCAGCGCCAGATGTCCCAGGGTCATCGGGTCATAGCTGCCCGGAAGGATCGCCAGTTTTTTCATGCTTCCTCCCCACGGTATTCCAGTACCGTTACGTATGCCACGCCGTATTTCGTTTCCCGCCGCACGTCAAACAGCGCCGCGAGCGCCGCATCTCCGCCGAACACATCCTCTGCTCCTCCGCTCTCGCAGACCACCGTGGCGCGCGGAGAGAGACAGCGGTATTTCTTCAGCTGCCGCAGTGCGTCCGGAATCAGCTTCATGGCATACGGCGGATCCAGAAAGATCAGGTCGAACCGCCGTTTCCCGCGGCAGTTCCGCAAAAACTCCGTATAGTCCGCGCAGATAACCTCGCACTCCGGAGCCAGCCGGGTTTTCAGCGTGTTCTTTTTGATGATTTCCGATGCCGCACGGTCACGCTCGACCAGCACCGCGTGCGCCGCGCCCCGGCTCACCGCCTCCAGAGCGAGCTGTCCCGATCCGGCAAACAGATCCAGCACCTGCCGGTCCTCCAGCTCGAATTGGAGCATGGAAAAAATCGCTTCCTTGGCGCGTTCGGAGGTCGGTCTGGTATTCTCCCCCGTCGGCGCATCCAGCCGGACGCCCCGTGCCTTTCCCGTAATAATGCGCATCATGTTGCGTCCTCCCCTTTTGTTTCTTCTCCGTGGTAGTATGCGTAGACTGCCCCGGCATCCCTCGCGGAAATTCCCGGAATTGCCGCAAGTGCCGCCCGGTCCGCCTGCTTCACCGCCGCAAGACCGTCCAGCGCCAGCAGGATTTTCTTTGCCTTTGCCTCCCCGATGCCGGGAATGACCGTCAGCGCCGAGGTGGTCAGCGTCCGCCGCTTTGCCTGCTCCATGCACCGGACGGTGTAGCGGTGAACCTCCTCCTGAATTTTGTAGATCATGGTGAACAGCCCGCGATCCTTTGCAATGCTGATCTCATCCGTGTCGGTGCAGAGCGCGCGCGTTTTGTGGTAGTCGTCCTTGACCATACCGAACACCGGAATCGCCAGCCCCAGCTCCTCCAAAAGCTCCCGCACCACCGACACGTGCCCGCGTCCGCCGTCCAGCAGAATCAGATCCGGCACCTGTGCAAAGGAGCCGCTCTCGTCCGACAGGTGCGACAGCCGCCGCGCCAGCGTTTCGCGCATGGATGCGTAGTCATCGGTGCCCTCCACCGTCCGGATCTTAAAGGAACGGTAGTCGGATTTCCGGAACACCCCGTTCACCGAAACGATCATTCCGGCGGTCACGTGCTCGGTGCCCAGGTTGGAGATATCGTACGCCTCGATCCGTTCGGGAAGAACCTCCAGTCCCAGCTTATGCGCAAGCTCCGCCAGGATGCTCTCCTTCTGCCCGGTTTCCGCCTCATACTGCCTTGCGTATTCGGCGGCGTTCTTTTTCACCAGCTCGCACAGCGTGTGCTTGACGCCCTTTTCCGGGACGCGAATGCGGATTCTTCTCCCTGCCAGCGCGGAAAGACTGTCCGAGAGCAGGGCGCAGTCCTCCTCCCCAAGGTCGAACCCGATCAGCACCTCCGGGGGAATATATGCCTGCTGACGGTAGAATTCGGTCAGAAATGCGGTCATATCCTCCGGTTCGGGAATTCCCTCCGCGCCGCAGATCATCTCGCGCGTGTCGTGCAGAATGCCGCCGCGGATGAAGAACACCGAAATACAGGTACACAGATCGTCGCTGTACATCGCCACCACGTCCTGCTCGGTATCCGGCGATGCAACCACCTTCTGCTTTTCGCGGATGGCTCCCAGCGCCCGCAGGGTATCGCGGCATTTTGCCGCCGCCTCGTAGCGCTCCTCCTCGGCATACGCGGTCATCTGCGCCTCCAGTCTGCGCCGGACGTCCGCGTTCTTTCCCTCCAGCAGCTCCGCTGCATTGCGCATGGTCTCGCGGTATTCCTCCGCCGTTACCGCACCGGCGCAGACGCCGGAACAGCGCCCGATCTGATAGTAGATGCAGGGACGCTCCCGCCCGATGTCCCGCGGAAAGGAGCGCTTGCAGGTCGGCAGCTTCAGCGTTTTGTTAACCAGCCCGATCAGCGCATACGCCGTCCCGGACCCGGAGTAGGGTCCGAAATATTTTGCCTTATCCGCACCCCGTTGGCGCGTAAACAGCATCCGCGGGTACTCCTCTGCCGTGATTTTGATATACGGGTAGGACTTGGCATCCTTGAGGCGGATGTTGTACTTCGGCGTATACTGCTTGATCAGCGTATTTTCCAGCGACAGTGCTTCCATCTCATTGTCGCACAGGTAGTAGTCAAATGCGCGGACGGATGCCACCATGCGCTCGGTTTTGCGGTTCTTTTCGCCGTTCTGAAAATACTGCGACACGCGGTTCCGCAGCTTGCGCGACTTTCCCACGTAAACGACCTTCCCGCTCCCGTCCCGCATGATGTATACGCCGGGGCAGAGCGGCAGACCGTTCGCTTTTTCCAGCAGCTTTTCCCGCACGCTGACTATTTCCGACACAGCTGCCTCCCTCCTTCCGATTTGCAAATAGCGCCGTGCTGTTCGGCACGGCGCTATGTGATGGTGAATCCGCTTTTTTCAGATTTCCGCAAACCCGCTGTCGATCAGCTCGCACAGACCGTTCAGCGCCGCCTCCTCGCTCTGCCCGTCCGCCAGGAGCGTAACGGACATTCCCTTTGCCACGCCCAGAGAAAGCACGCCCAGCAGACTTTTCGCGTTCACACGACGGTCACCCTTCTCGATCCAGATGGAGCAAGGATAGGAATTCGCCTTCTGGATAAAGAAGGTGGCAGGTCTTGCGTGCAGACCGCTGGTATTGTTGATGACGACTTCACGTGAAATCATACTGTTATCGCTCCCTGTTTCTAAAGATATGAACACACCTTGCGCAATGGATACGGCTATGGCATTTCATCATCTATAGTATACCAAAAAGCGCGTTCAAAATCAATAGTTATTCTGACGCAATTTCGCGTAATGATGCTTTTTTTTTCGTGCATTTCAGATAGTTTCAATATGAATCTTTCTTAATATTCTGATTTGCCGATTCCGAAAACCGTCAAAATTGCCCGGACACGGTCGCCGTACAGGACATACGCGGCACCCGTTGTCAGCGGCTGACCGTTCTCCCGCCGGAAAATTCCGTCCCCTCCCTCCAGCCGTACCGAAACCGTCAGGCGCACATCGCACCGGGGGTCCTCCGGAATGCTCCCGCGGACGATCCCCTCCGGCGTCTGCAGAATCCGCACGGTCGGGGTGATTTCCACCGCCGTAACCGTACCGAATTCCGCCCCAGCCTCGGTGCGGAGCATCTCCCCCACGGTCAGACAGTCCGCCGTCCGCCGATCCGTGTCCTGCCACAGCATCCGCACCGCCGTCTCACCGCCGAACGTCACGGGCCGGCGCTTCTGCCACATCCGGAAGCCGATTCCCAGCGCCGACAGACTCAAAAGAAGCACCAGAACGCAGTCGGTTGCCGTGATCCGTTTTCCCGCCGTTTCATTCCGCATTGCCGATGACCTCCATGCGGACCACCTCACATCCGGCGGCAAACCGCTCTCCGAGGATGAGATCCGCCATGCCCCCCGCCGCCAGACGACGGGTTCCGAGCATCCGTCCCTGCAGAATCAGCCGGACCGTCACCTCAGTAACCGTCCGCCCGGCGTCGTCCGCGAATTGCAGTCCCTCCGCCGACACAACCGGAATCCGGTACGGCAGGCGGGAAACGGACAGCACCTCCCCCACCGTCTCACCGCCCGCCGTTGTGCGAACCGCATCGCCGACCGCCGGTTCCGCCAACACGTTCTGCAGGATTGCCTCCTGCACGGGCAGTCGGAGCGTGCAGACCAGCTCCTCTCCCGCCGTTCGCCGCCACGGCTTTTTCCATCCCAGCCACACGCCGCCCGCCAGTGCGCACAGAGTCAGGACAAGCAGTGCCCGGTCAATCCCATTCCATCGCCGTTTCATGATCCTCCTCTCCGCGCGCCGGAACCAGCGCCGCCACGGCAAAAAACAGCCACAGCATTCCGCGCGCATACCATAAATGGTCGAACATTCCCATCACAAGCGCTCCGCAGACCGCACAAAAGCCTCCGGTTGACCATCCCGCCGGTCGGAAGGTGCGTGCAAGGCAGACGAGAAACAGGAGAAACACCGCTGCGCCGGCGATTCCTGTCTCCAGCCCGATCTGCGGCAGAATCGCGTGCGCGTGCATGACCGTTTCCGTCCCCGGCGGCGCAAATCGCTGCCACGTGTGCCGAAAATCCGCCTCCCGCACACCGATGCCGCAGGGATTGGAGCGCAGCATCCGCCACACGCCCCGCCAGACCTCCAGTCGGTACCGCACCGAGCTTTCCGCCGTGTTCCCGATGCTTTCAAACCGGTTGATCATGCTGTGCGGCAGAAGCGGCAGACACGCGGCGGCAGGAAACGGTAACAGAAGCAGAAGCGACAGGCTCCGCCGGCTGAACAAAAGCAGAAACAGCACGGTTTCCGCCAGCATTCCGAGCCACGCCCCGCGCGACCACGTCAGCACCGTACAGATTGCGATTCCCCCCGCACCGATGCCCGAAGTTGCCCGTGCGGAACGGGTGCCGAACAGTCCCGCACCGCAAAGCGCCAGCGGATAGGTCAAGAGAAGAAAAACCGCCAGGATATTCGGATTGGAAAAGGTTGCGCAGACCCTGCCGCCGATATCCGAAAAGCGGCTGACGTCCACCCACCGGAGCGCCGCCCGACCGGTGCCATACTCCAAAATACCGATACACGCACTCAAAGAAGCGGACAGAATCAGACATCCCGCCGCCCGCGTCCGCCACCGCTCTCCCAGGCTCCGGACGCTCATCCATCCCCCGGCAATCAGCAGTGCCGACACCGCCCCCGAAACGCCGCCCGCCAACAGACAGACCGCACCGAACGCCAGCGCGGCACGGTCGATCCGTCCGAAGCGGAGCGTCCTGCGCCCGCTGATCCACTTGCCCGCAAACACCGCCAGCGACAGCACCGTCCCCGCCGCCAGCAGAACGGTCGGATGCGGCAGAAGCGGCAGGAACGGGAAGGAAAGGGCGAGCAGGAGGACGGACAGCTCCGGCACCGCGCGGAGAAGAAACCAGATCGTCGCCCCGCAAGCCATCCCCGGCAGGACAAGCGGCGGCAGAAACGCCCCGGCGACCCCGACCGGAACGCCGCACAGCAGGGGCAGAAACCGGTGCACGCGCCCCGCTCCACCCTCGCCGAAGCCGTCCGGCAACAGTCCGCAGAAGCCGAACAGGAACGGCGCCGTCAGCCGCCCCTCCCGCAGGCAGTGCGACAGCGACCGCCGCTCGCCCAAGCCCGGAAGCATTGATAAAAGAACCACCGCCGGGGCAAGAACCGCCGCCCCATCCGGAATCCGCCCCATCCGCAGAACGGTAACCGCCAGGCACGCAGTCGCCGCAAAAAACACCGCGGCGCAAAGGCTCCCGACCGAGGCGCACAGCATCTGCTCCCAGCACCGCCGGAGCATCCCCCGTACCCGGCTGCCCTCCTGCAGACGCATCGTCCGGAACCGCCATTTCCCGGCAGGCAGACCGTCCGCCGGCTCATGCTCCCCCGTGAAAAACCGGCCGAGGAGAACGCTCTCCCCCGCCGCTTCCCGCACCCCTGCGGATATCCGCTCCAGCCAACGCGTCAGCATTTTCTCACCTCCATGCAAAAAGACCTTACATCCCAAAAAAGATGTAAGGTCGCAGTGCGTCTTTTTTCTGCCACACGATTCATATGTAAGTCATCGGACGTCATGCGTCATTCGCCCAAAACCTCACTTCAGCAGATCCGGGCGGCGTTCGCGGGTGCGGGCTTCCGCCTGCTCCTCGCGCCAGCGGTCAATGTTTCCGTGGTGCCCGGAAATCAGCACGTCCGGCACCTTCACGCCGTGGTAGTCATACGGACGCGTGTACTGCGGATACTCCAGCATTCCGGAGGAAATGCTCTCCTTTTCGTAGCACTCCGGATCGGCAAGCACGCCGGGAACCAGCCGCGCCACACAGTCGGTGAGAATGCACGCCGGAAGCTCCCCGCCGGTCAGGACAAAATCGCCGATGGAAATCTCCTCATCCACAATTTCATCCACAATCCGCTGGTCAACCCCCTCGTAGTGCCCGCAAAGGAGGATCAGATTGTTGTAATCCCGCGCAAAGCCCTCCGCAACGGTCTGATTCAGCACCCGCCCCGCCGGGGACAGATAGACCACGCGGCGGCGCAATTCCTGCAGTCCCTCCGCATCCTGTTCGCGCAGGATTGCCTGATAGCATCGCCCGATCGGCGGCGCCATCATCAGCATCCCCTTTCCGCCGCCGTAGGGCGTATCGTCCACGCGGTTGTGCTTATCCTCGGCGTAGTCGCGGATGTTGTGGACGTGCACGGTAATCGCGCCGTTCTTCTGCGCCCGCCCGATCACGCTCTCGGACAGCACCGTGCGCACCAGCTCCGGGAACAGCGTCATGATATCAAACCGCATCATCGGTCGGTGTCCTCCTCCCCCAGCAGACCGGGAATCGGCCGGATCAGAACGGCGTCCTCCGGGTCGGTCTTGACCACAAACGCCGGAACCGCCGGAATCAGCACATCCTTCCCGCTGTTCAGCGTCACGGTATACAGATCCGCCGTGGCTCCGGGTGTGACGTCGGAGAGAATGCCCAGCGCCTCGCCCGTGTCCGCATGGCGCACCGGGGTTCCGATGAGATCGGCAATAAAGAACGCGCCCTCGGCAAGCGGCAGATCTTCCCTTGCGGCATAAACGGTCACGCCGCGCAGCCGGTTCGCCGCGTCCTCCCCCTCCACACCCTCCAGCGTGGCAATGACAAACTGCTTCATCACGGACGCGTGCAGAACGCGCCGGGGGATGTAACGGTCGCCGTCACGGATCTTCGCCTCCACCCGCTCACAGAGCCGCTGCAGACGCTCAATATCTTCCGGGGTGGCGTTCTGCGCCGCGATCTCCGCAATGCCCGGCTCCAGCAGGAGCCGGAGGTTCACCAGATCAAAGGCCAGCGCATTCTTGTCCTGCACGCTGCGCAGGTTCAAAGGGTCGGAAAGGCCCTTTACCGTGGTCACTACATAGGTGCCGGAACCCTGCCGGACCTCCACGATGCCCTTGCTGGACAGCAGCTTGATGGCCTCCCGGATGGTGCTGCGCCCCACGCGGAACTTTTCGCCCAGAGCAAACTCGTTGGGCAGCTTTGCGCCCGGTTCGATGGGGGTATCCAGAATGTAGTGGTAGATCTGGTCTTCGACCTGCTCTGCGAGCAGTTTGTTTTTTAAGTGTGAAAAGTCACTCATAGCAATCACCCGCTTATGATTTATATCTGGCTCATCTGGAGGTGCTTCAGCACTTCCCGAAGGACGTTCTGGACAGGGCGCAGATCACCTCACAATGGGCGCTGTGGGGGAACATATCCACCGGGGTAAAGCCCTCGGCGCGGTAGCCCTTCTGGGTCAGGAGGGCGAGGTCGCGGGCCATCGTCTCGGGGTTGCAGCTGACGTAGACGATCCGCTTCGGGGCCATGCGGGCTACGCTCTCGAGAAAAGCGGGCGTCGAGCCTTCCCGGGGCGGGTCCATGAAGACGACATCGGCTTTCTGGCCTGCGTCGGCGGCCTCCCGGATCCATGCCGTGGCGTCGGCGGCGAAGAAGCGGGCGTTTTTCACGCCGTTGTGCTTTGCGTTGCCGATGGCATCCCGGACGGCGTCCCGGTTCAGCTCCACACCCACCACCTGACGGGCCTTGTCGGAAGCCGTCAGGCCGATGGTGCCGATGCCGCAGTAGGCGTCAAGGACGACCTCTCTGCCGGTGAGGCAGGCGGCGTCCACGGCCAGCCCGTAGAGCACGGCGGTCTGGACGGGGTTGACCTGATAGAAACTGCGGGGGCTGAGGGCGTAGGTCTTGCCGCAGAGGGTGTCGAGGATGAAGCCCTTACCGTAGAGGACTTTTTCGTCCTCACCCAGAACGACGCTGGTGCGGCGGGGGTTGTAGTTCTGGACGACGGTGGTGACGGGGACGCCCCGCTTTTCGGCCTCGGCCAGCAGGGCCTTGACGAAGTTCTTTGCGCCGGGCAGGATGGGCTGGGCTGTGACCAGCACGACCATCACCTGACCGGTGGCGACGCCCCGACGGAGCAGACAGTGGCGAAGCAGGCCGGTGCCCTTGTCCTCGTGGAAGGGCTGGTAGCGGCAGGCATTGGCGGCGGCGCGGACGGCCAGCATCACCTTGTCCAGCACCTCGTCCTGAAGCAGGCAGCTCTCCACCGGAAGCACCTTGTGGGTGCGGGCTGCGTAGATGCCGGAGGTGAGTTTTCCACCGGGGGCGGGTGCAAAGGTGGAAATCACTTTATTGCGGTAGTGATAGGGCGTCTCCATCCCCCGGATGGGGGCGACAGGGCCGTATTTGCCCAGCAGGGCGCGGACGGCGGATTCTTTCTTTTTGAGCTGTTCGGCGTATTCGGTGCTCAGCATCGGGCAGCCGCCGCAGTTTTGGGTGCGCAGTTTGCAATCCATAAATAATATCCTCCAAAAAAGCCAGACCGGAAGGCCCGGTGCCTTACGGATGGCAGTACATTGGCTCGACCTTTGGGAGAGGGCTAACCGTAGGGGTCGTACAGATCGTATTCTTCCGCTTCTGCGTGCTTTTCGTTCAGCACGGCGATGGCCTGCTCCAGTTCGCTCTGGGAGCAGCCGCTCTCGCTCACCAGCGCCCGCACGGCCTGTGCGAGGTCGCCGCCGAAGACGGTGTCCAGACGCTGGCGCATGGTGAAGACGCCGTAGGCCCGGCGGGTGACGGTGGGGGAGTAGAGGTTGTGGTTCTGCTCCTTGGTGCAGATGACCCAGCCTTTTTCTTCCAGCCGGTACAAAAAATTCAGCACGGTGGCAGCGGCCCAGCCTTTCGAGGCCAGACGCGCCCCGATGTCCCGCCGCGACGCAGGCGGCTTGCAGTCCCACAGGGCCAGAAGCACCTGCTCCTCTGCCGCCGAAAGGGGCTTCAAACGATCCGGAATGCCATACATGGGGCGTTTTTCTCCTTTTCTGAGCAAAAACTGGATTTTGCATTTGTCTTAGATACTGCCATTATAACAGAAAGCAACGGAGAGAGCAAGGGCGGAAAATCCAGAATTCATGCGGGAAAAGGTGCGTATTTTACAAGTGTCTCTGAAAATGTCCTTGAAACAAAGACATTTGTGCGCTTCGCGCTGATGGTCCGGACTTTGAAGGCCGAACTTTGTGCAAAGATGCTCTTGTTTTGCACCCCCTGAAATCATTATACTACGGACAGATCCAGAGCACAACGCCCGAAGGGGCTGTCAGGAAGAGGAAAAGGAGAGTGTGATCCATGGCACGAGTTTATAATTTCAGCGCAGGTCCCAGTATGTTACCCGAAAAGGTGCTCAGACACGCTCAGGCCGAGCTGCTCGAGTATGGCGA
>ENA-UEQL01002728-UEQL01002728.1-human-gut-metagenome-genome-assembly--contig:-NODE-2728-length-11521-cov-9.145142_pt1 | contig 11521 bp, 9 predicted proteins | sample MGYA00242905_ERZ507926 | MGnify/ENA primary metagenome ERZ507926 (study PRJEB26167, sample SAMN06115531) | human gut metagenome | host: Homo sapiens | place: China:Henan | collected 2015-09-09 | study...
ATGCTAAAATTCAAATATGGAAATTTTAAATACAGAAAGAACAAAATTAAATAATACAATTGAACTTATAGGCGAACCATCAGAAAACAACATTCTTATCGTTGGTGTTGTTCATGGAGATGAACCACAAGGGAAGTATCTAATTGAGGAATATTTAAAAACTCATTATAACTTTCCTTCAAACTCAGATTTACCCCCCTCTTCTAAATCTCCGATTTCGAGGAGGGGTACACTATTTATCCCTTGTTTAAACCCTGATGGATTGCAATTAAACAGACGAACTAATGCCAATAATGTAGATATAAACCGAAATTTTCCTACAAAAAACTGGGGAAAAAACGAAGGCGATAACGCAACTTGTGATGACGAAACTACAAATTATTTTGGAGGTAAATCAGCTGGAGGAGAAATTGAAACTCAGTTTCTTATAGATACTATAAACAAATATACTCCGAGCCTTGTTATGACTATTCATGCACCGTATAAAGTTGTAAATTACGATGGACCTGCAAAAGGGATTGCAGAAAAGATTTCTGACATCATTAAATACCCAGTAGAAGCCAGCATTGGCTACCCAACCCCAGGCAGTTTCGGAACTTGGGCGGGAGTAGAAAGAAATATTCCTACAATTACTCTAGAAGTTGACGAAAAAATACAGGTTCAACAACTTGTCAAACCTGTATTTGAAATTTTTGATTATTTGATAATGAATTAATCAAAATCAAAATATAAAGTTGAACCATTGCTGGTTACTGTATAAACTCCTTTGCTTTCATCAGCTCTTACTGTTACACCCAATTTCTTTTGAAGAGCAGGGTCTTTTTTCAAAGCTTGTAAGTCTGAACGAGATAAAACTGCTCCATTTTTATCCTTTTTATCAGCTTTTCTCAAGCTATTAAAAATATCAAAGTTTGTCGAATTTAAATTCAAAACGGCTTCTTTAGTTGGTTTCCCACCTGTCCATTGATAATAATTGGCAACTTTACCGTTTTTTACGATAGTCCTTGCTTGCTGGTCTTTTAAAGGTGCATTTCCTTTATGATTCTGAATTGTTACGTTTCCATTTACTTGAACATGAAAATTGTTACTTGGTTGTGCTTTATTTGCAACTTTTAAATCTCCCATAATATGCCTCCGTTTATGTGTATGTATATAAAAAGTATTTTCTCATTCAATAATTGCTTAAATTTATTTATTATATTTACATTTATTCACAATACTTTTGTGTTAGTATAAAATACAAGAAACGAGGGAATTTATTATGAAATTATTTAACTCTTACACTAACACTGTTGAAGAATTTAAGCCAATAGAAGAAAACAAAGTCAAAATGTACGTGTGCGGACCAACTGTTTATGATTATGCACATCTTGGACACGCTAGATGTTACATTACTTGGGATGTTTTATACAGATATCTAAAGTTTAAGGGTTATGATGTTACATATTGTCGTAACGTTACAGATGTTGATGACAAAATTCTAAAAAAAGCTGATAAAGAAGGAAAAACACCAACTGAAGTTTCTCAATATTGGTATAAACAATTTGAAAATTCAATGAAAGCTTTAAACACACTAAAACCAGACATTGAACCTTTTGCCACTAAAACGTTAGGTGAAATGATTGCAATGGTTAAAACTTTGATTGAAAAAGGTTTTGCCTACGAATCAAATGGAGATGTGTATTTTAGAGTAAAAAAATTTCTTAAATATGGTTATCTTTCAAAACAACCAATCGATCAATTAGAAAGCGGAGCAAGAATTGAAGTTGGAGATCAAAAAGAAGATCCACTTGATTTTGCATTATGGAAAAAAGATGAAAAATTTGGATACAAATCACCTTGGGGCGTAGGTCGTCCAGGATGGCATATTGAATGTTCTGCAATGAGTAGAAAATATCTAGGCAAAACTATTGATATCCACGCAGGCGGAGCAGATTTAATATTCCCACACCACGAAAATGAAATTGCACAATCTGAATGTGCTAATGGCTGCAAATTCGTAAATTATTGGCTACACAATGGTTTTGTAACAATCAACAAAGAAAAAATGTCTAAATCTTTAGGAAATTTCTTAACTATTGACGATATGTTGAAAAATTATGATGCAAATACTTTAAGATTATTTATTTTAACAAATCATTATAGAATGCCTGTTGAATTTTCAGATGAAGCACTAACTGCCGCTCAAGCAGGAGCAAAACGTTTAACAAATGCTAAACAAACTCCAATCAACGAAAATTTAGATATTACAACCACAGATGAATACAAATCATTTGTTGATGCAATGGATGATGATTTAAATACATCTAAAGCTCTTGCAGTACTATTTGACCTTGCGACAAGAGCAAACAAGGGGGAAGCCAATGCATACACTATTTTATATAAACTTGGCTCAACATTAGGTTTTACTTTTGAAAAAGCATCCTTATCAGAAGATGAAATTTCTAAAGCCATCAGCCACGTTTCAGAGGTGTTAGGCAAGGATTTCAAAACTATTGACGAAGTTCTTGAGCTTAGAAAACAGGCTAGAGCTGAAAAGAATTGGGATATTGCCGATAAAATTAGAATTGCCTTTGATGAATGCGGTATTGTCCTAAAAGACACTAAAGAAGGAACAACTGTCGAAGCAAAATAAGCTTATTATTATAAATATAAAATAAAGGGTTCGATATACTATCGAACCCTTTTAAATTATTAAATTTTTATTTTAATTACTTAATTCCATTATCAACAATCGCTTTTGCCAAAACTCCATTGATGAAATTCGCACTATCATCTGTGGAATATTTTTTAGCAAGTTCAATTGCTTCATCAACAACAACTTTCATTGGAGTTTCTTTGATAAATAAAAGTTCTGAAAGTGCAATTCTTAAAATATCTTTATCCATTTTTACAAGTCTATCAAAATCCCAACCTTCAGAATATTTATCAATATTACTATCAATTTCTTCATGATTTTCTTGATAACACTGAGCAATTTTAATTGCATAATTTTTTACATCTCCTTCTGATTCAAGAGTTGTAAATTCAGCAATTTCAAGTGCCAATAAAGCTTTATCAGCAATATCAATCATTTCATTGATTCTACCAGTCATATCTGACGTCATTGGAAGAGGAACAGGAATATTCGTTGCATTCATTGGTCTATTTAAATTAATTTCGTGTTCTGCTTCATAATCATCAATTTTATTCTTCATATCAATCAATGAACCCAATGCTAATTTAAGTTCATCATGGGCACTACTAGACAAAATTCTTACTGATTTTAAAACAATGTCGTCTAAACTTTCTTTTGAATAGTTTGTAATCTTTTTATCAAACTGAGAAAGCAATATAAATGCTAATTCTCTAGATGCTCTGCGGGCTTGCATATTTTTTTACCTCATAAATTTTTCACATTTTACTTATAAGGCTATGCTATCATGAAAAATTTTTAACCTCAAGAAATTTCTTAATTTTAAAAAGAACTTATAATAAAACAGAACGGGAAGAATATTCCCGTTCCATCTTATAATTATTCAAGATTTAATCAAATTAGGCTTATTCAGCATCTTTGTTAATATCTTTAATACTCAAAGCAATTCTGTGTTCTTGTGGAGTGAATTTCTTGATAAGAACTTCTACACTATCACCAACTTTGAATTTGTTAAATGGGTTAACATTTTCTTCAGCCATTTCAGAAACAGGTAATAATGCTTCAACACCAGGGAAGATGTTAATGAAAGCACCAAAACCAGTAACTTTGTTTACTGTACCAGTGATAATTTGACCTTCTGAGAATTGTCCTTCAATTTGTTGCCATGGATCTTCGCCCATTCTTTTCAAAGACAATGAAATTCTCTTTAATTCGTTATCAATTTTAATGATTTTAACTTCTAAAGTTTCACCTAAAGAAATAACATCTGAAGGATGTTTAATTCTTTGCCAAGAAATTTCAGAAATTGGAAGTAAGCCATCGATACCGTTGATATCAACGAAAGCACCGAAATCAGCAATTCTTACAACTTCACCTTTAACAACTTGACCTTCTTCAAGTTCAGATAAGATATTATCTACTACTTGATCTCTTTGTTCAGCAACAGCTTGTCTTTGAGATAAGATAAGTTTGTTTTTCTTAGGATCAGCTTCAAGAACTTTAACTTCGATTTTTTGATCTAACAAACCATCGAATGGAGTTCCAGTTCTAAGTTGAGATGATGGGATGAAACCTTTCAAATCAGCTACATCAACCAACACACCACCTTTTACAACTGAAACAACTTTTGCAAGGATTGTATCGCCTTGAACTTTTGCATCATTAAGTTGAGCCCAAGCTTGAGCAAATGCAAGTCTTTTCAATGATAATAACATTCCGTCTTCATCATTTTCTTCTTTCAATACGTAAAATTCTTTAACATCACCAAGTTCAATTGGAGCTGCTTCTTCTGCTGAAGAAATTTCTCTGTTTGGTAAGAATGCTTCTGTTTTAGCACCACGTACGCTTACTAGGTAACCATCTTGTTCTTTTTTCAAAACAGTACCTTCTACGATATCAGCGACAGAGTGGCTGTTTGAAAAACTTTCTTCTAATAGTTTTTCGAAATCGTCTAATGTTGCTTGTGTCATTTGTTTTATTCTCCTTTTCTTTATTGATTTTCGTTGAATGACCAACTTATTATTTTATTTTTTTTATAACTTTTTCTATCACACTATCTGGAGTTGAAGCCCCAGCTGTAATTGATATTTTTTGTGATTTCTCAATTAAATCTTTGTAATTATCCAACTCTTGCTCTGTTTCAATATGAATAGTTGGAGTAATATTTTTTAAAATTTCAGCCAAATGAGTTGTATTTGCACTTTTCTTTGACCCAACAACAATCATTAAATCACTTTTTTTAGCCAATTCCTTAGCTTCAGATTGACGCATTGAAGTACTTTTACAAATAGTATTAGCAATAAGCAATTCTTTTGTTAGTGGAGTTAAATATTCAACAATTTTATTCAAAGTTGAAATCATTTGCGTTGTCTGTACAACTACGCCTATTTTCTTTGCGGATTTCAATTCTTGCTCAAATGCTTTTAATTCTTCTGGTTCAGTTGCAACCAAAACATTTTTACTAAATTGTTCTGCATTAGCTTTTATTGCAATTACTTCTGGATGAGTAGCTTTTCCAACAATAACCAAAAAATAATTATTTTGTGCAAGTTCAATAGCCTTTTGTTGAACCTTTTTAACATCCGGACAAGTCAAATCATAAACTTCAAAACCCGCATTCTCTATTTGCTTAAACACCTCAGGGCTTTCCCCATGACTACGAACAACACAAATGCCATCCCCTTGGTTAGGAAGTTCTTTAAGAGATTTTATACCCATTGCGTTCAATTCTTCAATAACCTGTGTATTATGAATCAATTCTCCAAGCACACAAATATTACGGTCTGGGTTTTCACTTTTTAATTTCTTCACAGTTGTTACAGCTCTTTTTACTCCATAACAAAAACCTGCAAATTTAGCTAATGTAATTTCTTTCGGCAATTTTTAATTGTCTTCTTTCAAATGAACTCGCAAGAAAATCTTGCTGTAAGACCATTACACCATGAAAACATTTTTAAATCAAGCAAGGACATACTGCATTATCCTAACCAATATGGTTTCTTATCGAATTTCTTGCCTTTTCTTCTTGAATTAGATACAAATGCTGGAGCAGAAGGGAAACCATCTTCATCCATCATATTGTAATCCTTTTGAGCAAAATGTAAATCAGTATTTTTATTTGATTGTTCTTCAACAATTCTTGCTTTTTTAGATTCAATTTTTTCTTTTTCTAACATAGCAGCCACATCTGACTTTTTAGGGTTTAAATCTTTATACCAACTATCTGAACCTGGTTGAGGAACAGTTGTTTCTGCCTGTTTATTAGATTGTTTAGGTAATTTTTGATTTTGAATATTAGTATTTGCATTTGCAGTTTTATCAGAAGACTTATCTTCTGCAACATTCATACTTGTACCTAATGTATTATTAGTAGCTGTTTGAACTTGAGTTGTTTGAACTCCAGCACCTTCTTTTAAGAAAGCTCTAAATTTATCAGCTTTGTCAGTTTCACCTTTTTGTTCAAACTCAGAAATAATCTCCCATAAAATACTTTGAGGAATTTCAGAGCCATCAATCTCTTTACCAAAAAGAGCTACTATTGTATCTTTTGGTAAAAATGCTAATAAAGAATTATCTTTACTATATTTGAACAATCTTAAAATTACATCAGTATTATTTCTAAAATCTCCAGCAAATGAACGAAGAGTAGAGCTATCAGCATTTTCTGCAAATGCTCTCAAGAATACATCCTCTAATTTTCCAAATTTAGAAACAAGTTTTTTATAAGCAGTTGAGGCACTATTTTTTTCAAATAATACTGTTATAGTATCTTTTAATGAAGCGACTTCTTCTTTTGAAAGTTTTACATCCGCAAGAGAAATTTCACCAGAAGCAATAGCTTTTACAATTTCTTCTTCTGATAAGTGTTCTGCTTTTTCAGTTTTTTCGGCTTCATATTTTTCAATACTTGCTTTTTGGGTTTTGATAAAATCTTCAATTTTATCAAGAACAACTTGAGCTTTTTCTGTTAATTCTTGAGCTTCTGAATCCGTCAAATTGGTACTTGAAGATACCTTTGAAGAAGAAACTTCACTTACTGTATTTACTCCAGAAATTCTATCATTTGATGTAACGGAAGATACAGATGGAGTTTCTGTAACAGAAGTTCTGGAAGGAGGAACACTAGCAGCAGACGAAACTTTCGCAACATCTGAACCTACTCCTTGTTGTTTGATAGGATTAGATGTTGTAGGAGTTGCAGCATGATTTTGAGAATCAGCTTTATTTCCAGTTGATTCTGCTGATTTTTCAGTTTTATTAGAATTTGTTGCAACTGTTGTTTTTTCTAATGTTTCTGAAGAAATTTCACCAGTTTCTAGAGCTTTACGAATTTTAGCTTGTTGTTCAGGAGGACAATTCTTTATAGCTTGTTCAACGTAAGAATTATATTGATTTTTTACACTTTTATCAACATATTTAGAAGCAGCAGCTAATCCTTCTGTAACTTCGGGATAATCAAGTTTTGAAAATTCTCTTCCATACTCAACTTGTTGTTCCACAGAAGCAGTTTTCACAGCTGATTGAGTATAAACAGCTCTTCCTGCTGGTGACATATTTTCAGACTGAACAACAGCAGCAGAATATGCAACTGCATCAGAACGTTGGTTTACACCAGTGGTATAGCTTTCCAAATATTTAGAATTTTCATTTGCTAAATCTACACCTAAAGCTTGACCTGCTTTAGCCTCCATTAAAACAGGAGCACTACATGCAATAACTTGAGTTGACTTAATATCACCAATTTTATCACCCATATCTATTGCAGCTTTCATGGCTTTTGGATTGTTATTCAATGTTGCATTACAAGCCATGCGTTTATGTGTTTCTGTATCAGCAAGAATTGTGTTGAATTTAGCTTCTTTAAAGCCACTTTCCAAAACTAAATTTTTAATTTGTGTTATTAAAGCTTCATCACCATCAGCTTTTAATAACATATCACGAATTCTTTTGGTTCTAGCTTTTGCATTTAATTTACCAAAATCTTTAAAATCCTTTTGAATTTGTTCTTCGGCAGAAATACCATGTTCTAACGCTCTTTGCTTGTAAGTTTCAACGTCTTGAACTTTTGCATTCTTACCAAATAATCTGCTCCTCATTTCTAAAGCATTTAACATTGCATCCTTATTTTCATAGTCAGAATTTTCAGAAATGAATTTTTTTAACTCTTTAACCGTTGGAGTATTTTTATTCTTTTTAGCATAATCAAATATTGCTAAATTTAAACTAATCTCTTCTGAACTCATTTTAGAAAGTTCACCATTAGGAGAGTCCTTCAAAAACTTAACTTTTTCTGATGAAGACTTTTCCTGAAATTCGTCAAAACTCATATTGGCTTCTGTGAGGACATCCATTGTCCCAATAATAGAAGAGAACATCATTTCTTTAATTTTAGGATCCGTTTCTTTCCAATTTGGAATGAATTTAGAAATCATTGAATTTGCTTGAAGAGCAATATATTTATCTTTGTCTGCATCATCTTTAATAGCGACGAAATCACTATCATATTTATTTAAAAAAGCTTTTGCGTACTCTTTCAACTTGTCATCGGCAGACATAGGAGGCTTCATTGTAGCCCATTTCTGACGAGTTTTAAGAGGAACTAATTCTTTTAATTCCTTCATTTTTTGAAGTTGATGATTTCTATATAATTGAATCTGTTCATTTTTTGACAGTTTTTTGTAATCTTCAACCGATATTTCAGAACTATTTAAAACTTCAAATAATTCTGTAGCTTTAATGACCTTTTCTTCCATAGGTGTTGAAGAAGTAGAAACAGTGTCTGCAAGTTCCAAGATTTGTTGCTTGCAGTATTGTTTCTTTTGCTCTTCTGACATTTTTTGATATTTTTCATCAGTTTTTGAAAAATACTTGTCAGCAGTCAATAATGGAATATTTTCTTTATTTTTAATTTTAGACAATTCTTTATATGTTACAAGAGGTTCAACAACCCCAGAACTAATCGCTTGATACTGAGCTAAAAGTTTCTTTTCTTCATTGGTTTTATTAGGCTTTTCTTCCAAATATTTAACTAATTCTTCTGAATTTTTAATATTCTTCAAACCACTGGTTGATAAATATTTTTCTGCACCAACTCTAAAAACTTCCATTTTAGAAGAATTTTTCATTGATGGATTCTTATCAACTAATTCTTCACTATGCGTTGGAAGCTTTTCAGTTGATTTAGGATTTTTAGATTCAGAAGTTGAGAAATTTATAACTATTTTAGACGAAGATGAACTACCAGCAGTCGTGGTTTCTACTACTGCTACTTTCTTTTCTTTTGTAATGTCATTTACGCCTTTTAGTTCCATAATTATAGTATCTCTTTATTTTCTTTCTTATTTACATGAAAAATTTAAAACTTCTTCAATTTCAACGAACAAGAAAATGTTTACAAAATTTAATAATCAAGTTTTCTAACATCACCAATCAAGTTTTCTAACTTCACCATTTTCTGTTGGTTTAAGATTTGGAGTTTTTACAACTCTTACTTTTAAACCCGTCTTATCTTGCATTTTAGTATCTCCATTTAGCAAGTCAATTAATGCATTTGCTGCATCATTCGAAATTTTGAACTCTTGTTTTTTGTAATATAGTTCATGGGGCAAACGCACTTGCCTGCCTGTCCATATCCCACAAAATGAATTTTTTCCTAAATCATGGTACTCTATTTCACGGACTTTAGGAAGATACATTTGATCTCTATAATCACCATCTTTTGGAAGATAAGTTATAAAGTTAACCACATTTGAATCATCAGAATATGTTTCAAGAGCAAGGAAAGCACCATTTCCAGCAGAAAGCACCTTAACAGGTTTCTGTTTTTGAATATACTTTCTCTGAGCTGGAGTCATTGCTGATGACTGGTCAACGCCCATTGCATAAGTTGCTTCATCTACTTCTGGAGCTGGATTTGCTTCAGCAAGTTCAATAATTTTACTAGAATTTAAAGTCGCTGCTGGTTCATTCGCATTTCCCACCATTGGTGACATTGCAATCAATGTTGCAAGCGGAACGGTAACCATTTTATTTTGTACTCGACGAGGGAAGTTATAACCTTCTCCATTGTTATCGTCATCTTCGTCATTTCTCATCCCAAATGATACTAATCTAGGATTATTCTTCACACTAACATTGCTAATAGGTAATATTGCCATACTAACACTCCTTTTTTGTATTCAGTTTTCAATAGGATTAACCCCTTAATCCTGTAATTCATTAACCTTGTCTGCTATTATAGCAGTCGTTTCACAATTTGTAAAGATATTTTGCCTATTTCATCCATCTTTACTAGGGTTACTCACGTTCTAAAACATAAAATCAAAAATTTTTGCTAGAATGAAATTTAAACTTTAACAAATGTTAAACTACACTTAAAAATTATCTGAATGAGAAGTGATACCCAATGTTGCATTATTATCAATCTCAATAACATGCCTAATTATTGAATGTGCAGTGAGCAACAAATAAGGATTAATTTCTGTTGTTTGAGACATATTAATATTTGCAGAAGCTTTATCTACATTAGATTTAAAATCCTTATTAATATTATAAGTTGTAACAGTATCCATTGAATATTGCTTTTTGTCAGAATCCATTCGCAATTGCAATTCTTCTTTCGGAAACTTATCATTACATTCAATCGCAATTTGAACTGAATTTGAAGTTTCTAAAAAGATTGTAGCAATTACGGTTCCGAAATTCTTAGTCGTAATTGAAACAGTCAAAACACTGTCGCTTTCCTCTTCTCCTCCAGATTTTGTTTCTACTTCTAAATCAAAACCTACTCCATCCTCAAGAGGAAGCCAAGGAAGATACAACATTAAAAGAAGTTTCAATGTTTTTTGAGGATTATTTTCGGATGCAATAGAAATGCTAGCGTTAATTAATTTTGCCATTTCCTTCATTTGAGTCAAATCAGTAATTCCAGCCTTTGAAGCTTCTGTCATCGTCATAATAAGTTTAGTCAAAGCCTCTTTACCATTTTTTTGCAATAAAACAGAAATATCCGCAAGATTTATCATTCCTCCAGATAAAATTTCCAAATTTTTCAAACTTGACTGCAACTGACTTGATAATTGAACGTTAACAATTTCTTTTGTCATTGATGTATTTAAACCTTGAAGTTGTGCAAGAATTTGAGCTTGTAGCTGAGAAAGGGAATTTCTCTGCATCGCAAGTTGATTAGCATACATAAGATTAAACTGTCCTTGCGTCAATCCTCGCTGAAGCATATAGACAAACTCATTTATATTTCGTGGCATTTGAAACAATTCTCTAGCATAAACAGCTCTATCCATGCTTTGCAAGGTATTCAACTGCAAAGTTTCACCCACCTGTGTTTGAACAACAGGCTGAGGAGTAGATTTAGGAACAGAAACTTCTACTTTTGGAGCGACATTAGAAGGTTGTGGTTGTGCGTTAAAAGTTCCTTTTGCAGCAAAGGTTCTCTGCTGTGCATAATTCTGTCCAAAGCTATTCAAAAATCTTCTTATGTCAATTCCTGCCATATGACTAATTTAACTGATTTTTTATCAAAAGTCTAGTTTTCAATCGGCATATAAGATTGAGGATAACTATAATCTTCCAAAAATCCTAGATTTTTATATAATCTCAATGCTTGAAGATTATTTGTTTCAGTCGTTGTATTAATTTCTGTAATTGGGCTATTATAAATATCTATTTCCTTAAATATTTCATCCATTGAGTGCTTTAACATAATAGTTGAAAGTCCCTTGCCTTGATGTTCCTCTCTAATTCCAACAAGCGGAATATTAACAATGCTTCCGCCAGTAAGATTCATAAAAGAAAATCCAACAGGTTTGCCTTCATACAATAAAACACTTGTAGCTTTAGGCATAAATTCAGCATAAACATCTTTAACAA
>ENA-UEQL01002729-UEQL01002729.1-human-gut-metagenome-genome-assembly--contig:-NODE-2729-length-11519-cov-25.013809_pt1 | contig 11519 bp, 10 predicted proteins | sample MGYA00242905_ERZ507926 | MGnify/ENA primary metagenome ERZ507926 (study PRJEB26167, sample SAMN06115531) | human gut metagenome | host: Homo sapiens | place: China:Henan | collected 2015-09-09...
GCCACTGAATCAATGCCATCCTGCTGTACCCGTGCATTATATTGTTCATTCAGCAAATAAGAATAATAGCGGTAAATCCATGCGTCTTTATGTGCAGCATAGAATATTTCTCTTTTCTTAGGCGGCTGCTTTTTTCCGTTTTTCACTTTTCTTGTTGTTATGGTATAGTGTATAAACGGCATAAATGCATGGACTGCAACACTTTCAGGCAAAGATATATATTTCCAGCATTGTTCCAGCGAAATCCTCGTGTCAAAATGTGCATATCGGATTACTCGCTGCCTTTGAGCGCTCTTCCATTCATCAAGAATCATATTGCCTCCCAATATAGTGCAATCCCCATCAGCATGGCGGGTGATACACCTCAGCTGACGGGGATACATTAAAACGTGGCAAGCGAGCTTATAGTTGGTAACTGCTGCTCGAACTTTACGCCAATCACCCTACTCACACAATGCTCGATTATGTTATTATTACCAAGCATGAAGGAAGTGTCTACACCATGACTATATGCATCATCGCTCTGGCGGCCTATTGGCTGACCAGAAGCGATGTCAGCACAGTTTGCGACCTCTGGTCAGAAATACTGACTGAAATCAGCAGCTGGTGCTTGACAACAATACTTCACCTCCATGCCACTGCATGGAGTAATAATATTATAGTGTATCAGACGCTTTTTGTCAATATTTAATCAGAATTTTTCAAGGGATCAACCTTCATCGGCTTCTTTGAGGAAGTCGAGACGACCGAAGAGCACGAATGGATACTTTTACTGCATTGCAGAAGGCATTACATCGTAAGTGAAATGAGAGAACGTCAGAGGGCAAACCCTAAAAGTTGAGAAACTTTGAGAAGAAATGAGAAGCTTTGAGAAAGTTTGAGAAAAAAATCTGTGCTATACTATATCGTGTTATCAAGCACTCCCGCCACCAGCCCACCTGCTTGATAACACATCACCCCCGCTGCACCCACAACCAGCAGCGCATAGCACAAAACAGGACAAATTAGCAGCGAACAGGACGAAACAGCACAAAACAGCACGCTTTAGCAAATAAACCTGTGCTATGATAGTATCGTCGGAAGTTCGCAGCCCCCGACAGAGGCAATCAGCGTCATGCTGACTGCCTTTTTCTAGTGCGCCCGGCATGAGCAACAACTAAGTGGTGAGAGACCACAACGCGCTCGGCAGTAGGAAGCGTTAGCCGAAGGCAAGGGTGTCCATCGTGAGGTGGAATCTGAAGGAAGCCGGATGTCAGCGGAAAAAAATGCTGGCGGGCAAACTCCCGAACCGACGAACAGAAATCACATAGAAGGCCGTACAGGGACGGACGTGTGTGCTAGACAACACGAAGTCCAATGCTGCCCGAATCCCGTGCGGTAAATGTGGCGGTTACGTGGGAGGAAAGCTGTTGCGCTTACCCGGGGAGGTCTTGCAGACGGGAAGTAGGAGAATCCGAAAGCCGCAGTAACAACGAACTGCAAGAAGTCAGCCGAAGCCATAGTACCTTGCGGAATCAAGGGAAGGGCTGAACAATCGTAAGTCTCAAGTAAAGACTGGAAGGAGGTCGGTGTGATGAAAGCAGAAAACCGAGGAAACGAGGGCTTCCTGCAAAGAGAAAGTGTGGAACACCAAGGGTATGCAGAAGCGCGGAGCACAGGCCGCAGCGAAGGGAAAGAACGAGACGGTGCAAGTGACCTGCTGGAAGCGATACTGGACAGGGATAACCTGAACAGAGCGTATAAGCGGGTCAAGAGCAACCACGGAGCAGCAGGAATCGACGGAATGAGCGTAGAAGAAGCGCTGCCGTGGTTGAAGGAACATAGGGAGGAACTTTTGCAGAGTATCCGAGACGGAAGCTACGAGCCAAGCCCGGTGCGGCGAAAGGAAATCCCGAAACCAGATGGTGGCGTGCGAAAACTGGGAATCCCGACGGTAGTAGACCGAGTGATACAGCAGGGAATCGCACAGAAGCTGCAAAACATATGGGAACCGCAATTTTCGGACAGCAGCTACGGATACCGACCGAAACGGAGCGGTCAGCAGGCGATTGAGAAGGTGAAGGAATACGCGGAAGAAGGATACCGGTATGCGGTAGCGGTAGACCTGTCCAAGTATTTCGATACACTGAACCACGAACTGCTCATGAATCTGTTGCACCGGAAGATACAGGACATGCGAGTACTGCGCATCATCAAGAAGTATCTGAAAAGCGGGGTGATGGAGAACGGCGTAGTCTGCAAAACCAAGGAAGGCTCGCCGCAGGGCGGACCGCTGTCACCACTGCTGGCGAACATCTATCTCAACGAATTTGATTGGGAGATGCACAGCCGAGGGGTAAAGACGGTGAGGTATGCAGACGACATCGTGGTGTTTGCCAAGAGCAAACGAGCAGCCGAACGGTTGATGGAATCGAGCCGAAAGTATCTGGAAGGAAAGCTGAAACTGAAAATGAACACGGAGAAGAGCAAAGTGACCAGCGTTTTCGCAGTGGAGGAGTTCAAGTTTCTTGGATTCTGCATAGGGAAGAATGGAAGCGGCATCTATATCCGTGCGCACCGAAAGTCGCTGAACAAGGCAAAGGAAAAGCTGAAACTACTGACAAAACGCAACCGCGGACGCAACGTCCGCCGAGTGATGGCGGAAGTAAAAGTGTTTATCCGTGGATGGCTTGGCTACTTCCATGTAGCTGACATGAAACGGACGATGAAGACTTGGGATGAATGGCTGCGGCGCAGGTTTCGCATGTACATCTGGAAGCAATGGAAGAAGCCCCGAACGAAGGTAGCCAATTTAAAGAAGCTGGGAATCCCGGCGGACAAGGCGTACCAGTGGGGCAATTCCCGATTGGGCTATTGGCGAATCGCCGGAAGCCCAGTTTTAGCATGTTCCATTACAAACGAAAGACTCGCAGCAGCAGGATATTCTAGTATCCTCAACTGCTACGAGTCCTTGCACTCATGCGATTGAACCGCCGTGTACCGGTCGGTACGCACGGTGGTGTGAGAGGTCGGTTCTCCTATTTATTTAGGGGAGCCTCCTACTCGATTACGCTGCTGCGCATTTTGAAAGGAGGTGGTCGCCTTGATTGCCAGCAACTGATCCCAATTTTTGTAGGCAGACTGCACTCGCAGCCTGTCTATTTTGTTGCCGCAAAAGCGGAGAAAGTGAGAAGTATATGAGGACATTCGGCAATGTCAACATCATTGGGCTGGATAACGGCTACGGGAACATCAAGACGGCGAACGGCATTTTCCCGGCGAGCGTTACTTGCTGCGAGGCTGAACCGGTGCACGCGCAGGACGTGCTGGTGTACGATGGCAAGTATTACGTCATCGGCGCGGGGCATCGGGAGTTCACGCTGGATAAGGTCGGCAATCAGGATCATTACCTGCTGACGCTGGCGGGCATCGGGCAGGAGTTGTGGTGCAATCAGCTGACCACGGCGGCTGTTCATCTGGCGGTCGGATTGCCGCTGACGTGGGTCGGCGACCAGCGCGAGCAGTTCCGTGCCTATCTGTCGCAAAACCGCCATGTGGATTTCAACTGGCGCGGTATCGACTACCATGTTGATTTGGTCGGCGTGGACGTGTACGCGCAGGGATATTCCGCCGTCATTCCTGAACTGCGGAAATTCACCGGGGCGAATATGCTGTGCGATATTGGCAACGGCACCATGATTGTCATGGCGATTAACGACCGCAAGCCGGTGCTGGAGCAGTGCTTCACGGAGAAGTACGGCACTTACCAGTGCGTGCTGAAGGCGCGGGAGGCCTTGACGCGGCTCTGCGGGCGAACCGTGCCGGACGTGACCATCGAGCAGGTGATGCGCGAGGGCACGGCTGATGTTGCGCCCGAATATGTGCAGGTCATCCGCGAAGCCGCGGCGGACTATGCGGCGGAAATCATGCGCAAACTGCGCGAGCATGAATACGACCCCAAGACGATGCGGCTGTGGATTGTGGGCGGCGGCGGTTGCCTGATTCGCAACTTCGGGCAGTATGACCCCAATCGCGTGACTATTATCGCTGATATTCACGCCTCCGCCAAGGGCTACGAGTATCTGGCGGAGCGGCGTTTGCAGCGTGAGGCGAGGGCGCGGTGAAAGAGATTCTGCGCACGACGATTCGCCTCTATGCGGAGAAACCCGCCGACCGGGAGGCACTGCGGCTGCTGCGTCAAGTGCGGGAGGAACAGCACTTGCGCTATGCGGATGCTATCGTGGCGGCGGTCAATGCGCACTATGGGCAAGCGCGGCAAGTTTGCTTCAACGGTCATCAGCGGGAGGAAATCCGCGGCATTGTCCGCGAGGAGATGGCAGCATCGCTGTTTCGATGCGCTGAGCAAACACCGGCAGAGACATTGAAGGACGAGAACGCGCCGGACGAGACCGATCTCGACAATCTGCTGGACATGATGGGCAGCTGATGCGAAAGCGCACCAAATATCTTTCTGCTGATGCGCGGAGAGACTTGGATGGCATCCGAGAGCATCAAATGCGCACCAGCGGGCATGAGCATCCAACGGGCGGCAAACCCGCCGGAGTCCAGAGGCGGAGCGCTTTGGTCAGTGTTCAGAGGCGAAGCCTTTGACTCACAGGGCGGCGCGCCGGCCGATAAAAGTGATGCTGTGCGTCACTTTGTAGTGGGTAGTCTCTGCCGCAAACAGAGGAAATCGGTCGCTGCGCTCCCGCCGCCCGCAAGCAAGGAGGTACATACGAGCAAAATCAGAGCAACCCGGCACAACGGTCGTGCCGGAAAGAACGGTGTGTTCACCACCAAGCACAATGACCGCAACTTTGACGTAACCCACGCCGAACACATTGACCCTGCGAAAACGCACGAGAATATCTATTGGGACTGGCTGAACGGAATGCGCACGGACGAAAGGCGCACCGACGTTCCTTCCTTTGAAGAGGTAGAGCGAATCTTTTACGAGCGGCATTATTCCGATTATGTCGCCGGGCAGTGCGCGCGCAACGCCGAGCGCCGCTACACGGAGCGCAACCGAACCGTGGAGCAGATTCGCCGCGACAAGCGCACCTGTCCGGAAGAAACCATCTTCCAGTTCGGCAAAGAGGGAATCGGCGCAACGCCGGAGCAGCTATTAGACATTTTCACAGCGTTCAAGCAGCAGTTCGAGGAGCGCTACGGCAAACACGTCCACATGCTGGACTGGGCAATGCACTGCGACGAAACGACGGTGCACATTCAGGAGCGCCACTGCTTCGACTATGTGAACAAGTACGGTGAGGTCGAGCCGAAGCAGGAAAAGGCGCTGGCGCTCATGGGCATTCCGCTGCCGCAGCCGGACAAGCCGCCGGGACGCTACAACAACCGCAAAATCACCTTCGACGCGATGAATCGGCTGATGCTGATTGAAATCGCGAAGGCACGCGGCTTGGACATTGAGGAGCAGGTAAAGTACGGCGGCAAGAATCATCTGGAAAAGCTGGATTACATCATTGCCAAGCAGCTGGAAACCATCCGGAATCAGCAGAAGCAGCTGACCGCGCAAGCACAGCAAATTCAGACCTTGACCGCGCAGATTGCCGAGAAGGATGCCGAGCTGGACGCGAAGCTGTTCCGCCTGTCCGATGTGGATTTGCTGATTGAGCAGGTGACGGACATTTGCTACGAAAAAGCCGTGACCGCCGTCAGCGAGAGCATGAGCCAAACGGCGCTGGACAAAGCAGCGGCGGGCGTTGACCGCACCATTCGAGCGGCAAAGTCGCCCAGCAGTGGGCTTGGCGTTCCCTTCATCGGCGTGGTGGAGACGTGGCTGGGCAAAGCGAGGGAGGATGTGTTCAGCGCGCTGCTTTCGATGGCGGATGACGTGCGGCGACGGCTGCTGTCGCCCGCGATGAACGAAATCATGAAATGCAGCATTGCGGAGACGGCGCGCCCAGCCGTGGTGGAAAAGCTGCGCCCCAAACTGCGGGACGATGCCTATCCGAAGAAGCGCCCCGATGCGTGGGCGCGATAACCATTGCAGGAGATGAGAACATGAGCGACAACACGGAAATCGACTGGTCGCCGCCGATGCCGGACGACCAGATGGCCGCCGCCTACCAATCTGTACAAGCCAAGTTGACCCACACCGCTGGCGGCGAAGTGCGCAATACGCTGCAAAACTTCGTCACGGCGCTGACCCATGATCCGGTTTTTGCCGGAAACATCCGCAGAAATCTGTTCAAGGAACGCATGTCGATGACCTGCTCCGTCTGGTGGGCGCGGAAGAGTGACATGATTGACGACATGGACGCTGCGTTCCTGCGGCTGTATCTGGAAGAACACTACGGACTGCGGTCGGAAAAGCTGATTTATCCGGCGCTGAACATCGTGTCCACCGCGCAGGCGTTCCATCCGGTGCGGGACAGGCTGAACAGCCTTGTCTGGGATGGTGTGCCGCGCGTCCGGGTGGCGCTGCACCATTTCCTTGGCGCGGAAGTGAGCGACACGAACGAAAAGTATCTGCGCACATTCATGCTCGGCGCGGTGAACCGGGTGTTTCATCCCGGCTGCAAGTTTGAGCTGATGCTGGTGCTGGTGGGCGGGCAAGGCGCTGGCAAAACCACCTTCATCCGCTTTCTTGCGCTGGAGCCGGAATGGTTCACGGACGATGTCAGCAAACTGGACGACAAGGAGATTTATCATCGGCTCAACGGGCATTGGATTTGCGAGCTTTCGGAGATGGTCGCGACGGCGAACGCCAAAAGCATCGAGGAGATCAAGTCTTTTCTCAGCCGCGACAAGGATTTTCTGCGGATGGCATACGACCGATACGGCGGCGATCATCCCCGGCAAAGCGTGTTCGCCGGCACGACCAACCGCATGGATTTCCTGCCTTTGGACAGAAGCGGCAATCGGCGCTTTCTCCCGGTGACGGTGGATGCGTCGAAAGCCGACTGCCATATTCTCGACAATCCGGCGGAGTCCCGGCACTATTTTGAGCAGCTGTGGGCGGAAATCATGGTACAGTACAAGTCCGGCGCGTACAGCACGCACTTGTCCAAGGAGGATGAAGACGCCTTGCGCAAACAGCAGCAGGATTATTGTCAGGAGGATACGCTGGCGGGGCGCATCTACGCATGGTTCGAGACGTTCGAGCAAGACAAGGTCTGTTCCTTGCAGATTTACCGGGAATGTCTGGTGCATCCGTTCGATGAGCCGAAGACTTACGAGACGCGCGAAATCCGCGAAATCGTAGACAGCGGGATTGCCAGCGGCGAAATCAGCGGCTGGCAGAAGTTTCGCAATGCCCGCAAGTTCGCCAAGTACGGGCGGCAGTATGGCTGGGAGCGAATCCCGCCGCCTGCACAGCTGACGTTTGGCAGCTGCACCGTCGTGGACGAAGAACCGCCCTTCTGACATGCTGCCTGTCGTCCGAATGTCGGGGAATATGTCGCGGAAGTCCCAGCTGCGGCAAGGTGTTTCGCGGCTTGACATGCCGGACATATCCAAATCAGCAAAACAAATTGTTTAATAAAGAAGAGACGCAGAAAAGGTTCGCATCCGGCGTGTCAGCATGTCGGATATGGCCCTGCGTCTCCATTTCGGAGGTGAATCTATGTTCAATCGCGTTCCAGCGGAAGAAAATCAAGCGGAGTCCGTGCACAAAGTCCCCAAGATGACGCTGACGATGGCGGAGCTGGCAGACGAGCTGCACATTTCCCTGCCCACGGCGCGGAAGCTGGTGCGAAAATCAGGCTTTCCCGCGTTCAGCGTCGGCAGCAGGATTCTCATCAACCGGGAAGGGCTTCAGCGCTGGCTGGATGTTCAGCCGCCGATTGCTGTCACCTGAATATTTTCGCAAAATGTACTTGCCCCGTGCTGTGATGTGTGCTATGATCATCGTAGCACCTTGACAATTGAATCAGCATACACAGCACGGGGCGATTGATAAGGAGGAACATCAATGCCTCGTCAGAAATTGACCCAACGTACCGACGGCTACTTCAAGGTGAAGTACCATGATAAGCAGTTTTACGGCAAAACGCAGGCGGAAGCCATGAAGGCCCGCGATGCGTACAAGCAGAAAGAGCAAATGGGGCTCAGCCACGACCTCGAAGGAATTACCTTTTTGGATTATGCGCTGAATTGGCTGGAAATTTACCGCTCCGATTGCAGCGTGCCATTGCAGAAACAGTACGCCAGCATGATTCGCTTTGCCGCCGACCATACGCGGAAGCGGTTCATCTGCGACATCAACGCGAACGACTTGCAGGCTATCTTCAACAAGCTGAGCTGCTATTCCTCGTCCTATGTGAGCAAGTTTGCCTCGCTCATGAACGGCATCTTCCGCAACGCCGTGTCCAACGGTGCGCTGATTCGCAATCCGATGGCGGGCGTGCAGCGTCCCAAATGCAAGAAAACGGGCGGACACCGCTGCTTGGAGCCGTGGGAACGCGCGCTGATTCGCAGTACATGGCAGGAGCACGACTTCGGCCTGGCGGCGATGGTGATGAACTGATATCCCATTGCCGCAAGCTCCGTCAGGTTTTCCGTGCTTCCGACCGTTCCGGCAAATTTTCCGTTCCGGCGTGCGCACTCGGCAATCCGCTGCCGCGCTTCGCTCAGCTCCCGGCATCCGAACCGGAACGGTTTTCCGATCCCCTGGCTGTAGTCCGCCGGGCCGAAAAAGATCATGTCAATGCCCGGCAGCGCGCAGATCTCCTCCAATTCTCCCATCGGCTCCGGATCCTCAATCTGTACCACGGTAAAACGCTCCTCGTTTGCCTGCCGGATGTAGCTGTCCATATCCTCCCCGCCAAAGCAGGTGTCCGAATTCCCGCCGTCCACGGGTCTGCGCCCGACCGGATGGAATTTGGTATAGTAAACGATCCGCTTTGCGTCCGCAAGCCCCATCAGGTGCGGCACCATAATGCCGGCGCTGTCCGCCTCCAGGGGACGGATCAGATCACTGGATGACCCCCGCTCCACACGCGTCAGAATGTCACAGTCATAAATTTTTGCCGCCCGGACGAACTCCGCAACGCCGGACATATTCGCCGGAACGTGCTCCAGATCGATCCAGACGCAGTCAAATCCGCACGCCGCCGCAAGCTCGGCTTCCCGCGGGTCGGAAAGATTGCACTTGGTGCTGACCGCAACGCCGCCCGACCGCATGATCCTCAATACTCTGCTGCTTCTCATAAATACTCCTCTGTGTTCCATACGGTTCCGAGGACGGAAGGATACCCGTCCCCGGGATATTTCTGATAGTATACGGTCAGGATACTGCCGTCCGAAAGTTCTGCACTGGACGGGTAGCCGATATCCCCGTCCGGAGCCTCCGCACCGATAACGATCTCCTCCCCGAACGTCTCTCCGCCGTCCGTGCTGATCCTTGCGCGCTCCCCGTAAGGGGCTTTCCTTCTTGCATAGGTCAGGATCACGGCACCGGACGAATGACGGAGCAGATGCGGCGGGGAGCCGCAAATACCGGTCTCCGCCGGCTCCGACCAATGCCGGCCTCCGTCATCCGAATGCGTCAGATAAACCGTAAATCCGAACGGTACCGCGCTTCCCTCGCCGCGAAGAGCACCCAGGATTCTCCCGCCCGGCAGACAGACCGTATGCGGCTCATGGATATTGCACGCTCCGCATCCGGCAGGAAATGCAACCTGTGACAAAAGATTCCAGCTCTGCCCGTTATCGGTACTCCCGAACGCGTAAATTCCGCCCGGCTCCAGTTCCGGCATTCCCGATCGGAATTCCTTCCCGAGCCACAGCAGACTTCCGTCCGGCATCCGTTCCGGTCCGTGCGGAGATGTGACCGGAGCGTGTCTTGCCTCCGACCAGGTCATGCCTCCGTCGCCTGACAGCCTTGTAAACGAGCCGTACCGGCACTTCTCCGGCGGGACCTTTTTCCATGTCTCCAGCATTCCGGCGGCAAGCGCCTGTGTTCCGGGGAAGACAGACCGCATGACCCAATCCCGGTTCTGCTCATAAAATTCCGCCGGATGGCTGAACCACGACAGGAGCAGATTGCCGTCTCCCCACGCACACAGTCCCGCATCCCGGTCATCCCATACCGTATCGTTGACGATATACGGTGCGGACCAGCTCTCCCCCTCGTCCCGACTGATGTAAAGCAGATTTTTCCCGAACGGGCAGACATGACCGAGCCGGCTTCCGGATGCCGCTACATACAGCGTTCCGTCCCTTGCCCGTGCAACCGTTGGCCAAGCCTGATAACGGAAAAATCCCTCGGTTGTCCTGCCGATGATTCTGTTCTTCATGACTTCCTCCGTTTGGATCGTTTCAGACAGTACCGCACAATTGCGAAGCCGGAGCTTCCGTCGGGCGATGCGGGAATCCGCAGACCGCAGCAAAACCGCCGGCAGGGACTTTTGCAAGAGAACACGGAAAAGGCGCCGACAGTGAATTGCGCGGTGGTGTCTTAACGGGAAACCGTTGTCTCCCGACACATATATTGTAGCAAGTTTGACCCGGTTTTGCAATACCGTGACAGGACATCATTTGCACCAAAGCGTCCTCCCGTGAGATATCTCCGCATTTACCGGTTGACTTTTCGCGTGGGATACGGTATAATAAAATCAGTATTACCAAGGGAGAAAAAAGATCCATGGCTTTATTTCAGAATCCGTTTTCACTTGAGGTCCCGGTGCAGGTCGGTATTCTCAATCTGACCTTCTTTATCAACGAAAATCTCTTCGTTTCCAACGCGGAGGTGGCGTCCATTCCACACAATCACCACGATTTTGAAATGCGCTATGTGACTGCGGGAACCTGCAGACAGTTCGTCGACTCCCGGCAGTATCTCGCCACGCGCGGGGATCTGCTTCTGGTTCATCCGTTCGAATACCATTGCCAATCGCTCATGTCCGATACCGCCCACAGCGAGCAGTATAATCTGCGCTTCTCCCCGGCGCCTCCCGGCGGAAAGGAAAATCCGGCTTACCAACGCGTGCTGACCAATCTGCAGTCCCTCCTGGAGGGAAAACGGCTCATCCATGACCGGACCATGACGCTGCTCCCCTACTTTGAGCATCTGGCGAAGGAGATCTACAGCCGGGAGGTCGGGTATGTCAGCAACATTCAGTCGCTCTGCACGCTGATTTTCACCAACGTCATCCGGCTGTGCGACGAAGCCTGCACCGGACTGTTCCCGGCAATGGATCTGAAATACCGCGGCTACGAACGCACGGCGGTAGACGAATTCTTCCGCTACCGCCTTCTGACCGATGTCACTGTGCAGGATCTTGCCGACAGCATGAAGCTCTCCGTCCGTCAGGTCAACCGCATTCTGCACAAGCTGTTCGGGATGTCCTTTTCCCAAAAGCTGACCGAACAGCGGCTGATGGAGGCGGCAAACCGGATCGTCTCCTCCGATGATGCGCTCTCCAAAATCAGCCAGGACTGCGGTTTTGTCAGCTACAATACCTTCTTCCGCTGCTTCCGCGACCGCTTCGGCGTCTCCCCCACCGTCTATCGCACAAACGGGGGAAAACAAAAGTAAAGACCTTGGAGCAGCACTCCAAGGTCTCTCTCTGACC
>ENA-UEQL01002732-UEQL01002732.1-human-gut-metagenome-genome-assembly--contig:-NODE-2732-length-11515-cov-11.049921_pt1 | contig 11515 bp, 7 predicted proteins | sample MGYA00242905_ERZ507926 | MGnify/ENA primary metagenome ERZ507926 (study PRJEB26167, sample SAMN06115531) | human gut metagenome | host: Homo sapiens | place: China:Henan | collected 2015-09-09...
TGTGAATACCAATCACCCTTAAGCAAGATAATACATCGTTTTACGATAAAAGTCAAGGCAAATACGCACAAAAGTATAGGTATATATTTATCTTTGTATATTTTAACAAAATACAATTTTGTTTTTTATGTAGATTTATTGTAAATTTTTTGTCATTTTTCAGAAACAGAAATAAACAAAAAAGTATAGATTTGTAACCACAAAAAATATCATTGATGATTATTATAGTTAAAATGCTATACAAATTTGTTAATTACATAAATAATATTCGGAACAAATATTTGAAATGTGTTGACTTGGTGAACGCTGTAATATATAATTAAATCAGTTCTGTATTTATTGTTGCTGTGCCGTGTTAAATGCAATGATATTTCTTGCGTATAGAACAAGAAAATACTTATTTCCGTTAAATCTGTGTTTTCGGCTGATATGCAGCTTATTACTGATTTTGAAATCCTTTGTGCAACCGTATAAAAATTATTCGATTGCCGAATTTCGTGTCTGTTCATGGGATTTTACAATCAAATGGAGATGACAAATTTGGAAAATATGATTACAGTAAAAAATCTTCGCAAGGAATTTAAGAAAACTATTAAGGAACCGGGAATTAAAGGCAGTATAAAGTCCTTTTTTAACCCAAAATCTGAAATCGTAGAGGCTGTAAAGGATATTTCGTTTACGGCTGAAAAAGGCGAAATACTCGGTTTTATCGGACCTAACGGAGCGGGAAAGTCAACTGTAATAAAAATGCTTACGGGTATTCTTACTCCAACCTCGGGTACTTGTGTTATTAACGGACAGAACCCGCAGGATAACAGGAAAAAATATGTAAAAGAAATCGGTGTGGTATTCGGACAACGCACCCAGCTTTGGTGGGATTTACCGCTTACGGAAACTTATACGGTATTAAAAGAAATTTACGAGGTTGACGACGCTTCGTTTAAAAAGCGAATGGAGTTTTTTAACGAGGTACTCGATTTACAGGATTTTATAAAAAGTCCTGTTCGTACATTATCGCTCGGTCAGCGAATGAGAGCCGATATTGCGGCATCACTGTTGCACAATCCAAAGGTGCTTTTTCTTGACGAGCCGACAATCGGACTTGATGTGGTAGTAAAGGATAACATACGCAAGGCTATTGAAAAAATCAATGCCGAAGAGCATACAACGGTAATTCTTACCACTCATGACCTTGAGGACATTGAGCTGCTTGCAAAAAGAATTGTTATGATAGACAAGGGCAGTAAAGTATTTGACGGCAAGATTACCGAATTAAAAGAAAAGTTCGGACAAATGAGAGAGCTTGCTTTTGTATCCGAAAACCCGAATGTGCTTGAAATGCTTGATTATGCGAACAGTCTTAACCTTACAGGCGATGACCTTGTTGCTGAAAATGACGGCAGTTCTTATAAGATAAGATTTAATTCTTCAGTTGTACCAGTCGGCGATATGCTTTCTTACACACTTTCAAAAGTAAATGTTAAGGACATAAGCGTAAAAGACGCCGATATTGAGGAAATTATCCGTCGCCTTTACAAAAAGGAGGTGGAGGTTGATGCTTAAAAAACTAAGAATGTATCTGCCGTTTGTAAACGCAGGGCTTCAAGAGGCATCTACCTACCGTGCTAACTGGCTTTTTTACATACTTGGTGATGTAATCGGCTGTTTTGTGTCTTTCTTTGTATGGGAGGCAGTGTTTATTTCAAACGGCGGAGAGTCTTTTATGGAATTTGATAAGGGAGATATGATTGTGTATATTTTCCTTACATTTCTTACAGGTCAGATTATAGGCAGCGGTGGTACTTATGACATAGGACAGGAGATTAAAGACGGCACTATCGCTATGAGAATGATAAAGCCGATAAGTTATAATTCAACTTTCCTTTTTCAGGAGCTTGGCAATAAGCTTATGGAAATTGGCATAATTTTTATTCCGCTGGTGGCAGGCGTTGAAATTTACCGTTTTTTCCTTACAGGCTCATTGCAGTTTGATATTGCACAATTTTTGCTTTATTTAGTCTGTTGTGTGTTTGCTTATCTTATTAACTTTTTCTTTAATATCAGTTTTGGTTTTACAGTATTTGTATTTAAAAATCTTTGGGGCTCAAATCTGCTAAAAAATTGTATAGTCGGCTTTTTATCGGGCAGTACGATTCCGCTTGCATTTTTCCCCGAAGTTTTCAGAAATGTTCTTTCTGTACTCCCTTTCGCCTCGCTTTCATACACACCTGTTATGATATATATGGGTATGTATACAGGTTGGGATATAGTTTTTTATCTCGGTTTGCAGATATTTTGGTGCATCGCATTCTGGGGTATGTCAAAACTTATATGGAAAGCGGTTGTAAAGCACCTCTGTGTACAGGGAGGTTGATGTTATGAAAGAATTAAGAAGAGCTATGAAAATGCACCGTATTTTTATTGTTCAGGAACTTAAAAGAATGATGGAATACAAAGGTGACTTTCTTACAGGTGTAATCGGCTTTTTGATAGTACAGGTATTTAATATTCTTTTTCTGAATATTATTTTCAGTCAAATTCCAAATCTTAAGGGCTGGAGTTTCTATGAAATTCTGTTTATTTACGGTTTTTCACTTATCCCTAAGGGAATAGATCATATGTTTTTTGATAACCTTTGGGCAATGGGGCATTGGCTTGTGAGAAAAGGAGATTTTGACAAGTACCTTACTCGTCCGATTAATCCTATGTTTCATGTGATGGCAGAGAAATTTCAGGTTGACGCATTTGGCGAGCTTGTAGTCGGCATAGGACTTATAGTTACAGCTGTGCCTCATATTGCGATTGAATGGAGTTTTTTGAGGGTGTTGCTTACGCTTATCGCAATGTTTTTTGCCTCGTTTATTTATACGGGAATAAAAATTGGTACTGCTGCAATTTCTTTCTGGACCAAGCGCAGCGGAAACATTACATATATGTTCTATATGATGAATGATTTTGTAAAATATCCGGTTGACATCTACAATAATTTTATCCGTAATCTTATAACATATATAATTCCGTTTGCATTCACTTCTTATTTTCCTGCCATGTATTTTATGACAGGAGAAAATCCACTCTTAAACATCGGACTGACTGTTTTTGTTTCCGTTATCGTTATGGCGATTGGTATAGTTATTTGGAATATAGGCATAAAAAATTACGAATCGGCAGGCAGTTGATTTTAACTTATTTTGTCGTAAAAAATCTGATTTTGACTGATTTTTTGGGCAGAAAACAATTTTGTTAATTATACACAATAAGCACAGTAAAACTTTGGTTTAATGTGCTTATTTATTTTCTGTAAAAGAAATTAAAACTTTGCAAAATTTGCTAAAATCTAATTACTGATACATAAAGTAAATTGAAAAAAGGAGAGAAAGAAATGTTTTTAAAAAGGACGCTTGCAGTCTTACTTAGCGCTACAATGCTCTTTGGTATGACATCGTTGTCAACAACAGCGGCAACCACAGATACCGAAGCAGTGTCGGCAGGTAATTACTACAATGCAAGCTATCTTGAAAACTATGCGAGCAATGCTTACAACGAGAAAAATCTTGGTGCAAATTACACAAAAAGCTCAACAGAGTTTAAGGTATGGTCACCGGAGGCATCTGCTGTAAAGGTTAAACTCTATGCAACAGGTTCCGATTCCGAATCAGGCGCAGCTGTTCTCGGCACTTATGACCTCAAAAAGAACAGTTCAACAGGTGTATGGTCGGTTACAGTAAGCGGTGACCTCAAGAACACTTACTACACCTACCTTGTAACCGTAAACGGTACAACAAACGAAACACAGGATGTTTACTCAAAGGCAACAGGTGTAAACGGTAACCGTTCGATGGTTGTTGACCTTGATTCAACCGACCCTGACGGTTGGGATAACGATAACCATGTGCTTTTCAACAATGCACAGGAGGCAGTTGTATGGGAAGTTCATGTTCGTGACTTCTCAATTTCGGACACTTCGGGCGTCAGTGATGACAACAAGGGCAAGTACCTTGCTTTCACAGAGGGCGGCACAAAAATCAGCTCAGACACAAGTGCAAACGCTGTATCTACTTGCGCCGATTACCTTGTAAAATCAGGCATTAACTGCGTTCAGCTTATGCCTGTATATGATTACGGCTCTGTTGACGAAACAATTACAGGTTCTTCAACAAACAGAAACTGGGGTTATGACCCTGTAAACTACAATGTTCCCGAGGGTTCATATTCTTCTAACCCATATGACGGTAATGTTAGAATCACTGAATTTAAGCAGATGATTCAGGCACTTCATGACAGAGGTATTTCCGTTGTAATGGATGTTGTTTACAACCATACATATGTAACAGAGGGTTCATGTTTTACAGATACAGTTCCTAACTACTATTACAGAAAAACAAGTTCAAGCGTTTATTCAAACGGTTCAGGCTGCGGTAACGAAACTGCATCCGATAAACTTATGTACAAAAAGTATATGATCGACTCAATTCTCTATTGGGCAAGCGAGTACCACATTGACGGTTTCCGTTTTGACCTTATGGGACTTCACGACATTACTACTATGAATCAGATTCGTTCAAGTCTTGATAACCTTTATTCGGACGGTTCGGGTAAGAAGATTCTTATGTACGGTGAGCCTTGGACAGGCGGTTCATCCGCAATCAGCGACGGTTGTTTTCAGAGCAAAGCTTCTCAGCTTGATGCAAGAGTAGGTATGTTCTGCGACTCATACCGTGATGCTATTAAGGGTGGTACAAACGATGCATCAACCGGTTTTATTCAGGGTAATAATGGTAAAACTTACACAGTTGTAAACGGTGTAAAGGGTCAGTGCTTCGGTGCAAAAGCTCCTTCACAGACAATTGCTTATGCCGATGCCCACGATAACCTTATTATGTGGGATAAGATGGTGCTTAGTAACGGCAGTAAGGATTGGAACTCTACTTCCTCTTCGCTTACAGATCAGATGAAAGCCACAATGGGACTTCTCATGACTTCACAGGGCATAGTATTTATGACAGCGGGTTCGGAATTCTGCCGTACAAAGCAGGGCGACCACAACAGTTATAAATCAGCCGATTCAATCAACGCCATTGATTGGACTCGTTTAAAGACATATTCTGAAACAGCCGATTATTATAAGGGCCTTCTTAAAATCAGAGAGAATTACACACCGCTCAAGGGAGGTAACTTCTCAACTCCTACATTCCAGTCATCATACGGCTATGTTGTTGCTTATACATATTCCAATAACACAGCCGGCGAGTGGGGCAAGGTTTGCGTACTCGTAAACAGCGGTACACAGGCTTGCACAATCGGTCTTGACGGCAGCGACTGGACAGTTGTTGCAAACGGCACAAAGGCAGGACTTGAAAGTCTTGGCACAGTTTCGGGCAAATCATATTCTATCCCTGCAAGAAGTACTTGCGTACTTGTTCAGTCATCTACATTCGGTAATCTTCAGAATGCAGAGCCTACATACGGTACACTTAAGGTAAACCATGTTGATGAAAACGGCGATGTTTTAAAGAGTACATCAGCTACTTATAAGACAGGTACAACATACCGTGCTTTACCTGATACAACACTTCTTTATGACTATAATCTTGTTAATACAACAGGCACAACAACAGGTAAAGTTGAAAGCGGCAAGACATACACTGTAACATTTACATACAAATCTTCAGGTATTTCCTCAGGTTACCTTACAGTAAACTATGTAAATGCAAACGGCACAAAGGTTAAAGACTCTGTTAAGAACAAAATGAGAAGCGGAGATGAATACTCTGTAAGTCCTGCAACTATTCAGGGTTATCAGCTTGATACAGATAGTTTCCCTGCAAACACAAGCGGTACTTTCTCGGGTACTGACACAACTATTACATTTAAGTACAAAAAGCTTAATTCTACAAGCACAGTAGTTCACTACAAAAAACCGTCAAGCTGGTCAGATGTTCGTTGCTATTCATATACAGACGACGGCAAAAATCCGACAGGCGAATGGAATACCGCTACAGTAATGACAAGCGAGGGCGACGGTTGGTACAAATGTACAGTTCCTGCATCAGCTTGCTATGTAATGTTCCACCCAACTTCAAATACAGCTCAGGAGCCGGGCCAGGGCGCAAGCGGTTATCCTGCATCGGGCGAAGTGTGGGTAAACAACGGTGCTATCACATTTACCAGTACAGTAATTACAAGCCATATTGATATTGCAACAGGCAAAAAGATTGCCGCTGATGTTGTAAGCGAGAAAACAAAGGTTACTTCAAGCGACACATACACAACTTCTGCAGTTGCAGGTAAAAATGTAATTACTCCTTTAAATGCAACAGGCAATTATTTCGCAGGCGTAATCAATGTTGTATATCTTTACGATTCAGGTGAAGTTCCTACAACAGCACCGACTACACAACCTACAACAGCACAGCCGTCAACATCTGCAACAGAAATTCCTACAACACCTTCTGATAAAGTATTGATAGGCGATGTTGATACAGACGGCAACATTTCAATCAATGATGTATCTGTTATACAGTTATTTATCAGTGAGCAGTCAACATTGACAGATAAACAGCTTATTGCGTCAGATGCAAATGATGACGGCAGTGTTGATGTAATTGACGCTACACTTGTTCAGATGTACTTGGTTTATAATATTGCAGACGGCAGTTTAGTAGGTCAGTATAAGTATATTGTACAGCCTACACAGCCAACAACACAAGCAAGTACAGCGGCACCGACAACACAGCCAACTACAGCACAGCCTACAACTGCAGAACCGACAACAGAGCCTACAACAACTCCAAGCGGTACATACACAGTAACATTTGCAAACTCACTTAACTGGGACGGTACAATTTACTGTTATTATTGGACAAGCGGCAGTCAGGGTGAAGTTGCTTGGCCGGGTACAAAAATGAATTTTGTAGAGAATAATGACTACGGTCAGGCAGTTTATACATTGACTGTTCCGTCTTCTTGCGACAGCGTAATCTTTACTAACGGTTCTTCACAGACTGTTGATATTAACACAGGTTCAAAAGACACCGATTACTATGCTAAAACAACAAAGACAGGTACAGGCTATAATGTCGGAACTTGGTAATTAAAAATTAATATCATTTTTGTATAGTCACGCAGTAGTCCCTCCGATTTTTCGGAGGGACTGCTTTTTGTGGTACTATGCTAAGTGTTGGGAAACATAAATAAATTATGTTTTAGCGTACTTTCGGTCGGGCAACAAATTAAGTCAAAGGAAAAACTTTCCGTCCCGAAATTAAAAGTTTGGTCAACCTTTTCAAAGGTTGTGGGTGTGGGCAACGCCCACAAATGCTTTATGCTACCGCAAACTTTTGATAGCCAAACGGCTTGCCGTTTGGCGGTTTGAACACAACGGCGAAAGCCAAATGCGACAGCAACAAAAGAAAAGCCACGCTACTAAACTACTAATTTGCCACTTTCAAGGGCAAATCAGACACGCATATAAGCTTTTTCATCCTTTAGAATATCTTTTATCTACTAATACACAAGTGTAACTTTCTCACTCTCTGCCACTCATTGGTCTTAACTTTTGTTTCCTACTAAAGTATTGATTAGTCTAAGGTTTAGTTATTCTATGATATAAATTTAACAGTTTATTTTTATTGAAAATTAGTTCGTTTTAATTATTTAATGGGCTCTGCCTAAACCCGCAACCCTTTAAAAAGGGTTGACCTAAATTTTAGATTTATTAGACTCTGTTTTTAACCACAATTCCTCAAAATCCCCAAACATTTATAATATACAAAATTACCGCAAAACCAGCACAATTTTTTATTTGACAAGGTAAAAGGAGAGTGATATACTAAGGTTAGCAAAAACTAACTATAAGGGTGGATTACTATGGATACTATTATTTCTACAATTATTGTTTGTGCGATTATCGCTGTTATTTGTGTGTTTGGTGTTTTAAAATACATAAAAAACCTTAAAAGCGGTTGCTGTGGTGCAGGCGGCGACAGTGTAAAAAAGGTTAAGCCAAAGGACAGCAATGCAAAAAATTTCAATTATGAATATAAAATCGTTATTGACGGTATGACTTGCAAGAATTGTGCAATGCGTGTTGAAAACGCTTTTAATTCAGATGAAAATTACCTTGCAAAGGTTAAGTTGTCGGAAAATTCTGCTTTTGTAAGAGCAAAGCAGGCAGTTGAAGAAAAAGTTCTGCGTGATGTTGTAATCAAAGCAGGATATATTCCTATGAAAGTTGAAAAAGTATAATTTTTATCTGCCATGTCGGCAAATTCCATACATGGCAGATATTTTTAAACGCAAGAGTTAGCTAAAACTAACTAAATTGATATGTTAAAGTTTTTATTAATTATTTTTACTTGACAATATTTGTTTTTTTGCGATAAATTATCATTAATAAACATATGAACAGATAAACATATATTCATATAATAACAGGAGGTAAAGTATGTTTCTTGAAATTAAGGGTATAGAAAAATACTACGGAACAGGGGATAACCGCACAAAGGTACTCAAAGGTATTACTACGGGTGTTGAAAAGGGCAAGATATGCGTTTTACTTGGCCCGTCAGGCTCGGGTAAATCTACGCTTTTGAATATTATTGGCGGTATTGAAAAATCAGACGGCGGAAGTATTGCTATTGACGGCAGCAGAATTGAAGATATGGGCGAAAAACAGCTTTCACTTTACCGCAGAAACCACCTCGGATATGTATTTCAATTCTACAATCTTATTCCGAATTTAACTGTTAAAGAAAATATAGAGGTTGGCGCATATTTGAGCAAAAATCCACTCAATACCGATGAGCTTTTGCACACACTTGGATTGTGGGAGCATAAGGACAAAGTGCCGAGTCAGCTTTCGGGTGGTCAACAGCAGAGAACCTCAATCGGCAGAGCTATTGTAAAAAATCCCGATATTTTACTTTGTGATGAACCAACGGGCGCACTTGACTACAAGACTTCAAAGGACATATTAAAGCTGATTGAAACTATAAATCAAAAGTACGGAAATACAGTAATTATTGTAACTCATAATGACGCTATCAAGCTGATGGCAGACAAGGTTATTAAACTGCGAGATGGAAATATTCGTAAGGAATACGAGAACAGCGAAAAGGTAAAAGCCGAAGATCTTGATTGGTAAGGAGATGAATTTATGAAAAATCCGCTTAACAGGCGATTGCCACGAGAGCTTAAAAGCGACATAGGAAAGTATATTGTTATTTTCATATTTTTGGTGGCTACAATAGGATTTGTTTCGGGTTTTCTTGTTGCAGGTTCAAGTATGAAAACCGCTTTTGACGAGAGCTTTGATAAAAATAACATTGAGGACGGCTACTTTATACTCGATGATAAAATGACCGATGAACTGAATACTAAGCTCGAAAATCAGGACATTAAATTGTACGAGAATTTTTACAAGGAAGAAAGCTATAAAAACGCTGCATACAGAATTTATAAGAACAGAAATGATGTAGATAAAATCGAGCTTTTTGAGGGCGAGTTTCCAAAACAGGACGATGAAATTGCGATTGACAGACTTTTTGGCGAGAACAACAATATTAATATCGGCGACAAGGCAGAGCTTGACGGCAGGCAGTACAAGGTGAGCGGTTATGTTGCTTTTCCCGATTATACGGCATTATTTAAAAATAATACCGATATGATGTTTGATGCGCAGAATTTTACCGTTGCTGTGGTTACCGACAATGCCTTTGACAAAATATCGGATAAGCATTTACATTACTGCTATTCATATACTTTCAACGACAGCTCGCTTACCGAACAGCAAAAGCACGATAAAAACACCGACCTAAAAGAATTAATTGCTAAAAATGCTGTGATGAATAACTTTGTATCCGAGCTTGATAATCAGGCTATACATTTTTCGGGCGATGACATTGGTTCTGATACCTCAATGATGATAACCCTTTTATACATTGTAATTGCAATTATGGCATTTGTATTTGCAGTCACTACTTCAAATACCATTGAAAAGGAATCAGCCGTTATCGGAACACTGAGAGCGTCGGGTTATACCAAGGGCGAGCTTTTAAGGCACTATCTTTTGCTCCCTGTTGTGGTTACAATCGTAGGTGCAATACTCGGTAATGTGCTCGGCTATACTGTGCTTAAGGATATTGTTGCCAATATTTATTACGAAAGTTACAGCCTTGGCCCGTATGTTACATTGTGGAACGGTTATGCGTTTGTAATAACAACCGTTGTGCCTTGCATTATTATGGTGATAGTCAATATATTTATTCTCAGCAAAAAGCTGGCGCTTTCACCGCTTAAATTTTTGCGTCATGACCTCAGCAAAAAGGAAAAGAAAAAGGTTGCCAAGTTACCTAATTTTAAGTTTATGACAAGGTTCAGACTTCGTGTTATTTTTCAAAACAAGTCAAGCTACATTGTTTTGTTTGTAGGTATACTTTTTTCAAACCTAATTCTTATGTTCAGTCTTATGTTGCCGCCATTGCTTGATAATTATAAGACAGAGGTAATCGACAATATGATTTGCGATTATCAGTATATATTGAAAATGCCCGTTGAAACCGATACTAAGGGTGCAGAAAAATATGCGGTAACTACTCTTGAAACCAATTTTAAAAATTCCGAAAAGTCCGATGAAATTACGGTATATGGTGTGGATAAGGAGTCGGACTATGTAGAAGCAGGATTTATAGACAGAAACTCGGTTTATGTATCTGAGGGTATTTTGGAAAAATTCGGCTTAAAGGTTGGAGATAATCTTGACCTAAAGACAAAGTATGATGACAAAACCTATCGCCTTACAATTAGCGGTACATATAAATATCCTGCGTCATTGGCGGTATTTATGGATATAGAAAATTTCAGAACCGAGTTTGATAAGTCAGAAGATTATTTCAGCGGATATTTTTCAAATAAAGAAATAACAGACATTGACGATAAGCTGATTGCAAGCAGGATTACTCAAAAGGATTTGACAGTAATCTCTGACCAACTGACCGATTCAATGGGTGGAATGTTCCCAATGGTTTCGGCATTTGCAATACTTCTCTATATGCTGCTTGTATATTTGCTTTCTAAAATCATAATAGAAAAGAATGCAAATTCGGTATCAATAGTAAAGATACTCGGCTATCAGAACGGTGAAATTACAAGGCTTTACATTATTTCAACAGCTATTGTAGCAATTTTTTCGGTAATAATCAGCCTGCCGATTTCATATTTATTGATGAAGATAATATACAGTGAATTGATAAGCAGTTTTTCGGGTTGGCTTTCATTCTACATAGAACCTATGGTTTATGTAAAAATGCTCGTTTTCGGAATACTCGCATATGCGGTTGTAGGCGCTTTGCAGTTTAGAAAAATCAAAAAAATTCCAATGGAAGAGGCGCTCAAAAACGCAGAATAAAATACAGACCGACACTTTTGCTGTGTCGGTCTCAGTCTGTCGAAAAAACTCGAAATTCAGGATAACTGGATTTCGAGTTTTTGATTTTTGAATATTAAATTGTAATAA
>ENA-UEQL01002739-UEQL01002739.1-human-gut-metagenome-genome-assembly--contig:-NODE-2739-length-11502-cov-4.013479_pt1 | contig 11502 bp, 10 predicted proteins | sample MGYA00242905_ERZ507926 | MGnify/ENA primary metagenome ERZ507926 (study PRJEB26167, sample SAMN06115531) | human gut metagenome | host: Homo sapiens | place: China:Henan | collected 2015-09-09...
GCAGCCCATGAAGCCCAGGGCCAGCACGATGGCAACGGCGAAGAAGCCCGCCAGGAACTTACCGAAGCCGCCCTTGAAGGCGGTGGTGATGTAGTACACGGGGCCGCCGCGGACGGTGCCGTCGGGGTCTACGATACGGGTCTTCTGTGCCAGGGTGGCTTCGGCGTAAATCGTCGCCATGCCGAAGAAGGCGATGATCCACATCCAGAAGATGGCGCCGGGGCCGCCGGTCAGGATGGCGCCGGAGGCACCCACGATGTTGCCGGTACCCACCTGGGCGGCAATGGCGGTGGCCAGTGCCTGGAAGGAGCTCATACCGAAGTCGTGCCTGTCGCCCTTCAGCTTCAGGTTGCCGAACACCTTGCGCATACCCTCGCCAAAGCAGCGCACCTGTACGAAGCGGGTCTTGATGGAGTACCACAGGCCCACGCCCACCAACAGAAACACCAGGATATAGTTGCTGAGGTACTCGTTGATCTTACATACGATGGGAAACAGTACGGATTCGATGGCTTGCATGTTGATTCTCTCCTTTTTCGCAGAAAAATAGAGCCGCTGCTATGCAGCGACTCCGGAGAAACAAGGCAGACACGCAAATGTCTTCTCTGTCCTTTTGCCTGAGAGATTCAGCGCGATCCGCGCCTTACACCTTCGGCACCCAATTCAATGGGATTCTCCAGAGTCCCCTCCCCTTTCAGTCTTCCGCCGGAATTCTGAAAGGCTCATCGGGCGCTGTTTGATTGATGTAGGGAGTATAGCACAGGTTTTGCCCGATTGCAAGCATTTTCTTCACAATTTAGAAATATTTTTTCACCTGTTGACAATATCGTAATACGATGTTATAGTGATATCGTAAAACGATATTCAAGGAAAGGAGCGGAGCACTATGCCGAAACGGTCATTGGAGACCCTGTCGGAGCCCATGTTCTATGTGCTGATGGCCCTGCGCCGCCGGACGCTGTGCGGCGTGGAGATCGTCCAGTGGATCAGCGAGACCACCGGCGGGCGCATGAGCCTGGGGCCGGGGACGCTGTACACCATTCTCTCCAAGCTGACGGAGGAGAAGATGATCCGGGAGGTCAGCGTGGAGGGCCGCAAGCGCACCTATGAGCTGACCGACGCGGGGAAAAAGCTGTATGACGCCGAATGTGCCCGTCTGCGCCGCTGCATCCGCGACGCGGACAGAGAGGAGGAAAACGCATGATCAGGATCCTTCCCTACTATGTGTATCAGGTGGACGCCATTGAGAGCTGGCTGGACGAGCAGGCGAAGAAGGGCCTGTTCCTGACAGACGTCCGCTCCCGTCTGACCATGGACTTTAAAAAGGGTGACCCCCGTCCGGTGCGTTACCGCATCGATGTGAAGCAGAATCCCGGCACCTACGGCCAGAAGGAGCGCATTGCCGATTACAGGGAATTCGGCTGGGAATATGTCTGCGAGCTGGCCGGTGATCTGGACATCTACCGTTGTGACGATCCCGCCGCGCCGGAGCTGAACACCGACGAGGAGATGCTCCACGAGGTGCTGGACAAAAAGCTGAAAAGCCAAATCATATGGAGTATTGTACTCCTGTGCGTGATTCCCGTATGGCTCTACTATATGCTTTTCCGCTATTTTGGGGGCTATACCGGCATATATGAGCAGTTGGTCAGCGGAGTTGCCTGGATATTCGCTCCCGCGGGCGCACTTGTACTGTTCTGGACGATCACCGCCGTCACCTGCATCGTCAGCGCTGTGACCACCAGGCGCCGGATGCTTTTGAAGCGTGTACAGCGCGCACCCGCCGAGCTGCGGCGGGGAAAGCTCCTGCAACTGCTGTCCATCTTCCTGCCTCTGGCCGCTCTGGTTCTGTGTCTCATTTTGCGCGCGGTAATCGCAGACCCCGGCAATGGCATCCCCATGGATGAATTTCCGATACCGACAGCGGCACAGGTGTTTTCCGATACCGACGAGCCTGATCACTCCTGGGCGGTGGAATTCTCCGAATTGCTGTGCAGCCACAGCTACCTGCGGCAAAAGGGGCCTTATATCATCGATCCCGAAACGGGCTCTTCCTACAGCAGTTGGTACTATGACGCGGATGTGTACCATATCGCGTGGCAATGGGTGGCCGACGGCTATGTGAAGGAGCATGCGCGGGTCTACGAGCTGCGGGAGATCACCGTTCCCGGCTGGGCGCACGCCTGGTACAGCGCGGACAACGCCATGTGGGGCAGCCAGACGCTGCTGCTGCAAAGCGGCAAGGAGATCTGGGAGATCGACTGTGACCGCGAGGAAAGCCTGCTGGACGCGTTGGACGTATTCGCACGATGAGTGAGGAAAGGAGAACGCTTATGCTGAAGAAAACGCTTCCCTACTATGTGTATCAGATCGACGCTATCGAGAGCTGGCTGGACGAACAGGCGCGCAGCGGGCTTTTCCTGCTGGAGCTCCGCCTGGGTACCATGCGCTTCCGGCAGGACACACCAAAGCCCATGCGCTACCGTATTGACGTAAAGCGCAACCGGGGCTATACCGGAGAGAAGGAGCGTATCGCCGCCTATGCCGAGATGAGCTGGGAATACGTCTGTGACCTGACGCCCCAGTTGGACATTTATTGCTGCGCCGATCCCGACGCGCCGGAGCTGAACACCGACGAGGAGACGCTCCACGAGGTGCTGGATAAGAAGCTGACCTCTGAGCAGCGTATGGGGATCATCGGTCTCATCTTTATTCCGATATGGCTGTATCAGATGATGTTCCGGAATCTTCTCCATGGGCGCGACATCACCGGATTTTATGATTTTCTCACCAGCCCCTATGTACTGCTGTACCCCGCCATTCTTTTGCTGGCACTGTACTGGCTGATCGTCTTTTCCCGGGGTATGCGGGATGCGGCCGCCACCAAAAAGCGGCTGCTGCTGACACGGAACTATCACTGCATCGGACAGGAGCGGCGGCGGATGCATACCCATTATGCGATGCTTGCCATGCTGGGCGTGTGTCTGCTGGTCTGCGTGATCCTATGGATCGACCTCAAACGGGGTGAGAAAAACTACCCCGTCACGGATTCTCCCCTGCCCACCGTGACGCAGGTGTTCCCCGGTCACGAGGAGGCCCAGCTTCTGGGCATAGACCCGGTGCGGCGGGATGAAATGCTGTTTTACGGTTACGCGCCGCTGATGCGCAGCACGATGATGCGTCAGTGGGGCGGCGAGGATATGCTGGATCCCTCCGAGGGCGTTCAGGAAAGCACCTGGTACTACAACGCCGACCAGTTGGACATTGCGTGGGAATGGGTGGCCAACGGCTATGTAAAGGAGAAAACGGCTGATATGACGCCCATCACCGTTTCCGGCTGGGAACACGCATGGTTCCGGAGCTGGACAAACAACAGTGGAACACCCAGTCAGCTGCTGATCCTGCAGGATGGCAGGACGGTGTGGCGGATCGGCTATGGTGATGACGCCGTGTACGACCTGGCCGACGCACTGGACAAATTCGCCCGCTGAGGACAGAAAGGAGCGACTGATATGAGCAACAGAAGGTACGGCACCGCCAAGGAGCTGCCCTATATCTGGTACGAGATCGACGCGGTGGAGTCCTGGCTGGATGAGCAGGCCCAGCAGGGCCTGCGGCTGACGGACATTCAGGGAAAGCTCTGCGTCTTTCAGCCCAGCGACGAGCCGCCTGCCCGCTGCCGGGTGCATGTGAAGCCCCACAACGGCTACTACACTCAGCAGGAGGAGTACAAGGAGACCATGCGGGAGCTGGGCTGGGAGTATGTGGGGCGGATCAACTACCGGGCCGACGTCTATCGGGCCACGCGGCCCGACGCGGTGGAGATCAACACCGACGAGGACGCCCTGCGCAGTCTGCTGCGCTCCAACATGTGGTTCGACGGCATCGCGGCGGCAGCCCTGATCGCCCTGACGGTTTACAGCCTTTGGAAGAAATTCGCCATTACGAGAGCTTACAGCGGGTTTTACAGTCTGCTGCTGGATGATATCATCGTCACCTATCTCATTCCGGAGGTACTGCTGGCGCTGATCCTGGTGCTGCTGGCCGCCGCCTTTCTCGTCCGTCTGGCGCGGCAGCGGAAGCGCTGTCTCCTGGGCCGGGACTGCCGGTTTGACGGCGTGCTGCGAAAGCGGAAGCGGTTCTACTTTGTGCTGCTGGGGCTGCTGATCCTCATGTTCGCCTTTCCCATGCTGCCCACGATATTCGGCGTCCCAGAGGCCACAGAGAGCACCTCCTTTGATACCTGTCCCGTGGTGCTGCTGCAGTCCCTTTCGCCGGAGGAGGCGGAGCAGATCGTGGTGGAGGACTACGACATCCCCGTCCGCAGCAATCACTACCTTCCGGCGGACGACACCATCTACCGGCAGAGCGGCCCCACCGTGTGGCTGGAGGGCACAGGCTGGGGGTATACGCCGCTCTACTACACTGTGACGGTCACGGATGTTCACCGGGAGGAGCTAGCGGAGAAGTATTACATGGAAATATTCGCCTCCCACGACGACTGGCAGGAGGTGCAGATCAGCGGCTGGGATCAGGCGGTGTACCGGCGGCATACCAATACGCTCCGTGAGGAGTGGCACAACGACAGCGACAAGATCCCGGCGGATATCACCCTGCACCACCAGAACCTGATGATGCGGCTGGGCAATCGTGTGGTCGTGGTAAGCTATACCGGCGAGGCCGATATGTATTCCCGGCTGAACACCCTGTACGGACGGCGGACACCCTCCCCCGCCGCTGAATAAACGGCATAAGAAAACAGGCACATGGAAAATCCCATGTGCCTGTTTTTTTGCCGGGCAACTGAAAAACCGCCCACGGATGTGAGCGGTTTCTCTTTGGATCGAATAGCTTACAGCTTCTCGCGGACCTTGGCGGCCTTGCCGACGCGGTCACGCAGGTAGTACAGCTTGGCGCGGCGCACGAAACCGTGACGCACGGTCTCGATGGTCTGGATGGAGGGAGAATGTACGGGGAACACCTTCTCCACGCCCACACCGTAGGAGATACGGCGGACGGTGATGGTCTCCTCGATGCCGCCATGCTTCTTGGCAATAACGGTACCCTCGAAAACCTGGATACGCTCGCGGGAGCCTTCCTTGACCTTCACATGCACGCGGACGGTATCGCCCACCTGCACCTGAGGCACTTCCTTCAACTGCTTTTCGTTCAATGCTTTGATGAGATCCATGGATTTTTCCTCCTGTATTTATAGGTGTTCGTAACGCCATTACAAGGGTGCATTTTCGCACCGGCGACAGAGGACCGCCCTTTTCACGCCATGATAGAATACCACACAAATCCGGTAAATGCAAGCATTATTTTCCCTTTTGCGGGAAAATCATCGAAAATCCTGTCCGTTTGCGTCCAGAACGCGGCGGCGGCGCACCCGGACGAAGTCCGGCGTCAGATCGGGGGCATAGGCCGCGATGGCCTTTTCAATGAGCTGGGGGTTCAGGCCGGGGTTCTGGGCCTGCACCGTGATGTCGATGAACACATTGTGTTCGTCCGCCGTCACGTCCGCCCTGCGGATCATGGGCGCGATGTCCACGTCCGCCAGCTCCTTGCGCTTGGTGCGCTTCTGGATGATCAGCTCCTGACGCCCCAGCAGCTCCGTCAGGCGGGCGGCGGCGTTTTCCGGCACACCATTGTCATATTCCAGCGTCACATCTGCCCGGAGGTACGTCAGCTCCCGGACGGGCCGGGCGGCGGGATAGCAGTCCAGCACCCGCAGACCGCTGGGCATACCGGTGTTCAGCTTCTCCGCGATGCCGCGGCCGTCGGTATCCTGCGTCACCTCGAAATCCAGCAGCTCGCAGTCGCTGGACTGTCCCACTGGCAGGGGTAGGACGATGGAGATGATGGGATGGGGATGATAGCCCTGCGAGTGCTTGATGTCCAGCTCTGTCCGGGGAAAGGCACGCTGGAACGTGCGCAGCAGGTCGAGATGGGAGATATAGGAGGCCTGCGCCTCCTTGATAAACAGCAGCCGCAGCTTAGACATCGCATTTCCCTCCTACCAGCAGATTGGCGCCGCAGCCGTTGCAGTGGGTGCGGCAGTCCGGCGTGGTCACAGACTCATACGCCCGATGACGCTCCCGCAGCAGGTAATGCTCCGTGACGCCGGAGGAGATCATGCTCCACGGCATCAGCTCGTCCTCTGCGCGGGTGCGGTTGGCGTAGAAATGGGGATCGAGGCCGCATTCGTCAAAGGCCTCCAGCCACCGGTTCAGGGAGAAATACTCCTCCCAGGCGTCAAGCTTTGCACCTTTACGCCACGCTGTTTCCAACACCTTTCCCATGCGGCGGTCGCCGCGTGCCAGCACCGCCTCCAGAAAGCTGGTGTCGGAGTCGTGCCAGTTGTAGGTGACGGTCTTCGTCTTGATGGCCTCCCGCAGCAACGCCACACGGCGCTCGTACTCCTCCTTGGAGATCTGGGGCTCCCATTGGAAGGCGGTGTGGGGCTTGGGGACGAACCAGCTGGTGGATACGGTGATGCGAACGCCGCGCTGCTTGTTCTGAGCGCTCTCCCGCCATGCGTGCATGACCCGGGCGGCCACGTCGGCAATGCCCAGCACATCCTCGTCCGTCTCCGTGGGCAGACCCAGCATGAAGTACAGCTTCACGGCGCTGTATCCGCCGGCAAAGGCGGTGCGGCAGCTTTGCAGCAGGTCGTCCAGCGTCACGTTCTTGTTGATCACGTCCCGCAGGCGCTGCGTACCCGCCTCCGGCGCAAAGGTCAGGCCGGTCTTGCGGCCCTTGGCCAGACGCTGCATCAGCTCCATGGAGAAGTTGTCCGCCCGCAGGGACGGCAGGGACAGGCTGACATGGCGCTGGTCGCAGAACGGCTCCAGTTCATCGCACAGGCCGGTCAGGGGCGGGTAATCGCTGGTGGACAGACTGGACAGCGTCACCTCCTGATAGCCGGTGTCGTCGCAGGAGCGGACGCAGTAATCGGCGCACAGGTCGCGGCTGCGGTTGCGCACCGGGCGGTAGACGTAGCCCGCCTGACAGAACCGGCAGCCCCGGATACAGCCGCGGAACAGCTCCAGTGTCACGCGATCCTGCACGATCTCCGTGCTGGGAACGATGGTCTTGACCGGGAAATAGGACTTATCCATATCGTGAACGATGCGCTTGGTCACCTTGGCGGGCGCGCCGTCCAGCGGCGTAATGGCCGCCACGGTGCCGTCGTCGTGGTATGTCACGTCGTACAGGCTGGGGACATAAACGCCGTCCAGCTTGGCGGCGGCGCGAAGCAGCTGCTGCTTGCTCCACCCCTCCCGCCGGGCGGTGCGGTACAGCTCCACCAGCTCCACGGTCAGATCCTCGCCCTCGCCCAGACTGACAAGGTCGATGAAGTCCGCCATAGGCTCGGCGTTGTACATGGCGGTGCCGCCGGCGATGACCAGCGGCGAAAGGCCGGTGCGCTCCGCGGCGTGAAGGGGGATGCGCGCCAGATCCAGCATATTCAGGATGGCGGGAAACGCCATCTCGTAGCCCACGGAAAAGGCCACGATGTCGAAGTCGGTGATGGGGTCGCCGGATTCCAGCGCAAAAAGGGGCATATTCGCCTTGCGCATCTCCTCCTCCATGTCGCCCCACGGGGCAAACACACGCTCACACCAGACGCCATCCATCCCGTTCATGACGCCGTACAGGATACGCATGCCCAAATTGGACATACCGATCTCGTAGGTGTCCGGGAAGCAGAAGGCGATGCGGGTATCTACCTGTGCCTTGTCCTTCAGTACGGCGTTATATTCGCCGCCCACATAGCGTGCGGGCTTCTGCACGCGAGGCAGGATGCGTTCTAATCGTTTATCCACAGTCATTCTCCTTGCGGTGTATTTCAGTAACAGTTCATTTTACCTGCTTTTCTGTGTTTTGGCAAGGCGGCTGGGCAAAAAAAGTTCCGCGGGCAGACTGCGGTACACCAGCCACAGGGCGCCCAGCAGCAAAAACACGCCGTTCCCGGTGGTCAGCACCAGCCAGAGGCACAGCAGGAACAGTGCCGAGGACACCGCCAGTCCTACGGCGGCGGCAACACGGTCGGCGGTATACGGCTCCGTCAGATAGGCCGCCGCCAGCCAGAGAATACGCCCGCCGTCCATGGGACGGACGGGCAGCAGATTCAGAACGCCCAGCACCATCTGCGCCCCGGCGAACAGGGTCAGCCCGTCCCGCCCAATCAAGCTCAGTACCACCCATAGGAGCAGGTTCACCAGCGGCCCCGCGGCGGCGCTGAGCAGCTCCGCGCCGTAGGACAGGCGGTGCAGCTCCGGTACGCAGAGCGTCGCGCCCAGCCCCGTGACGGTGAAGCGGGCGGTACGGATGCCGAAAAGCCGCAGCACGGCGTAGTGTGCCAGCTCGTGGAGCAAGGCGGCCAGCAGCAGCGCCGCCAGCAGCGCAGGCGTGTCCGTAAGCAGCAGAAAAGCCGCCGGTGTCAGCAGCGCGGAGGGCATGACCCGGACGGAAACGTCAGCAGAACGCCACATAGTATATGGGGTTTAGGTAGGTGCTGCCGTGATGCAGCTCGAAATGGAGGTGATTACCCGTGGCCCGGCCGGTCTCCCCCACCTCCGCGATGGGGTCGCCGCGGGACACCTGCTGCCCGGAGGAGGCGGTGATACGGGTACAGTGGGCATACAGCGTGGCGTAGCCGTTGGGGTGGGACACGGTGACGTAACGCCCCAACTCGCTGCTCTCCCCCACCGCCATCACCGTCCCGTCGGCGAAGCTGGACACCACCGCGCCCTCCTCCGCGGCGATGTCCAGCCCATAATGGAAGCGGCGCCCCCCCTCCAGCGGATCGGTACGCAGTCCAAAGCCGGAGGAGAGCTGTCCCGCCACCGGCGTGGTGTAGGCAAAGCCCAGCACCTGCTGGAGCAGCTCGGTGTTGGCGGGCTGGGCGTCGGGAGTATACACCACCGCCGTCTTTGCAGGTGCCTCCGAGGGAACGGAGGGGCCAAACACAGCGGTGTAGGCGTCGTTCAGCGCCCCGCCGATGGTACCCTCCGATGAAAAGGCGCGGCCTGCCGCTGAGAACACCTCCACAAAATCGGTGTCCGTCCCCAGCAGTGCCAGCAAACGGGCGCGGTACTCCGCCAGCACATCGGGCATCAGGAGCTTGACGGCGATGGCCACCACCAGCACCGCGCCGCTGCACAGAAGCTGGAGCATCCGGCGTCTGTCCCGTGCGGACGGCGGCTTTGTATTTGCCGCCCTCGGTGCGGCGCGGCGGTGCGGTGCGGCAGGGGCTCTGCGGCGGGCGGCGGCACGGACGCGGGCGCGGTAGGCAGTACGGCGGGCGGATGAGCGCTGCGGCATCGAGATACACCTCCTTTTCGCCACAGTCTATGCGCGCCTGTCCGCAAATAGACGCCAAACCGGAGCGATCATAGAGATATCCGGTGTGTGGGAAGCGCCAAAAGCCCGCAAAATGGCAGTGCGCGGGGAAGATTGTCAAGCCCATTGCGAAAAATCTATGAAAAAAATATTTATGGTTGATTCATGAGATTTGCGATTTCCTGTTCAAAAAGCTCTTGGGCGGTATGCCAATCTAAGATTTTACGAGGCATGGCGTTAATGCTCGCCGCTACTGCATCACACTGTTTTTGCGTGACTTTCGCAAGGCTTTTGCCTTTCGGAAAGCAGCGGCGAATGATACGGTTATTACGTTCGTTCGTGCCACGCTCCCACGAGCTATACGGATGGGCATAGTAGACCGTCAGACGCTTAACACCCTGCGGGTCATGCTCCATACCGTGACAATCCTGAAATTCCGAGCCGTTATCTACGGTGATAGTCTGGAATGTGCCTTTTGGGAACTGCCGGATGATTTTATTAAGGGCTGCTACGGTGGCGACGCTGGTCTTGGCAGCGGCGCGGAAGATAATTTCATAACGGGTCTTGCGTTCGGTCAGCGTGAGTATTGATTGTCTCTGCCCCTTGGCGTTGCCAATGACAGAATCAAACTCCCAGTGACCGAACGCCTTTCTTTCGTCTATGAGCGGAGGGCGGCGGTCTATGGGCAAGCCTTTAGGAGCGCGGACAGCCTTGACAGTGCCTGACCTGCGCTTAGCACGGCGGGGCTTTTCCAGGAGGTGCTTACTGGTCACACCGGGGATATAGCCACGGTCTATGTAGCGGTACAGCGTGGTCGTGCTGACCGTCCATTCACCGTTTCGCTTTTTGATATTCACGATAGTATCAACCGAAACGCCCAGCCTGACTTTTTGGGCTATCTCATTTGCATAACTATAATTGTTCGACAGCTTTATATCTGCGCCCTTAGAGGTGGCCTGATAGTCTGCGTAGTCCTGTGCGATTTGTGCAGAGTAGCGCCACGGCCTTTTCGTAGTTTCAGCACCCAGATGCTCATACAGACCATTCTTGACTTCACGAGATATGGAGGATGGGGCAAAGCCGAGGTATCGGGCAATACAGGCGCAGGAGTTGCCATTGTTATACATGGCTTCAATGCAAAGACGGTCTGACCAGTCAAGACGACGATACTTTTTCATGCTGTCCTCCTTTTTGAAAGTGTAGATTCAAAAGTCCTATAAATGCAACGAACGCCGAGGGTTTTGTACCCTTGGCGTTTCGTTTTGCTTATTTTACCACACTTTTCGCGTGACTGCAAGTGCGGTGTTTTCCGCTGCGGCGGGGGTAGCACGGGGAGTTCAAAACGTCAAGGCCAGTAAAAAAATAGCCACTCTCTGTTGCAGAAAAACGACCGCCATACCGGAACGGCGGCAGTTTTTCCGCTGCCGCCGAGTGTCGATTTTTTTACCGCAAGTGGCCTTGCGGGGGACGGCCAGCCTTGACGATCTGACCTCTCCCATGCGTTTTGTGGTCACCGTAGCTCGCGAGCGAGCTACGCTACGCACACAACTGATTATGGGAAAGGAGTACACACATGAAAGACACCATCAAGACAAGCAGAACGGGGGGATACCTTGAGAAGATTTTCCGCGCTATCAATGCGGACTGGTTCGGCGGGGAGCTGGAAGAGCCTATTATAACCATCCAGAGTACGCCGAGGGCGTACGGTCACGTGACGGTATCCAAGATTTGGAAGAGCAAGGGCGAGGAACGGCGGCACGAGCTGAACATAGGAGCGGAGACACTGCAACGGCCTATTGAGAATGTCGTGGCGACCATCATGCATGAGGCGGTACACCTGTACAACCTTGCGCACGGGGTACAGGATTGCAGCCGGGGGAACACCTACCACAACAAGAGATTTAAGGAAGAAGCAGAACGGCGGGGGCTGGTCATAGAGCATCACCCCACCTATGGATGGACTATCACAGAGCCGAGCGAAAGCCTGATTGACTACATCATAGCGCAGGGCTGGTCAGAAATCATGATGAATCGCGGCGGCGGCTGGACACCGCCAGCCAGTACGGGCGGCAAGGCCGGGAACGGCGGCACACAGACAGGCGACAGCACAGAACCGCCGAAGCGCAGCAGCACACGGAAGTATGTATGTCCCTG
>ENA-UEQL01002741-UEQL01002741.1-human-gut-metagenome-genome-assembly--contig:-NODE-2741-length-11499-cov-75.798722_pt1 | contig 11499 bp, 7 predicted proteins | sample MGYA00242905_ERZ507926 | MGnify/ENA primary metagenome ERZ507926 (study PRJEB26167, sample SAMN06115531) | human gut metagenome | host: Homo sapiens | place: China:Henan | collected 2015-09-09...
CAAGAAAAAAGCCCTGATCGCTGAACATAAGCAAGACATCCCCCAACGCCCCGAACGCCATAGCCAGCATTAAAGTGGCGACCTTGCACCCACGGACATCATTTTCCTTCAAAAGCAGCCAACAAAACAACGCCAGCGACGGCACGATCAAAGGCTTGGTGCACATCGCAAGAATATGTCCGCCAACGAATTTGCCGGCGAGATTCCCGACCGATGAAAAGATGAAAATACAGAGCGTCAACTGACGCGGCATCTTTAAAGACTTCATATTCATTGAATATTTCCGTGAATATACGCAATAATATTCCCGTTTGCAACCTATTCCTTCAAGGATAGTTTCCGCACAGACAATGGAATAGGATGAATTGACTCCGGCTCGATATTCCGTCTCACCGCATCCACCAAATTTCGCAGTGTCAAATCTCTGGCCCACCTGGACAGCTCACACTCCCAAACCACAATCACATTCCATCCCAGCGCCTCAAGAGCCGCCACTTCCTGCGCGTCCCTCTCCTTGTTCCGCCGGATCTTCTCCTGCCAGAACTCCACATTCGACCGAGGCATCCTGAACTTGTCGCATCCTGGATGCCCGTGCCAGAAACACCCGTTTATGAATATCACAGTATGGTACCTCCTCAGCACGATGTCCGGACATCCCGGCAGCCTTCTGGAATGCAACGAATATCTGAACCCTTCCGAGTGCAGCCACCTCCGCACGACCATCTCCGGCCGTGTGTCCTTTCCCCTGATCCGCGACATGCAATAATGCCGCTGCTCCTTAGTCATCGTGTCCGGCATGGCTGACCATCGACCTTACTCGACATCTAATCCGTCCTCTAAAATATTTCGGATATCAATAATTATTCCCTTGTTCATCAATTGATTGCAGACCATCTCAAACCATTTGTCACTGATAGTCCCTTCAAGTAATGAAGGATTATATTCTTGAATAAAATCGCTAATGGAAGAATCTTCCTTAAGTAATGGAATGATTAATGGATACTTGTCTGACAGTGTCTTTATGATTTTCGGCAAAGGGCTTAGCAATTCCTTGCCATCAATACGTCGAACTTTCCCTCCGGCGGAAAACGGATCTCTAATATTCGTACAAACAACTCCTTGAACTCCGGCAAGCCACATGGCGGCTCTATCGTAATTTCCGGAAATCACCTCTGGAAACAAGACGAGCATCTTCGCCACCATATCCGATTTTTCATCTGCAGAAAGACCTTTCCATACTCGAATGTTCATTCCGACAGACCGCTCTTCGTCATCACCAGAGATCCACCAAGGCATTTGATTGCCATTTGCTTCCGCTTTGGCTTTATAGTAACGCTTAATCTTGGCAATTGAATCTGAAGAAGACCTCAAGTCATCATACTTGATAGCCATCTTGTCAAATATTGTCTCTCCTGCATTTAATCCCATGTCGATTAAATATCGAGGTGAATGAGTAACCGCTATCTCACTAAGGACATCCTGGTATGGGCGGCACCTAAACTCTGCAGGAGTACCGCCTAATTTGCCGAAAAGCATATAGATACTTTCGACATCAGCGACTCTCGTTGTTTCTACTATACTACTTCCGGTTGATGTCCAGTGATTCTTATTGGTCGACTTGACTTCTACGCCATAGTACTGTTCTGCGATTATGTCGGGAAATTTCTGGCCAGAAATTAACTTAATTTCGTCATGACGGAAAGGGGTGCCTTCGCAACTTTGCTGAATGACTGACATCGACACCTTCTCCAACTCCGAAGCCGTAAGACTCTTATATTCCTTAACATTCTCCCTCGCTTTCTCATTCAGGTAATCTTCCGTTTTCTGCATCAGAAATGCAAACGCGGAATCTGCGGCAGAAACATCTTCTTTTCGGATCGCTATAATGTTCTTATCTTCCATCATATCTATTCAAAATATAGAGGCCATAAATCCTGCAAGCGCTTGGCGATGTTATATGCCAGAACAGGTGGTACGGCATTGCCTATTACCTTATATGCACCTGATTGACTCACCTGAAAAAGCTTAGAATGACTTTTATATCTCACAAATGGATAGTCCGGAGGGAAAGTCTGTATCATGGCACATTCACGAGGTGTCAAACGTCGCTCCTGCAATCCATACTCCAACTCACGGATGTTTTTTCCACAATGCTCAGCAGACAAACGGCGGAATTCAATATTCCCGTGATGTTCCGAGCGGATTGTCGGTCCAAGACCATCCAAATGGACTTCTGTCTGCCCCTGGCAATGTTTTCCCATAAACTTGGCTTTCGAATAAAACCGCTGCGACAGATCGCTACTCTCTTCTGGTTCAAGGATTCCTTCAAAAACGTCCCTGCAAGAAACAGGAGCCAATAATCCTTTTGAGCCAGAAGTGTATTTGTGAGTCGGTTTAGGATAAGGGTTATATTCTTCCGGGATAATATCGCCCTCGAGAATATTCCTGGCTTTTTCATTTAAAGCGGAACGCCTGATCCCTATAAAAATAACACGCTCTCTGGTCTCCGGCACGCCATAGTCCCCAGCATGAAGCACTCTCGGATGTAAGACAATATAGCCATCTCCGTCAGCTTTCGAGAAATCTTTCTGAATAATATCCTTAACATTTCCCAAATTAGTCAATCCCTTGACATTCTCCGCCACAAATATCTTCGGCTTCGCTATCTCTATGACCTGTTTCATCCAAAAATAGAGTTTTCCTCTATTCTCTTCTGAAGCGACCTCATCAGGCAACCTACTACCATCATGTGACGTTATAGAATTAAACCCCAGGCGTTTCCCGGCAATACTGAAATCCTGACAAGGGAAACCTCCCGTTACTATGTCTACGCCTTCAGGGAATACTTTCTCGCCGCTCAGATGAAGTTTTACGAGATCCACAATACTATCAAGATGATAGATCGAAGGGTCTTTTCCATAGCGCTCCATATAGTTAGTCCATGTAAGATACGCTTCCTCTAAAATGTCATTTGCAAATATTGTAGCGAAACGATTTTTCTTCAATAGGACCCAATTCTTATTTACTTTTCTCTCAATCCATCCCAAGTCAGAAGGCACAGACTTGATATTGCAAATAAAATCCCCTTCAAAACCAAGATCCATTCCACCGCAACCAGAAAACAATGACAACATTTTTAGTTGTCCAGGTTCTATATCTCCGACAGAATGGAAAAGAGGAAGTTCATTCTCTTTAATCACATCTGAGAAATAATGAACTTCTTCCTTTGATTTATAGCCATTTACCAATTTAGCCATAGGGTCTAAACAATATAAGTGTTACAAATATACCATATTTTTTTGCTTTTTAGGGTATCAAAGAACATTTCAAAGGGTAAGACAACCTTAAATCATAAAGAAGACATAAAAGGCTAATGGTCTATTAATCCGAACTCAAAAGAATGTAATTAGAGAAGCAGACGGCATCGAGTTACTGTACAACGATAACGAAGATGACAGTGAAAGGCAGGAATGAAGCGGCGAAGTCTTCTAAAAGAGCAATAGTCGATACAGAGCCAAATACACAAAAAAGGCCGACTCATTTACATTAAGTCGACCTTAGGCGGCCGTCTGTCAGACGGCAGGTGGTGGTGCATTACTTTTTGGTTATACGGGCTGTCCAGCCGCCGCCGGGGGCCATGTGGATCTTGACTTTGCGGTCAGCGGGAACCGAAACGAGTTCACGCTTGTAGTCACGGGCGGCGCGGTCGGCGTTGATGCCGTCACGGAATATCTCCATTGTCCAGTCGCCTTCTCCGAGGAAACCGAGATCCAAGGTGAGGTCACGGGCTTTCCAATCGTTGAGAGAACCGACGTACCAGACATCGCCGCTGCGGCGGGCAAGGGTGATGAAACGTCCGAGGACTCCGTTCACGGCCACGCTCTCATCCCAGACTGTCGGGCAGTCCGCGATGTACTTCGTGCACTCCGGCTCGGCCATATAGTTAGACGGAGAGTCACACAGCATATTCAAAGGAGAGTCGAAGACGACATATTCAGCGAGCTGGTGACAGCGGGTACCCTGGCTCATCGCCTCGGAATTCACAGGATGATAGTTCTTCTGAATGGCGTTGCGCATCGCACCCTGAGTGTAGTCCATCGGGCCGGCGGCCATTCTGATGAAAGGAACCGTGACATCGTAGGTCACCTGATCGACCGTAGGCTTGCTCCACTTCATCTGTTCCAGACCGAAAACTCCTTCATAATTGATGACGTTAGGGTACGTACGGTTGAGTCCGACAGGCTTGAACGCACCGTGGAAATCAATCAGAAGTCCGTATTTAGCCGCGGTCTCGGCGGTACGCCTGAAGAAATCAACCATATATTGGTCGTCACGATCCATAAAATCTACCTTGAAGCCCTTGATTCCCATCTCGGAGTAATGCTTGCAGACGTTCTCCATATCCCTGTCGAAAGCATAGTAGCCGGCCCAAAGGATGAGGCCTACGTTGTGCGCTTTGGCATATTCACAAAGCATCGGGAGATCGATCTCAGGGATGATCTGCATCAGATCGGCTTTCTTGTTGACAGCCCAGCCTTCATCGAGGATGACATATTCGATGCCATGCTTTTGGGCGAAGTCGATGTAGTACTTGTAGGTGTCGTTGTTGATGCCGGCGCGGAAGTCCACCCCGTAGAGGTTCCAAGCGTTCCACCAGTCCCAAGCGACTTTTCCAGGCTTCACCCAGCTGAAATCCTGCGATGGATCGGCCGGCTTGCCAAGCTTCCAGACCATATCATTAACAGCCAGATCGGCATCATTCGTTGACACCATTATAATCCTCCAAGGGAAGGATTCAGCAGCTGTGCAGGCGGCAAGATATTCCTCACGCTCCTTGACAATGCCCTGAAGCATATTATGTCCGCCCTGCTCGACAGTCTTTGGGTACGGAGCGAAACGTCCTGAAAGAGTTGTCGCGTCACCTTCGTTGTAAAGGTACATTCCAGGATAGTCAACCAGATCGGACTCAGTGATCAGAACCTTCATTCCACCTTCCGCAGACACCGCGATCGGAAGAAACGCAAGCCTCTCCTTGTTCCACTGCGACAGGGCATGGATGGAATAAGTGTTCTCAAAGGAGTTCCAATACTGGTTCTCAAGGGTTTCGGTGTGCTGTTTCACATAAGGGACGTACGCATCCCAATCCTTGGCGAAATTGAACTGCGCCTTCTCCGCCAAAACCTTCGACTCATCCTTCAAGGAACTTGTGAAACGGTAGGCCACACCTTCGTCATAGGCGCGGAACGTCAGCGTGAACTCTTTGAATATGATGGAGATCTCATTGTAATTGTCGCGGACCACAGCCTTCTTGTAGGCAATGGCAGGAAGAGTCTGGTCCACACTTGCCTTCCTCACTTTGCGGACCTTGTCATTCTCTCCGAACACGATGCCGCCGGACAGGGTCATGGAAATCTCTGACGGTTCGATGAGGCTGACGGCGTCCCTCGCCACCGAGTAAGAAACTGTCTTTCCGATGGAGACCGTGGCTGTGAGGTGTCCGTCCGGGGATGTGACTTTATAGGTCGCATCCTTGGCCGCGGATGGAAGAAGAGTTGCGGTAATAACCACAAATGATACCAAAATAGCTTTGAAATTCATATTAAATATAAATAATGTGTTGTTTTTTTCGGTGATAAAGATACAAACTATCTTTGAATATTCACGCGATGATTCAAAATCAGTTGAAAAATTGGAAAATTGAAAAATATAACTATTTTTGTAAAAATGCGTGTTATGAGCAATCCACCAATGAACTCGAAATAATCACGGTCATTCCGTTTAGCCTGATGATCAATAGCAATCAATAAATTAGCATTCAAGACCATGATGAGAAAATTACTCACTTTCCTCCAGGCTGTCGCCATCTCCACCCTTATAGCTGGCTGTGGCGGGACCGGAACAGAGAACGAACCGGAGATCACGCCTGAAATCAAGTTTACCGAGGACATTGTCACCTCCGGCATTTCTGTCGAAAGCGCGGAGCAGTCAATCACACTGAGTTTCAGCACCAACGTGGCTTGGTCGGCGACAGTTTCTGCGGATTGGCTCACAATTTCCCCATCGTCCGGAGAGGCGGGAAAGAACTCGGTAAAAGTTGAAGTCGAGGAGAACAGGACCGGGCAGCCAAGAAGCGCGACCATTACAATCTCTGACAAGGAATCAATGCAAAAAGTTTCTGTCACTGTCCGTCAGGAGGCTCTAAAAGCATCGTTGACCGTCAGTCCAGAATCCTTGGAATTCTCCGCTAACAAAGGAGAGGAAATGCTGAATGTAACTTCCAACACAGACTGGGTGATCACCAAGGACGCGGAGTGGATCACCCTGGATTCAGACAAAGGAAAAGGGCTGGCCACAATCGCAGCCGGTGTCACAGAGAACACCTCGTTGACATCAAGAACAGGCTCCATCACTGTCTCCACCTCGGACGGCAGCGTCAAGAAGACCGTCTCTGTGCGGCAATCCGGCGCCGATGTAGTATTCTCCGTTGACAAGAACGAGTTCAATGTGGCCGCGGTGGGAGAGTCTTTCTCCGTCAAGGTCACGCACAACATCGGCTACAAGATCAACTCGCAGCCGGAATGGGTGAAACAGACGGGCAAGGTGCCCAGCGGGAACACCGACACCTACACGTTCACTGCCGAGGCAAACACCTCCACCGAAGCCCGCGAGGGTGTCATCGTATTCTGCAACGACAACAACGAGTGCGTACCGGTCACCGTCAAGCAGGCCGGGGCCAATGCAACGCTTTCCGTCTCGCCTGCCGAGCTGACGTTCACGGCGAATACCGAATCCAAGTCCCTGGACGTCACCTCCAACACGGCTTGGACCGCGGCTTCAGGCGCATCTTGGGCGAAGCTGAATAAAACCAACGGTAGCGGCAACGCTCAGATTGCTGTCACCGCCGAGGAGAACACTGCCATCACGCAGCGCTCCGCCACGATCACCATCAAGACCGCCGACGGGAAAGCCAGCGCAACCGTCAAGGTAACTCAGAGCGCCGCCAACGTCATCTTCTCCGTTGACAAGAACGAGCACAGTGTTGCCGCAGCCGGAGGAGACTTCACCGTCAAGGTCACACGCAACATCGGCTACAAGATCAACTCGCAGCCGGAATGGGTGAAACAGACGGGCAAGGTGCCCAGCGGGAACACCGACACCTACACGTTCACTGCCGAGGCAAATACCTCCACCGAAGCCCGCGAGGGTGTCATCGTATTCTGCAACGACAACAACGAGTGCATCCAAGTCACCGTCAAGCAGGCTGGAGCAAAAGCTTCACTTTCCGTCTCCCCTGCCGAACTGACATTCACAGCCAAGCCGGAAAGCAAGTCTTTCTCCGTAAGTTCAAACACCGATTGGAGCGTAGCCTCAAGTGCGGACTGGGTGAAGATTGGCACGACAAGTGGCAGCGGGAACGCACATGTGACAGCCTCCGCAGAAGAAAACACAGCAACAACACAGCGCACCGCCACCATCACACTCAAGACAACCGACGGCAAAGCAACAGCCACGATCAAAGTTACACAGAACCCGGCCGATGTCGTTTTCAGCATAGACATCAAGGAATTCAGCATTGATGCGAAAGGAGAGGAGATTACGATCAAGATAAAACACAACTCAGCATATTCCGTCAAATCAATGCCTGATTGGGTCAATCAGACAAACAAGACTGTCAGCGGCGACACTGACAACATCTCTTTCGCTGTTCAGCACAACCCAGGCTACAAGCGTCAGGGAGAAATCATATTCAACGGTGATGGAATCTACGGAACAGTCACGATCAAACAATTCGGAAGCAAGGCCGACGGCGGCAACGACGACACGACCACCGGCGGAAAGATCACTTTGGAATAACCAATTAAACATAGCCGAAAAATGAAGTTATTGAATATATTCACGAATATCCTGGTTCTGTCATCGATGGCGGTTTCTGTAGCCTGCAATGAGACAGAAGAGCGCGGCTCCGAGGCACGCACCATCAACGCGGTGATAGTGCAGCCAGACACAAGAACATCATTGAACGGTCCGGATGCGAACGGAGTCTACAAGACGGTCTGGTCACCCGGAGATCAGATAATGGTCTTTTCCGGAGATTTAGCATGTCGCTACATCCTCAAATCCGGAGAGAACACCAACAAAGGCGTATTCGAGGGGTATGGAAACTCGGAAGATCTTGTGGCCGTCTATCCTTTGTCAATCGGGTTCAGCAGGACTGGGGCGACTATCGAAGTCGGACTGCCTGAAGTTCAGGAATATGTCAGCGGAAACATCCCGCTCGGCGCCTATCCTATGCTCGGAATCTACGGCGACGAGACATTTTCGTTCAGAAACCTGTGCTCGGTTCTGAAGGTTCATATGTTTGGAGACGCGACAGTCAAGTCAATCACTTTCACCCCGAACAGTGCCGGTGTCAAAGCCTCTGGCAAGGCTGTCATCAATGTCAATTCGACAAAACTGGAGATGGACGACAACTCCAAGCCATCCGTAAAACTTGATTGTCCGGACGTGAAACTGTCCGCTCAGCCGACCGATTTCCATTTTGTGGTTCCGGCGCAGATATATCCCGGCGGCTTCACGCTCACAATCGCCACAGACAAAGGAGACGTTGTCAAGACTCTCAAATCTGACATAACCCTTGACCGCTCGGTACTCTACCCTATCGAGGCCTTCGAATGCAAGATTGACAGTAAGGAGAACATCATCTTCGAGGACGCTAACTTCAAGGCTTATCTGGTCGCCAACTTCGACACGGATGGCGATGGCGAGATCAGTTATGAGGAAGCGCTGGCAATCACGATGATAGATGTCGATACCGACAACATCGAGTCTCTGGCCGGCATTGAGCACATGGCGAACCTTACGGAACTCAACTGCGAGGGACCTTTTGTGATGAGTGGCTATGAACCAGAGGAAGGCAGAGGAAAACTAAAAACTCTGGATGTGTCGAAAAACACGAAATTGACAAAATTATACTGCGGTTTCAACCAGTTTTCATCGCTGGACTTGACAAGCAACGTCCTGCTTGAGAGACTACGTTGCGCCGGCAATGATCTTAACAACCTTGATGTCAGCAAGAACACAGAATTGACGCGTCTAACTGCCTATAACAATCATCTTTCATCGATTGATGTAAGCTACAACACAAAACTGGAGGTTATCGATCTGTCCAACAACCAGATCAAGTCAATTGACATAAGCAAGAACGAGTCGCTGGCCACGTTCAATTGTGACGACAACCTGCTGACAGAACTAGATCCAAGCAATAACCAGAAACTCACAAACATTTACTGTTCAAATAACAACTTGTCTTCGATCAATGTCCGCAAGAACCAAAAGCTTGCTAAATTGGTTATTATAGGCAACAGCATACCTCAGATTGATCTCAGAAACAATTCTGAGCTGACTCATTTATTCTGTGAGAAAAACAAGATTTCCGAACTCGATCTAAGCAACAACACAAAACTGAGGCAATTGACCGTCAACGACAACAGTCTCTCATCCCTTACGGTGAATTGCTGTCCGGAAATCAAAACATTGAAAGCAAATAACAACCTTATCAAAGAGATGGACATTTCCGAGTTGACAAGTCTGTTTGATTTCTATTGTTCAGGCAATCCACTTGAGACACTGTACGTCTTTGATGGGCAGATTGATGCAATCAATAACAAAGAGATTCCATCAACCACAAAAATTGTGGTGAAAGGCACCGAACCCGGTGAGGACGAGGTGTTCACAGTCACCCCGACTCTGTTCGACATTGACGGCTACGAGCAGGACATCACGATGACAGTGACGGCGAACATAAGCTATTCGATTGACTCGCAGCCAGAATGGATCAGCAAAAAGTCCGATAACTCAGGCGTGTACACATTCACGGTCAGCGCGAACACGACTTCTTCCTCAAGAAGAGGCGAAATCATATTCAAGAATGCCAACAACTCGTTTCTGACGGTGACGGTCAAGCAGAGAATCCAAACCTACACATCATCTGACTACAGTCAGGACGGACAGGTGACCAGGATTCATTCGGCGACTGTCGGCAAGGGAATCGACGTGGTGTTTGTCGGAGACGCGTTCGCGGACAAGGATCAGGATCTTTTCAACAAGTACGTCGAGCTTGGCAAGGAGGCTTTCTTCACCGAGGAGCCGTTCAGGAGCACGATGAACAGGTTCAACATCTACAGGATCGGTTCAGTCTCGAAGAACGGAATCATCACTCAGGAAGGCGGCGACACCAAGTTCTCGGCACAGTTTGGACAGGGAACGTACGTAGGAGGAGACAACAATCTTGTCAACAGTTTCGTCAAGGCATCGATCCCGTCCGTGGATCTGACAAAAACAATCATATTCGTGATCATCAACAAAGCAAAATACGCCGGAACCTGTCATATGTTCAGTAACAATCAGGCTGTCTGCTACGTTCCTCTCTGCCGCAACGAAAACGAGTACGCCCAGACACTCAGACACGAAGGCTGCGGCCACGGATTCGGAAAACTGGCGGATGAATACTTCTATGACTCCATGGGCAGAATTCCTGATGACGAGGTCTCAGAACTGAAGAAATGGAAAGGTTTCGCCTATGGATTTCACGAGAATGTGGACCTGACATCCGATCCGAACACCATCCTCTGGTCAAAATTCATCTCCGACTCAAGATATTCAGGTAAGGTTGGCGTCCATGAAGGTGGCTATACCTACCCTTACGGAGTCTATAGACCGACTCATAACAGCATCATGCGCTACAACACGGGAGGTTTCAACGCCCCGTCCAGAGAGGCTATCTACAAGAAAATCATGAAGTTCTCCGAGGGTGACGCATGGACTTACGACTACGAGACATTCGTGGCGTTCGACGCTCCGGCAAGAAGCGCCAAGGCCGTCACCAGAGCCGCCGCTCAATGCGCTGCCGTTGACAAGGCCAATTTCATCCCTCTCGCCCCGCCGGTGATGGTCATGGTTGACAAATGATGCCAAAGTCAAGAATATCCACACTCCCAGCGCTAGCGCTGGGACTAATCTCAATCTCCAGTGCCAGGACAAAAGTCCTGGCACTGGTGCTTTGAGTCAAGCGATGTCTGGCACACGGACAGGGATGACTACGTCTCCAACAACTACTTGAAACCGGACTGGCTGTCGGCATGATAAGTGCCGGAGCCGGTTACAGCGTGGTCACTACCGCATCAGCGCATCATTCGGCCGTAACCGCAAGGGAGTGTTTATTAATATTTTGCCTTGCGATCCTCGTTATGCCTCTAGCAATGAACTCCTGCCAAGGCTCAAGTGGCTGTTCTCAAAGAGAATGACAAAGGATTTTTTTTATTTTCCCTCTATTTTAAGCCTTTATCAGCTTTCTTGTCGGGATCTGAATTTTACGTGCAACCAAGAGAATGTGGAAACAGAGGGATAAGACAAGTAAGTAACATTCAAAAAATAACCTGCATCATCTTAAGGAATCTTTTCGGTCTAGATCTCTTTTCTCATCAGTCATGTGCCACCGGC
>ENA-UEQL01002746-UEQL01002746.1-human-gut-metagenome-genome-assembly--contig:-NODE-2746-length-11490-cov-21.234995_pt1 | contig 11490 bp, 11 predicted proteins | sample MGYA00242905_ERZ507926 | MGnify/ENA primary metagenome ERZ507926 (study PRJEB26167, sample SAMN06115531) | human gut metagenome | host: Homo sapiens | place: China:Henan | collected 2015-09-09...
GGGATCGACCGTGCTGACGTTGGCGGCGATGTCGTGGGTAAACTGTCCGGCCACGGCGTCGTTCGCGCTCGAAAGGACGAGTTTCTGCACCTCGACCGTCTCGGAAAATCCCACGGACACGGCTACCGTGGTCATCAGCGGACGGAATGCAAACGAAACCACCTCGCCTTGGGCCACATCCTCGGCGCAGGCCGACATGCAGGCATACTGCATGTTGCACTCCCCGTTGTTGCAGGTCTGGACGGCAGGGACCGCCGCCACGACGATCGAACCAGCATTGGCCCGGATCGCCCCGGAGGGATAGAAGGCGTAAAAGTCGTGCAGCCCTTCGCCCCAGACCATCCCGGTATCGCTCAAATCGGCCTCGCTTTCGGTCGCCCCGGAGACGCGGACCTCGACCGTCGCCCGCTGCGGAGTCGTCTGCGGAGAGATGACCTCCACCCGATCGCCGCTGCGCCAGTAGATCGGCCAGGAGCCGTTCGTCAGCGGGCCGTATGCCGTACGGGTTTCAGCCTCCGGCGACTCGTCGCCGTCGTCGATCGAAAGGCGGCAAACGACGGGATTTCCCGCCGCTGCCGGTTCTTCGGGGCGGGTCCATGCCGTCGTTCCGGCATCGTCCTCCCCGCATCCCGCCAGCAGAAGCGCCAGCAGCGACAAGCGGAAAACAGAACTGTATTTCATATTTTTTGATTTTCAATAGGTTAAATCCCCGTTATCCGAATAGTCCTCCGAAGTCGGACCCAACTCACCCCCGTCGGGCTGCGAGATTGCAAACCCGGCTTCCACCGCAACTGCGAAGACCTCCAGTTCCGGTTTTGTATAAACTGCTTTCATACTGGATATGGTTATATATAAATCGGGACGGCTGTTGCATCCGTCCCGATCGTATGTATTTTGCCGTGCCAAGATCTATTCGACCGTATAGGTAAAGTCGGCGAGTTCCAAATGACAAGGGGTACCGCCGCCGCTGGAGTAAACCTTCATCATAATCCGCTGACCGTTGGTGACCGTAAAGGTATGGGTCCGGGATACGGAACCGCTGTGTTTCCACGGGCACTCTCCCTCCAGGCTCGACTGAATATTGTCAAAACTCCGGAGGAAGTTCTCCGAAATATCAGCGCCATTGTTTGTCACGCCGATTCGGTATTGAACCGAGCCAACAGTTAACTTATTGGTGGCCGCCGTAAAAGACACCGTCACGGTCTTGGTTCCGTCGCACTGAATCGGAGGCGTTACAAACGCACCGTTCTGCGCCCTGTTGGTGCCGAGGCTGACAGCCTGCAACTGGATACGATTTCTGTTCTTGAGTACGTCACCGTCGGCAGCGTCCTTGTCGCTCTTGATCTCGGAGCGGAGGAAATGCCAGCCATCAAAAATACTTTCCGGATCATACTGCGGTTCTACCTGGAAGAATCCGTTATCCCCATAGGTGCCCGTACCGTACTTCGAGTTTACGCCATCGGGAACCGTAAGCATAAAGCGTTTCGTTCGGCAGGGAACATTCATCGTATAGTGGGTATTGCGCTTCAGACCGGCCAGCTGGAACGATTTGACCGTACCGGCCGTCGGCAGCACGTTGTCGTCGGTGGTGAAGGTGACGTATTTCGGGGTCTCGTTGGCGCCCAGAGCGAGCTTCATCCCGATACGGGCCATCAGCGGTCTGAAAGTCAGCGCAATGGGCAGGACAGTCGTTGTCTCGTCGACCACGAACGGGGTCTCGTACACGGTCGAGAACATAAAGTCGTAGGCGGCCAGATCCGTCGAGCAGTAAGCATCGCCCCACGTATGCGTGAAGGTCTTGTTTACAGCGTCGAACGTGGCGGCGCAGAAGGGATAGTGGGCTGCGGCGCACGTGTAGCTGCCGACGGGCACGCTGCCCGAGAAGGTCGTGGTCGCGCCCGTCCTGTCGACCGTGAATTCGCAGACCTCCGTCGTGGAACCGTTGTAGAGAGATACGGCGACCTTGTAGCCTGCGACCCAGGAGGTCGTCGTGCCGTCAACCGATGTGCGGGTTTCGCCGGAAGCCGCGTTCTCGGGGATGGTCACCTGAACATATTTCCGCAAGTCCTCCGGAGCGGAAACGCCGTCATCCTTGCTGCATGCACCCATGCCGACTGCGGCAAGAGTCGCTATAATCAATAATTTTTTCATCGTGCATTCTCTGTTTTGAATGTTGGTTTTCGGGTATCCGATCTCATCAGTAGGTTTCGTCGTATCCCAGCTCACCGCCGCCTTCTCCCGGCTCGATGTCGCTGCTTACAGCAAACCCCTTTTCGACGCGGACGGAGATCAGAAACAGCTCCGGTGCCTCATAAGGCATTAACAATTTATTCATGGCTTCTTTTTCGTTGAATGTGACGTTTGTATATGATTCGGCTGAATTATTCCACAATGACGGCGCGGTTCAGTTCCGGCTCGGCGAACCGGTTGTTCGTATCACCCTCGGCCTTCCTGACCAGACGCTCCGGAGCGACGCCGTACTTGTTTTTCAACAGGTCGTAGACATACTCCATCCGCTGCTCGCTCAGACGCTGGTTCAGCTCCCGGTTGCCGGTATCCTTGTCGGCCGAGCCGATCAGCGTGAAGGTCTTGTCGCTGTCGAGCTTCATGGCATTCCTGACATAGAATTCGAGGTTCGTCAGCTCCTTGCTGTCGAGCGTGGCCTTGCCGATCCTGAAGAAGAGCACCACGGGCGATGCGGAGACCTTCTGTTCGACGACGACCTTGGCGGGCGCGTTGCGCAGTTTCTCGTTCTCGTCGTTCAGGACGGAATTTTTCGAGGCAAGGTCGGTGTTGTTCTCCTCAAGATTCCGAATCCGGTCGAGATAGGGCGTAACGTCCACCGGCTGCACGTTCGAGGCGCGCACGAAGCCGCGGCGGTTGAACTTGTAAGCCAGGCCGGCCGTCACCGAAAGCATTCCCTCGCCGGTGCGGCCGCCGGTCACACCGTCGAAACGCTGGTTGACGAGCAGGCAGCGGGCTTCGAGCGTCAGGTCGAGCGAGCTGCACAGGCGCACCACGTTCAGCAGGCCGGCATCGAAGCCGATCTCGTTGTCATGGGCGTCGTTGCCGTAGGAGCGCGCCCAGCCGACACCGACAAAAGGCACGAAATTCCACGTACGGCTCTCCTTGTAGCCGCTCACGGCGTTCGAGAAGTTCCACATGGCGTCGGCGTGCAGGTACATCACGCCGAATTTTTCCCGGAACAGGCCGCCGTCTGCGCTCTTGGCGTAGAGCGTTCCGGCAGAGGTCCAGCCTTTGGCCTGCAAGCCCGCGTAGCCGACGCGCGCACCGATCGAAGGCGTGAACCATTTGCCGACATGGATGTCCATCGCCGGAGCCAGGCGCTTCCCGAATTTTCCTTCGGAGTCGTTCTCACCGAAATAAAGGTTCACACCTCCGGCCACTCCGACGAAAACATTATCGAAAAAGCGATTGGTTTCATAAGGCCCCCGTACGATGCGGTTCTGCGCATCGCGCGATTGGCCGTTCTCCTGTGCCGTGGCGGCAAGGCTGACGATGATAAAGAGGGCAATAAGGTAGAGGCGTTTCATGTTTGAATGTTTTTGTAGTGATTAGAATTTTTTCCGGTATGTGTGGTCTCGTTGCGAGTCCGTTATTCGTGTTATCTGCCGTGTCCGGTACATGTGGCAGAGCTTTTGGCGTTCCCCCAAAAATAAGGAGAAGATAGATGAGTAAGCATATACTGCTGGTGCATGATCTGGCGGGCTACGGGAAAGTGTCGCTGAGCGCAATGATGCCGGTGCTGTCGCATATGGGACATCACCTGTACACGCTGCCGACGGCACTGGTGAGCAACACGCTGGATTACGGGAAATTCTACATTCAGGAAACAACGGAATACATGCGCCAGTCGCTGAAAGTCTGGGCGGAACTGGGATTCTCGTTTGATGTGGTGTCCACAGGCATGATTCTGTCAGCAGAACAGGCGGCGCTGGTGTCCGATTTCTGTGAGCAGTCCGCGAAGAAAGGCGCGCTGGTCTTTGTTGACCCCATCATGGGCGACGAGGGCAAGCTGTACAACGGCGTAGGGGAGGAAACCGTCGCCCATATGCGCAAGATGGTCGCCGTGGCGGACTGCATCGTGCCGAACTACACCGAAGCGGCGTATCTGGCGGACATGCCCTATCACGAGGACATGACCGAGGAAGAAGCACGCGCGCTGACGATTCGCCTGCACGAAATGGGCGCGAAATCCGTCGTCGTGACGAGCGCGAAGGTGGACGGCGAGAACTGCGTCGTCGGCTATGACGGCACGGAAGGCGAATTCTTCCGCATCCCGTTCGACCTCATTCCGGTGCGCTTTGTCGGCACGGGCGATATTTTCGCCGCAGTGATGCTGGGGCGGCTGGTGGACGGCGTGCCGCTCCAAGAATCGACGCACCGCGCAATGGATGCCGTGCGCACGATGATTGACCGCAACCGCGACAAGGAGGACAAGTACCTCGGCATCCCGATTGAAACGTGCTTGGAGGTGCTGGACGAATGAAGCGCCCACGCCTGCGCATCACGCTGATTGACCGCAAGGGCAGCTGCCCCTGCCATCATGGGCATAAAATCGGCGATTCGTGGGATTTTGACACCGAGCGCGGTCAGCTCTGCCCGATGGCGATGCACGTTGCGTTCCTGTATGCGGACATCCTCCGCTATGGCGGCAGCATCCCCGGTCAGCCGGACGGCACAGCGGTGTTCTCCTGCCCGGATGTGGACACGCTGAACATCTTCCGCGTGGAGCGGATAGAGGAATAACGCCCGGACGCGGGGCATATCCTCCTTACCGAATCGGAAGGAGGGGAATTGCCCTATGACAGGAACACAGACTGTGCGCCGGACGACAACGCGCGCACGCCGCGGCGGCTCGATGCAGCTGCTGCGCGGGCTGGGCGCGGCGATGCTGACGACCATCATTGTCGTGGCGGTTTTCGCGCTGCTGATGCAGTGGGTGAAGCCGACGGAGGACACCGTGCGCATCTTCAACCAGCTGCTGAAGGTCGTTTCCGTGGCTATCGGGACGTACATCGCCGTCGGGCGCGGTCAGGAAGGCGGGCTGCTGCGCGGCGCGCTGATCGGGCTGCTGTACATGGCGCTGGGCGTGGCGGCCTATGCGCTGCTGAGCGGTCAGGGCGCGCCGTGGACGGCATATTTGGCTGATCTTGCTATGGGAACGGCGACCGGCGGGATAATCGGCGCGATTGTGTCGAATATTTCCGGAAAGTGATTGCAATTAGAACCCGAATCGTGTATAATGCCCATATACCCCTTTTTAAGAAATGGAGGATTACAACTATGAAGCATATCGAAACCATCCAGAAGCCCTGCCTGAAGAACTCTCTGGCCCACGGCGGCTGCGGCGAATGCCAGGCATCCTGCCAGTCCGCTTGCAAGACCAGCTGCACCGTCGCCAACCAGTCCTGCGCCAACAAGGAAAACAGCGACGTGCTCGCGGGCAACGAGGGCAAGCTCAACCGTCTGTATAACCGGAAGTAATGATACGCTTTCCAGATTCGTCTGGCAATCGTATCCGGTTCGGGACAGGCAAAGGCGGAGGCGGCATCATGCGCCTTCGCTTTTTTCGGGTGCAAGGGTGCAAAAAGTGTCCTTGCGGTTTATCTAACTCAGGAGGAATAATAGCAATGATTCATACCTTCAAGGCGGTTGGTCAGCCGATGCTGCTGGACGTAGGCAGCGGCGCTGTTCACGCCATCGACAACATGGCGTTTGACGTGCTGGAAATGTGGAATGACCACACGCCGGAAGAGATTCGGGATGCGCTGAAAGAGAAGTATACGGCGCAGGAGCTGGACGAAGTCATCGGTGAACTGAAGCAGCTCGAAGAACTCGGCGCGCTCAACGCCCCGGATAATTATGATGACGTGAAGCAGGTGACCGAGCCGGGCGTGGTGAAATCCATGTGCCTGCACGCGGCACATGACTGCAACCTACGCTGCAAGTATTGCTTCGCGGCGACGGGCGACTTCTGCATGGGCGAGCGCAAACTGCTGCCCTACGAGGTCGGCAAGGCGGCAATTGACTGGCTGGTGGCACACTCCGGCAAGCGCGTCAATCTGGAACTGGACTTCTTCGGCGGCGAACCGCTGATGAACTTCCCCGTCGTCAAGCGGCTGGTGGAATACGGCCGCTCCATCGAGAAGGAGAAGAATAAGCACTTCAAGTTCACAATGACGACGAACTGTGTGCTGATGAACGACGAAATCATGGACTTCCTGAACAAGGAAATGAGCAACGTCGTCATCTCCATCGACGGCCGCCGCGAAGTGCATGACCGGATGCGCCCGACCATCAACGGCAAGGGCAGCTATGACATCATCATGAACAAGGCGCAGGAGTTCGTCCGCCGCCGCAATGCCTGCGACAAGGAATACTACGTCCGCGGCACGTTTACCGGCTTTAACAAGGATTTTGGCAACGACGTGCTTCATTTGGCGGATCAGGGCTTTGACCAGATCAGCGTCGAGCCGGTTGTGACCGACCCGAAGTGCGAATACGCTCTGCGCGAGGAAGATTTGCCCGAAATCCGCGAGGAATACGAGCGTCTGGCGCAGATTTATATGGATCGCCGCGCGAACGGCAAGTGGTTCAACTTCTTCCACTTCATGGTGGACTTGGAGGGCGGCCCGTGCCTGCGCAAGCGTCTGACCGGCTGCGGCGCGGGCAACGAGTATGTTGCGGTAACGCCCGACGGCGATATTTACCCCTGCCACCAGTTTGTCGGCCGCGACGGCTACCGCATGGGCAGCGTGCTGGACGGCACGTTCGACCGCGACATTCAGGCGAAGTTCGCGCACAACACGGTGCTGAACAAGGAGAAGTGCCGGGACTGCTGGGCGCGTTTCTTCTGCTCCGGCGGCTGCGCTGCGAATGCCGAAGCCTTCCATGGCGACATCTCCCAGCCCTACGACATGGAGTGCCAGATGGAGCGGAAGCGCCTTGAATGCGCAATGGCGATTTACGCGAAGGAGCGCGCCGCCCGCATGGCGAAGGAAGAAGCGGAGAAGGAGTGACCCAAGGGGCGTTGCCCCTTGACCCCAGCAGGGGCGTGCCCCTGCACCCTGCAAGGGAGAATGAAACGGGACGAAGTCCCCTCCCTTGACCCTTCCGCGCGATTCAGTTGGTGACAACTGCATACAGTGTCCGCGTGTTTATCCGTGAGAAGAATAGAACATCAGCCGCCATTCGACCGCTATCAAAAGTCGAATGGCGGCTTTCATTTGTAAAAACTTCACTTGCCCCTTTCCAAACATCCTAAAACGTGGTATGCTAAGGTTGAAGAAATCTCCGAAAGGAAGGATTCACTGATGAAACGCTTGCTTCGCGGGCTGTGTGCCCTCTTGCTGATGACCTTGCTCCTGCCAACGGCGCTCGCCGCCAAAGCCACCCCGACGCCCCCGCCGGTCGCGATTTCCACTGAAGCGCCCGTGCAGCCGCCGGAGCAGATTCAGCAGGTGCTGGATATTGCCTATAACGAATGGGCGGAACTGGACGGCAAGACGCTCAAAAACGTCAATAAGTACACCGAGTGGCGCGGCAAGGGCATCGGCTTCGGCTGGTGCGGCGGCTATATCACCTGGTGCATGATGCAGGCGAACGTCGAGATGGAGGAACTGGAAGCGGTCAAGAAAGCCGCGAAGGAATCCGAGGACGGCGTGTTCGTGCAGGTGGAGGGCGTCCACCACGTCAAGGAAGCCAGCGTCGGCAAGCTCTTGCGCGGCTATCAGCTGATGAACCGCACGACGAACGTGCCGCAGCCGGGCTTCCTGCTGGTGTACGGCTGCTCGTTCAACAAGACGATTCACGTTGCGCTGGTGTACGACGTGAAGGACCTGGGCGACGGCAAGTACCGCATCACGACGCTGGAGGGAAATATGGCAAGCCGCGTCAAGATGTACATCCACGACTACGACATGAACGCCGAGGTGAACACGAACAAAAAGACCTCGACAAACCTCTCCGAAGTGCCGGAGGACGAACGCGAGATTCCGGCGAGTGACTGCGTGGATTACACGGTCGTGACGGCAAAACCGAGCAGCTCGACGTCGGGAAAATATGCGTACTATGTGAACTGCTTCCTGATGCCGTATGTGCCGGGGGAAGACGCGGAGTAACCGCATTCCCCAAGAAAGTCAGAAAGGAGAGGAACGTCCTTGTCCAGACGGAATGAGAACATCTTTGAGGAAAAATCCCATCTGGGGCGAAAAATCGGTGTGACGCTGCTGGTCGTGCTGCTATTGATGTTTGGCGCGGGTGCGGTGGCGAACTTTGCCATCAGCAATACCGTCAAGACGCTGCGGCAAACGGTCACCATTCCCGATTTGCCCAATTCGCTGGATCAGTGGTCGATTCTCCTGCTGACGGATTTGAACGGGGAGTACCGCGGGCTGAATCAGGCGTCGATTGGCAAAGCGGTCGGCACGCGCGCAGTCTCCTGCGTCATCATGACGGGCAATATGATTGGCGAGAACGGCGACGCAGCGCCAGCGCTGGCGCTGCTGGAGCAGCTTCCGGCGGGGTCGAAGGTGCTGTTCTTGCCCGGCAGCGGCGACCCGTCTCCCTATGCAACGACGGCGCACGCCTCCCTTTCGCCTTATGCGGATTGGGCGCAGGCGCTCATTGACGCGGGCGTGACGATGCTGGATGTCCCCGTGTCATTCACGCGGGAAAAATCCACCATTTGGTTTGTACCGGAGGATTTGTATACACTCAACATCCCCAGCGCGCGCAAGGCATACCAGAAGCAGCTGGACGGCTTGAATGCCCTGCCGACGCTGACGGCTGATCAGGCGGCGCTCCAGCGGCTGGCGGTCTATCAGCTGGACAGGCTTGACCGCATCGAGGCGGCCATGGCGGAAATGACGAACAAGGACATGCAGGTCTGTGTGAGCGGAATGCCGCTGACGCAGGAGTACATCACCACCGCGAAGCAGAACGCCGACCCGAAAGCCGTCTGCGCGATGAACAATGTGGACTTGATTGTCACGGGCGGCTACTGCGGCGGGCAGTGGCGCATTCCGGGCGTGGGTGCGCTGTATGTGCCGGAACTGGGCTGGTTCCCGGAGGACAGTCAGGTGCAGGGGCTAAAATTCTTCGGCGGAATTTTTTGCCGAACGAAAACGTTTTATCTCTTCGGGGGCAAAAAAGTTTTCGGCAATCAGGTCGAATGCGCGCACCTTTTTGATAAATTCGATATCCGCGCCCACTTCTACGTCGGAAAGAACGCACACCGCTCTTCCGCACGAATGCGAGATATTGAAGTAGTACGGAATATTGGTAAACACGGGTTTCCCGTTTTCCAGTCGTTTTATTACCGCGGTAGACGGATCTATTTTCGCTTCGGTCATCGCCGCCAACAATGCGCTGAGTCCGGAAACGCTTTCCGCCCATTCTTTGGCTCCGCGTTTGGCAAATATTCCCTCCACATATTCCGGAGAAGAAACAAACGCCTTCTTTATTCTGTCTGTTTCTGCGGGTGTAAGTTGCTCGTAATCGGCAAATTTTACAATCATATTTTTTCTCCTATTTCATATATACAACGTTGTTAAGCGGAACTTCGAGCGTCAGAATCTCTCCGTTTCTGTTAACAGTTATACCGGCAATATCGCCTTTTCTTGCGTACAGCAGAATGTCGCCGGGCTGATATTTGCGGAACATATTGCGCTTTACTCCGTTGATTTCGATGGAAACCAGAACGTCGCCCTCTTTAAGTATTCCGTGTGACGCACCGTCTTCCATAACGCCTGTTACGGTAACATGTGCGCGAGAGGTGACCGTGCCGGTCTTTTCGTCGTAATCGGCATACCCGTCCGCGTCGGTCACGGAAATACCCAGTTGACATTTATAGTAGCCGTATCCGTTGAAATAAACGTCGTCATTCGTTTGGGGATCGGCGGCGCGGGCAAGCAGATTGTTTACAAGCCCCATAACGTTGTTTATCGGTAAAGCGTAGCCGAAGTTGTCCACGGTTACCGACTGCGTTTTTGCGTTTACGATGCCCATGAGTTTTCCGTCTTTATTGTACAGCCCTCCGCCGGAGTTGCCGTGGTTTACGGCTGCGTCGGTACGAATGACGCGGAAAGTAAATTCTTCGTTGGTTTTCGTATCGACCGTAAGAGTAAGATCGCTGCTCTGAAGACTTATTATACCGGAAGCCGCACTGAGACCTTTGCCTTCCGCATTGCCCACGACATACGATTTCTCGCCCTCGCGCAGTTCGTCGGAGTCGTCTATAAGCTCGGCGGGGCGATAGGGTCCGGTTTTGTATTTTTCACAATTATTTATTTTCAGAACGGCAATATCGCCCGACATACTGCCTGCGACGTAAGTTGCCTTTATGCCGTAGTTTTCCAGAAGCATATACTTGGACGCGTCATCGTTTTTAAGCGACGGGTTATCTTTGGACAGCTTTACAAAAGGCATTCCGTAAAAGAACACGTATATTTCGCTGCTTATCGAAGGCGTGTAGGAAGCGTTGTAAACCATATGGAAATTGGTTATTATGTACACTTCTCCTGTTTGTTTGTCGCCTTTGTAAATAACTCCCGAACCGCTGGAAACCGCGCCCTCGGCACCGTACTTGGTTGCTATGGCAACGGTGGAAAGCAGAGATTTGGTAACTATTCTCTCGCTTGCTTCGGTTGTTTCTACTTTGAGATAATCTTTCAGAAATTCGAGCAGCGTTCCCGTGTAGCCGCTGTTTTTGGCAGCCTGATAAACTTCATTTATGTCGAGATCCTGTCCGTCTTGTCCGTCCGCGCCTTTATCGCCTTTAACCTTGCCGATAAGAACGTAATCTTCCGCGTCGGAATACTTGATAAACAGGTTTCCTTCTTTAATTACGACGTTCTCGACGCTTCTACCGTCCTGCCCGTCCTTTCCGTCCGTCCCGTTTATACCGTCTTTCCCGTCTTCGCCTTTATCTCCTTTGTCGCCTTTATCTCCTTTGACGCCGCCTACGGGGTAAAACGTGTCGCCGTCGGTGTATCTGACGTACAGCACGCCGTTTTCTATTTTGAATTCCGCAACGCCTCTACCTGCGTCGCCCTTATCGCCTTTGTCGCCCTTATCGCCTACAACTTTGCCCACCCGCATTTTTTTGCCGTTGCTGAAATAGGCGTGCAATTCGCCGTCTTTTATGTACAGTTCGAGAATGTTTACGCCGTCTTTGCCGTCTGCGCCGTCCTTTCCGTCGGTGCCGTCAAAGCCGTCCTTTCCGTTGGTTCCGTCCTTTCCGTCTTCGCCTTTAACCACTCCGACGTAAACGTATTTATCGCTGTCGGTGTATTTAACATACAACGCGCCATTTTCTATTTTGACGTCGGCGATTCCTCTGCCGTCCTGCCCGTTTATGCCGTCGGCACCGTCTTTACCGTCCGCGCCGTTTTCGCCTCGTCCAAAGCATCTTTCGCAATCTTTACGGGGTTGATTTGCCCTTCTTCGAAAACGGGAACGTTGACT
>ENA-UEQL01002747-UEQL01002747.1-human-gut-metagenome-genome-assembly--contig:-NODE-2747-length-11490-cov-5.430737_pt1 | contig 11490 bp, 9 predicted proteins | sample MGYA00242905_ERZ507926 | MGnify/ENA primary metagenome ERZ507926 (study PRJEB26167, sample SAMN06115531) | human gut metagenome | host: Homo sapiens | place: China:Henan | collected 2015-09-09 | study...
TGTCCGCAGACGACAAGCGCACCTGCGCCCTGGATGACATGAACTGCCGCGCCGGTCAGCCGGAGCAAAATGCTTCTTTGCAGGACATGAACGCGGCGAACGAGCAGCCGGACATGGCCTGCAGCGTCACCAACATGAACTGCCGCAAGGACTGACACACCACCTCCCCCGCCTGTATGCGCAAGCGTGCAGGCGGGGCTTGCATATCTGTCTCCTGTTCACGGAAAGCTACGCAAAAAGGAGGCTTTTCCATGAACAAGAAGCAGAAAAAAGAGCCGTTCAGTCTGAAAAACATGAACGGCCTGTCCCACGACGATGCGCGTCATAAAGACATAGTAACCCTTTTCGCCTAATTTTTGTGCAACGAACCGTGCAACCTGAAGGTTCAGTTCATCTTCACGAACTCCCGTATCAAGTCCGATCGAACCGGGGTCAAATCCGCCGTGTCCAACGTCAAGCAGGATGATCGTTTTGTCCGAAGGAAGTGTTTTAAGCTGCTCCAGTCTTGCCATGACGGCATTCATGTCACCTTCCGTAACAACAAGCGGGATTCCGTCGGAAGGAGTCGGGGTTTCTGCTGTTTGAGTTGCCGGAGGATTATCCGTCTGAGCAGGTTCCGTTTGCAATGCGGGCGTATCCGTGACCGCAGGCTGCGGTGCGGACGGCTTTGCGCTCGCCGGGCCGTGCGAATCGCCGTGGTTTGCACATGTTCCGCGGCAGGCGATCGATATGCACACAACAATAATTGAAAGCAGCAGAACAAAAATAACAAGGCAGAGTATCCGTCTCGTTCTGTATACGCTGTCATTTTTGAATCCCATTGTTTTTCTCCGTTCCATCTTGTTTTTCTTTTTGTTTTAACTTTTTGCCGCAGCTGCACGGCATTCCCGTAATTGTCGTCAGTGCGAAGGCGGCGGTGTGCGATAAGGTCGGGCTGCTGCTCGGCGGCGCGGCGGATAACGAAAAAGAATTGAGGGAAAATGCTGATTATATGGCAAAAAACCTTAAAGATTACGGCTGGGAATATATTGTTTGCGATATTCAGTGGTATGAACCTAAAGCAAAAGACAACGATTATAACAATTTCACCGAACTTGATATGGATGAATACGGCAGGCTTATCCCTGCGGAAAACAGATTTCCGAGTTCAAAAGGCGGAAAAGGCTTTAAAGAAATTGCCGACTATATTCACTCCCTCGGCCTAAAATTCGGAATACATATTATGCGCGGAATTCCGCGCCAAGCCGTGCATAAAAACACACCTGTTAAAAACAGCAAATTTACTGCGCGAGATATTGCCCACCATTTTAGTGTTTGCTCTTGGAACACAGATATGTATGGGCTGAAAAACTGCGAAGGTGCGCAAGATTATTATAACAGTATTTTTGAACTTTACGCATCTTGGGGTGTGGATTTTATTAAATGCGATGATATTGCGGTAACGGAATTCAGGCAGTGGGACACACCGTACAGTGCTTACTATGAAATTGAAATGATTAGAAAAGCGATTGATAATTGCGGCAGGGATATGGTACTGTCACTTTCACCGGGGCCTGCAAAAATCGAAAACGCAAAGCACCTTGCAAAAAATGCAAATATGTGGCGAATGACAGGCGATTTTTGGGATATGTGGGACAAGCTCCACGATATGTTTGATAAATGCTATACCTGGCAAAACGAAGTTAAACCGGGCAACTACCCTGATTGCGATATGCTGCCGCTCGGCAGACTTTGCAAGCATTCATCATACCACGGGCCGAATAACAGATACACGCAGTTTACAAAGCCTGAGCAAATCACTATGATGAGCCTTTGGGGCATTTTTAAAAGTCCTCTTTTCTTCGGCGGTAACATGCCGGAAAATGACGAATGGACTTTATCCCTTTTAACCAACAGGGAATATTTAAAAATGCACCGCGAATCAACAAAAGCGCACCAGCATTACAGAAGTGAGAAAAACGGCAAAGGCACGGTAATATGGGTTGCAAACGGTAAAAAATGCAAATATGCCGCTCTGTTTAATACAAAAGATGCAAAATCTAAAATCAAATTTAATTTGAGCGAGATTTTAATGCCTGACGAAAAATATAAAATATATGATATTTGGGCAGGCAAAGAGCTTGGCGAATATAAGAACACATTTACCGCCGAAGTTGAGGCACACGGTGCTGTTTTGATTAAAATATATTAAAGAGCAAAGCATCCTTTTTATACAGTTGTGTAAAAAGGGTGTTTTTATCTTTTTGTATGATTGAAAATGCGACTGTTTTCTATTATAATAAAATCATCAGGGGTGAAAAATATGAAAACAATTGAAATTGATACAAAATGCGGAAGAATAAAAGGCGTTGAAAAGGAAAATACAACCGAATGGCTCGGAATAAAATATGCTACTGCGAAAAGATGGGAATATCCCCAAACCGTAAAAAAATGGGACAGTGTTTTTGACGCAACATATTTTAAAGAATGTGCGATTCAGCACCGTGCATTTCTTGACGATGCAAAGGTAAATGCATTTTACCACAATGAATTCAGAAAAGGCCTTGAATTTACATACAGTGAAGACTGTCTGTTTTTAAACATTTACGCCCCGAAAAATGCAAAGGACTGCCCTGTTTTTATATACATTCACGGCGGCAGCTTTACGGGCGGCAGCTCAAACGAAGCGCATATTAACGGTACAAATTTTGCAAAAAACGGAGTAATATTTGTTTCACTTAATTACAGGCTTAATGCTTTTGGCTTTTGCTCACATCCGGACATTACAAATGATGAGGGCGTATGCGGCAACTTCGGCTTATACGACCAGGTATCTGCAATTAAATGGATAAGGGATAATATTGCCTCTTTCGGCGGGGATAAAAACAAAATTACTGTTGCAGGGCAGAGTGCCGGTGCAATGAGTGTAGATATTTTGATTTCAAGTCCGCTTTGCAAAAATTGGTTTCAAGGCGCAATAATGATGAGCGGCGGCGGAATACAACGAGATGTGGCAAAGCCGCTTGATAAAGAAAAAACACGGGCATTTTGGGATGAAATAATCAAATATGCCGACTGCAAAAATATCGAGCAATTAAAAGAAGTTGACAAAGAAGTATTATGGCGAGCGTGGGACAGAGCGTGCAAGGAAAATAATCCGAAGACTATGCTTTACACAATGCCGATTTATGACGGAAAGCTTCTTACAAAAGATACATTTAAAATGAATAACATTCCGTCACTTCCTAAAATTATAGGAATTACACAAAATGATATGTTTCCTATAATATTAAAGCAGATTTGTAAAAAATGGGTTAAGTGTGATAAAAACAGTAGATGCTTTTTATACTGCTTTGCAAGGGACTTGCCCGGAGATAAAAACGGAGCTTGGCATTCAAGTGATTTATTATATGCATTTTCAACACTTGATAAAAATTGGAGGCCGTTTGAAGATATTGATTACACAATATCAAACCAAATTGCAAAATCCTTTATTGCATTTGCAAAAACGGGAAATCCAAATTGCAACGCTATACCGAAATGGGAAAGCGGCAGCAAAAAAATAATGACATTTTGCGAAGACACCAAGTCAAAAGCTTGGATGACAAAAAAGCTTATTAAAAACACAATTCACGGAGGATTTGAGGTTTAATGAAATTTGACCACAGTTTCAAACTTTACGAAAAATCAAAAACCGGCAGAACATACATTTGCGACAACACTGTTGCAAAACTTGATTTTATAAGCCCTGCTGCAATAAGAGTTGCAATATACAAAAAAGGGGCATATATGCTGCCGACTTTTACAATAAATCCAAATAATGATTTAAGTCAAAGCGGCAGGGATAAGCTTGCAACAGACGCCTTTGAAATGTTTGAACCTGTTGCAAAGAAAACTGATAACGGCGAAAAATTTATTTTGAAAAACGGAATTGAAGTAAATCTTGATTTGCACAATTTCCTTTTAAGTTATGAAAAAAACGGAAAAAGAATTTTTGCCGACAGAGCACCGCTCGCTTACAACATTGACGGTGAATTCGGCACGGGTGCTTACCATTACATTTCAAGGGAAGATGATGAAAAGATTTTCGGCTTGGGTGACAAGGCAGGCAAAACCGACAAACGCGGCAAAACATACAGAATAGAAACAGCCGACAGTATGGGATTTGACGCCGAATATACCGACCCTTTATACAAGCATATTCCTTTTTACATTTGCCAAAACAGTGTTATGAGCTATGGTATTTACTATGATACATCAAACACATCGTTTATTGATTTAGGCAGAGAAATAAATAATTACTATGAGCATTTCAAGTTTTTCAAAACAGATGATGATTACTTGGTTTACTATGTATTCTTCGGCAGTACACTTTCCGTTTTACAGCAATATAACAGGCTGTGCGGAAAGCAGGCATTTCCGCCGAAATGGAGTTTTGATTACTGTGCAAGCACAATGGCATATACCGACGCAGAAAACGCCGAAGAGGAAATGTATAAATTTTTAGATAAAATCAATGACCTTGATATTGCCTGCCAAGGCTTTTATCTTTCATCAGGGTATACGCAAATAGGCAATTTGCGCTGTGTATTTCACTGGAACAAAGAAAAATTCCCAAAACCTGAAAAATTCATTTCCGATTTTAAAGAAAAAGGTATTCACCTTATTCCAAATATAAAGCCTGCGTTTTTAACATCTCACCCGATGTATGACGAAATAAAAAAGCAGGGACTTTTTGTTAAAAATACCGACGGTACACCGTATGTAACTCAATTTTGGGACGGATTGGGAAGTTATATTGACTTCACAAACCCAAAAGGATTTGAATTTTGGAACAGGCAGGTTAAAGAAAAGCTGCTTGATTTAGGAATTGACGCCACTTGGAATGATAACAATGAATTTGACATAAAGGCTTGCGATTCGGTTGCAAGCGGATTTGGAAAAGAAGTCAGAGCAAGTGAAATAAGGCCGATTTTAACTTATTTAATGGTGCTTTCATCATACAAAGCACAAGTGGATAAATATCCTAACACCCGCCCGTTTTTATCAAGCCGAAGCGGAAGCAGTGCGATAAGGCGGCTTGCACAAACCTGGTCGGGCGATAATTTCACATCTTTTCACGATTTGCGCTTTTGCCACTATGTAGGAATGACTTTATCGCTTTCGGGTTTATATTTTTACGGTCACGATTTGGGCGGATTTTCAGGTGATATGCCAAGCGAGGAACTTTTGCTTCGCTGGATGCAACACGGTGTATTTGAACCGCGCTTTACAATCCACTCTTGGAACAAAGATAACAGCGCCACTATGCCTTGGAGTTATGAAGATAAAATTGATGCCGCAAAAGAAATTTTAGCCGAAAGAAAAAGGCTTATTCCTTATCTTTACAATTGCGCATATGAAGCAGTGGAAAACGAGCTTCCTATTCAGGCACCACCGTTTATTTATTTTGATGACAAAAATATAGATGTTAACACCACATCATTTATGCTCGGCAGAAAAATACTTGCAAAATGCGTACTTGACGAGGGCAAAGACAGCGTTAACATTTACCTGCCGAAAGGTGAAATATGGTATTTAAACGGCAAAAAATTCACCGGCGGGCAAAATGTTGAATTAAAAATACCTGCCGATAAAGAAGTACCGTATTTTGTAAAAAGCGGATGTGTATTGCCGAGTGATGAGGGCGAATACGGATTTAAAAAAAGTGAAAAGCTTGTATTTACGGTATATCCTAACGAAAGCGGAGAATTTAAAGATACATTTTTTACGGATGACGGTATAAGCTATGAATATCAAAAGGGAAATTGTGCAAAGCTTGAATTTAATGTGAAGGCAAGCAAAAGTGAAATTGAGCTTGAAGTTAATAACAGCGGTAATATGAATATTGATTATGAGATCCGCCTTGTTGAAACAGATAAAAGAAAGTTAGTTATCAAATAGCAAATAATACTATATATTGTATATAAATTTATATAGGTAACTATTTTTCAAATTTGCTTTACAAGTAAGTTATTATGTGTTATAATCTTTTCGCTGTAAACGAATTACACGGTTTCGGGGTTTGACTGCCGAGCAGTATTCACCTGCCCGTTACTGAGTTTTGCGCAGTGCAGTAAAATATTAAAATGAGGTGAAAATTATGACACAGGCTGAAAAGCAAGCAATTATCAAAGAGTATGCTACACACGAGGGTGACACAGGTTCACCGGAAGTTCAGGTTGCAGTTCTTACTACAAGAATCAACGAGCTTACAGAGCATCTTAAGGTACACAAGAAAGACCATCATTCAAGAAGAGGTCTTTTAAAGATGGTAGGTCACAGAAGAAACCTTCTCGTATACCTTTACAATAAGGATATTGAAAGATACCGTGCTCTTATCAAAAAGCTTGGCATCCGTGATACACTCGACAGATAATTTGTCACTTAGGCAAGCAATGGCTACGGTCATTGCTTGCCTTGTTTACTTTTTTGTAATCTAAGGAGGGAGCATACAATAGTAGTAAACCGAGTATGTAAATATAGCTTTTATATATTGGGTTTATTACTATTGCACCTCCTTGATTAAATAATTATTATTTAAAAGAAATGAGGTATTAACTAAAATGTTTTTCAAGAATTTTAAAGTTTGGGAAACTGAACTTGCAGGCAGAAAGCTTACACTTGAAACCGGCAAAATGGCAGGCCTTGCAAATGCCGCTATTATGGCTCGTTACGGTGAAACAGAAGTTCTTTGTACAGTAACTGCTTCTGCAAAGCCACGCGAGGGCGTTGATTTCTTCCCACTTTCAGTTGATTATGAAGAAAAGATGTATGCAGTAGGTAAGATTCCGGGTTCATTCCTTCGCAGAGAGGGCAGAGCCGGTGAAAAAGCTATTCTTACTTCCCGTTGCATTGACCGCCCAATCCGTCCGCTTTTCCCAAAAGATTTAAGAAATGACTGCTCGGTTGTAGCAACAGTAATGTCTGTTGACCCTGACTGCTCACCTGAAATCACAGCAGCAATCGGTGTATCTGCCGCAATTGCTATTTCAGATATTCCTTGGGACGGCCCTATTTCATCTGTAAATGTAGGCATTGTTGACGGTGAAATCGTTATTAACCCAACACTTGAGCAAAGAGCAAAGACTGACCTTACACTTACCGTTGCATCAACTGCTGACCTTGTAGCTATGATTGAAGCAGGCGGTAACGAAATTGATGATGACACTATGTTCAATGCAATTATGGCAGGTCATGAAGAAAATAAGAAGATTGTTAAATTCATTCAGGGTATTGTAGATGAAGTAGGCAAGCCTAAATTTGCTTATGAATCATCTGACCCGGACCCTGAAATTATGAAAGAAATCGAAGATTTCTGCATTGAAGATGTTAAGAAAGCACTTGACACTGATGATAAGCTTGTTCGTGATGAAGCTCTTCTTCCTATTTATAACGCTGTTCACGAAAAGTTTGACGAAAGATTTGAGGGTAACGAGGGCAAGATTGAAGAAATTATGTACCTTGTTCAAAAGCATGTTGTTCGTGCTTGGCTTAAAGATGAGCATAAGAGAGTCGACGGCAGAGGAATTGATGAAATTCGTCCGCTTAATGCCGAAATTGACCTTCTTGCAAGAGCTCACGGTTCAGGCCTTTTCACAAGAGGACAAACTCAGGTTCTTTCTGTTACAACACTCGGCCCAATGTCAGACGCACAGCTTCTTGACGGACTTGACGAGCAAACAGAAAAGAGATATATCCACCATTACAACTTCCCATCATATTCAGTAGGTGAAACAAAGCCTTCAAGAGGCCCTGGCAGAAGAGAAATCGGCCACGGTGCACTTGCAGAAAAAGCACTTGTTCCTGTTCTTCCGTCTGTTGATGAATTCCCATATGCAATCAGAGTTGTATCTGAAGTTCTTTCATCAAACGGTTCAACCTCACAGGGTTCAATCTGCGGCTCAACACTTTCACTTATGGCTGCCGGTGTGCCTATTAAAGCACCTGTTGCAGGTATCAGCTGCGGTCTTATCACAGGTGATGAGGGTGTATACGGTGACTTTATGACTATGGTTGATATTCAGGGACTTGAAGATTTCTATGGCGATATGGACTTCAAGGTTGCAGGTACTAAAAAGGGTATCACAGCAATTCAAATGGACCTTAAAGTACACGGTCTTACACCTGAAATCATTAAAGAAGCTTTTGCTAAAACACACAAAGCAAGAAATTACATTCTTGATGAAATTATGCTTCCTTGCATCAGCGAACCGAGAAAAGAGCTTTCAAAGTACGCTCCTAAAATGTACACTCTTTCTATCAATCCTGATAAGATTGGTGATGTTATCGGTAAGGGCGGCAAGGTAATTCAGGAAATCCAAGCTGACTACGATGTTAAAATCAACATTGAAGAAGACGGAAGAGTATTCATCAGCGGTGTTGACGCCGAAAAGTGCCAGGGTGCTGTTGAAATCGTTAAGCTTATTGCTACCGATCCTGAAGTTGGCTCATTCTACAACGGTGTTGTAACAAGAATTATGAACTTCGGCGCATTTGTTGAAATCGCACCGGGTAAGGAAGGCCTTGTTCACATTTCACGCCTTGATGTTAAGAGAACAGAAAAGGTTGAAGATGTAGTAAATGTAGGCGATTCAGTAATCGTTAAATGCATTGAAATTGACGATCAGGGCAGAATCAATCTTTCAAGAAGAGATGCTTTAATTGAACTTGAGGGAATGACACCTGAAAACGAAATTGACGAAACACCAAGAAAGCCGCGCAGAGATAATCACAGACGCGACAATAACAGAAAGTAATTAAGCTTTTATAAAAATCAAACACTATATAAAAACCCTCTTGATGTAGAGTATACATCAAGAGGGTTTTTACATTGTTTCTTTATGCAATTTATCTATTATATATGGTCTTTATATGTTTCGGCGGTGATTATTCCGTCATTTACATTGAGCTTGCAAATTCTTGCGTTTCGCCTGTCGCCTGCAAGTCCGTCATCTTCAATATCCCTTGCGTGATATATTGCATACCACTGGCCTTTATATTTAATCATTGAATGGTGGCCCGTGCCTTCTTCAAATTCATTTGCTTTCATAACCGGGTGATATGTGTTTTCATCAGGATATTTTTCAAATTTGATTTTTGTAAGGTCGGTTTCATCAGTCTTTGCTCGTGCATAGCCGATATAATAAGTAGGCTGCAAATAGCAGTTGCCCGAATACATAAGGTATTGCCAATCGCCCTCTTTAAAATAGAACGCGCCTTCAATGGTGTGCCAATTTTCGCCTTTTTTATATCTGTCACGCATATAAATATCTTCATCGAGTGTAGGTGTCAGCATTGTAACAGGCTTGCCCTCTGCCTTTTCAGGTGTTAAAAGGCGGTCACAAACGATGTATGTACCCGGCCTTTCGCCTTCAAAAGTATTTGTGGAATAAAAAATAAACAAGCCGCTTTCATTTTTAACTACATGAGAATCAATTGAAAACGGGTGCAAAAGCTGCTTTGCGTTTTCAAAAGGGCCGAGCGGATTTTTTGAACTTGAAACGAACATTGCCTGATGATGTCCGCCTTTATCAGGCTCATCATCAAAATATTCGAATGAGCAGTACATATAATATGTACCGTCAAGTTCAATTACACTAGGTGCCCAGAAATCATGAACATTGTTTCCGTCATATGTGAAAACTCTGCCGTAAAAGTTCCATTTGCCGAAAAGGTCATCAGCCTCATAAGCGTAAATTCCGTCATCACCAGTGGTGTATATATAAAATTTACCGTTTGATTCAAAAATAAACGGGTCAGCCTGACCTATATAATTTTCTTTGTCTATTTCAAGTAAATGCATAGCAAATCTCCTATAAATTTAATGGTTTAATTCTACTATATAGCTATGCGTTTTTCAATAGTTATTCAATATTTTTACAGATATAATACCATTTGCAGTCACTGCAAACTTCTTTAGGCGTTGGCTTTTTGCCAAGGGATATTAGCTCTTTAACCTTTTTGTCGTAACTTTTTACTTTTTCTTCTTCCTCGCACTCGCCCCTTTTGTTATTTGGACAGTGGGCGCAAACTTCATCGCACCGTTCAACAAAAGATATTTTTTCATTATTATATCTCTTTTTAACATTTGCCATATTTTTGCAAAAGTCTGCGCTGTATCCTTTTCCCTGAAATCGCGGCAGGCATAAAATATGGTGGTATCTTATTTCCATACTTATTTTATAAATTTCTTAAGCCTATTGGTAAGTACTGCTGCAATAACGATTTTAACAGCGTCAGGAATTAAAAACGGAGTTACGCACCAGCCAAGAATGGTAGCAAGTGAAGCAGGCTCGTTTGCTCTGTTATATACCACAGCATACCAAGCTGTACCGAATGCATAGCAAACAAGAATTCCTATTACCATTGATATAATAAGAGGAATAAGCTTGCCCTTGAATTTATCAGACACAAAGCCTACAATCAACGCTGTGAATATGAAACCGATGATGTATCCGCCGGTTGAGCCGAGGATTACTGCAAGTCCGCCCGAAAAACCTGCAAATACAGGAACACCGATTGCACCTAAAAGAATGTAAACAAGTGTAGCAAGTGTACCGCGCTTAAATCCTAAAAGGCCTGAAACAAGGCATACGCCCATAGTTTGCAATGTGATAGGAACTGTAAGCGGAATTTGAATCCAGGAGCAGATTGCAATCAGCGCCGCTGATATGCCGATATATACAATGCTTAAAATTTTGTTTCTGTTTTTTGTGTTTGAATTTTGATTAGTTGTTTCGCTCATAATTTTGCCTTTCAATAATAAATTTTCTTAATGATTATGCCACCAAAGAACTTCATTGTCAACTAAAATATTGTAACAGGTTTACAATAGATTTGTGCCTGTCTTTTTTGCTGTAAAAAATTAGAATAAAAGCTATTGATTAGTTTTAAAAACTATTGTATAATAATTAAGTATTTTGAAATAGGAGGACAACTATTTATGAGTGATTATACTAAAGCTCTTTGCGGTGACTGGCTCAACGGTAAAACTGTAATTGTTACAGGTGCTTCCGGCGGTATGGGCGCAGGCATTGCAGCTACACTTATTAAAAAGCATAACTGCCGTGTTGTAGGTGTTGCACGAAATGAAGCAAAAATGCTTAAATTTATTGAAGAACTCGGTCCTATGTATAAAGACCAATTTTCTTACAAGCTTTTTGATGTATCATCAAGAGAAGCTTGGGAAAATTTTGCAAGTGAGCTTGAAGAAGAGGGCATTGTTCCTTCAGTTCTTGTTAACAACGCAGGTATTCTTCCTAAATTTAAGAGATTTGACAGATATTCATATGAAGAAATTGAAAAAGCAATGAACATCAATTTCTATTCTTGTGTTTACGGTGTTAAAACATTTTTACCTGTTCTTTTAACTCAGGATGATCCCGGTATCATCAATGTTGATTCATCTGCCGCTCTTATGACTTTGGCAGGTACATCAATGTACAGTTCATCAAAGGCAGCACTCAAGGG
>ENA-UEQL01002750-UEQL01002750.1-human-gut-metagenome-genome-assembly--contig:-NODE-2750-length-11477-cov-4.830614_pt1 | contig 11477 bp, 9 predicted proteins | sample MGYA00242905_ERZ507926 | MGnify/ENA primary metagenome ERZ507926 (study PRJEB26167, sample SAMN06115531) | human gut metagenome | host: Homo sapiens | place: China:Henan | collected 2015-09-09 | study...
AGCAGTTGGAAAAACCACAGACATGGTTCTGCAAGTATTTTCCCAAACGTATTCAGAATGTGGGCGAGAAGGAAATCACCGACGAAAATAAAAACATCGATTCGGATGAACCGGACGATTCGGGGTATGATCAGGATCTTCCCGATATCGTGCGATTGGTAATACGTACCGGTCAGGCTTCCGTATCCATGATACAACGTCGTTTTTCTATCGGGTATCAGCGCGCGTGCAAGATTATCGATCAGATGGAACGCTTCAACTTTATCGGTCCGTACAACGGGTCGAAAGCTCGTGAAGTTTATGTAACCAGAGAAAAATTTAAGGAGTTCTTCGGAGAGGATGTCGATGACGATTAAAAATGTGGCGTTAATATCGCTCGGGTGCGATAAAAACAGAGTAGACGCCGAAAATATGCTTTACTATCTTTGCGGAAAAGATTTAGTCGTCACCAACGATTATTCCAAAGCGGATGCGATTATCGTGAACACCTGCGCGTTTATTGAAAGCGCAAGGAAAGAAGCTATAGAGACAATTCTCGAAATGGCCGAGTATAAAAAAAGTAATTGCAAAAGGCTTATCGTTACCGGTTGTCTGTCCGAGAAATATCGTCCGCAACTTATTGCCGAACTTCCGGAAGTGGACGATTTTTTGGGAATAAACGAATATGAAAAGATTTATGCGGCTATAATCGGCGACGAAAACGCAGTTTGTCCGGTTTCAGAACATAAACGCGTGCTTACCACGCCCGCTCACTACGCATACTTAAAAATTTCCGACGGATGCAACAATCACTGCACTTTTTGCACTATTCCGTCAATCCGCGGCGCGTATAAATCGCGTACTATAGAGAGTCTGACTGTAGAGCTGTCCGATCTCGTTTCGCGCGGAGTAAAGGAAGTCATTCTCGTTGCGCAGGACGTAACCAATTACGGCAAAGATTTATACGGAAAACCGTCGCTTGTAGAACTGCTTCGCGAGCTTGAAAAAACAGACATCGAATACATACGTCTTATGTACTGCTATCCCGAACTTGTTTCCGACGAACTTATTGATTACGTCGCGAAAAGCAAAAAAGTGTTACACTATCTCGACATTCCGCTTCAGCACGTCGATGACAGCGTGCTTAAAAGAATGGGCAGAAGAAGTACGTATTCGTCAATATGCGAATTGTTTGACAAATTAAAGTCAAAAATACCCGATATATCCGTGCGAACCACTATGATGGTCGGATTTCCCGGTGAAACCGACGAGCAATTTGAAAAACTGTACGATTTTGTCGCAAAATACAAGCCCGATCATCTCGGCGTGTTCGCGTATTCGAGAGAAGAAGGTACTCCGTCATATAAGATGGACGGTCAGCTAACCAAGAAGATTAAAAAACAGAGAGTGGATAAACTCGGAAAGCTTAATCTTCTCAACACAGAGGAGCGTAACCGTTCACTTGTCGGTAAAAAGGTTAAGGTTATATACGAAGACATCGATTATGACCGCGAAATGTTTATCGGCAGAATGTTGTCCGATGCGCCCGATATAGATTCGAGAGTGTATTTTACCGGTAGATTTGCCGACGTGGGAAATACTTACGACGTTAAAATTACAGGATTTGATAAATATGATTTGACGGGGGAACTATCGGAATGAATTTGCCTACAAAAATTACTCTTGCCAGAATAATTCTGGTGCCGGTGTTTGTCGCGTTGTTTCTGATTGAATTTCCGTATCATTATTTTTGCGCGACCGCGGCATTTATTATTGCAAGCCTTACGGATTTTCTCGACGGACATCTCGCAAGAAAATATAATCTTGTTACAGACCTGGGCAAATTTTTGGATCCGCTTGCAGATAAAGCTTTGGTTTGTTCGGCGCTTGTTCTGGTTACTACTTTTCAAAATACATTCACGGTTTTCGTGATAATAATGACGATAATCATTATTGTTCGCGAGCTTATGATAACCGCTTTCCGTACGGTTGCCGCGACAAAAAAAGTCGTGCTTGCAGCCGATATATGGGGCAAAATAAAAACTTGCATGCAAATGATCGGGCTTATTTCGTATATGCTCTATCCTGCATGTGCGGCTGTCGGTGTTTTTCCTGCTTTTATAGCAACTATTTTTGAGTATACGGGGCTCGTTTGCCTTGCGCTTGCAACCTTTTTTGCCGTGCTGTCGGCTTGCAATTATATAATAAAGAATAAATTCGTGTTTGCAAAAGCCAACGGAACCGATGCAAAAGAGCTGGCAAATCTTATAATAAACGAATCGAACGGAACCATTGCCGTTGCCGAGTCGTTTACCGGCGGCAATATTTCGGCGTCGCTCGTGTCCGTTCCGGGAGCAAGTAAGTTTTTGCTTGAGGGACTGACGTGCTATTCAAACCAAGCTAAAGAAAAAATTCTCGGCGTAAACCAAGAAACGATACGCTTATACGGAGCTGTTTCCGAACAGACCGCGTCGGAAATGCTCGACGGACTAAAAAAACTTTCCGGAGCCGATTATCTTGTCGTTACGACCGGCAATGCCGGACCAACGGCCGAAAAACAAAACGAAGTTGGCGTTTGTTATATCGGCGTTCTATGCAGAGAAACCAAAAAAATACAAAAATTCAAATTTGAAGGATCACGAAATAAGGTAATCGAAGAGGGTACGTGCGCGGCACTTAGCGGTTTGTATTCGATGATTATAAACAAGACAAATAAGTAATTTTATCTTAAAAAAGTTGCGGAGGGATAATAATGGAAAAGAAAACTAAGAAAGCTGCCGTAATCGACGGGGACGTCAATAAAAGCGCAAAGCAAAAAGCACTTGAAACGGCAATCGAGCAAATTGAAAAAACGTACGGAAAGGGCTCTATAATGAAGCTTTCCGATACAAATATCGACCACGTTGAAGTTATTTCAACCGGTTGCATTGCTATTGATATGGCGCTTGGAATAGGCGGTTTGCCGCGAGGCAGAATTATTGAAATATTCGGGCCGGAATCCAGCGGTAAAACTACGTTGTCGCTGCATGTAATAGCCGAAGCGCAGAAAGCGGGCGGAAACGTTGCGTTTATTGACGCCGAACATGCTCTCGACCCCGTTTATGCGTCGCATCTTGGAATAAATATTTCCGAACTGTATATTTCTCAGCCCGATAACGGCGAGCAGGCACTCGATATTTGCGAATCGCTTGTAAGAAGCGGCGCAATGGATGTCATAGTTGTCGACTCGGTTGCGGCTCTTACTCCCAAAGTGGAAATCGACGGCGAAATGGGCGAAAGTCATATCGGTTTGCAGGCGCGCCTTATGTCACAGGCACTTCGTAAGCTCGCCGGTATTTGTAACAAAACCAAAACCTGCATAATTTTTATCAATCAGTTGCGTGAAAAAGTAGGCGTTATGTTCGGAAACCCTGAGGTTACTCCCGGCGGTAAAGCACTTAAATTCTATTCCAGCGTTCGTATATGCCCCAAAACGCTGAAAATCATTCTGCAAAGTCGTTTGTCGCTTCCATTGGTAGCCACCATTCAAGGAAATCTTTGTCTTGATGGGTTCTATAAATTTAGTGATACCAACTTGCCCCATAAAACTTCTACCTGTATTTGGGGCATATATCTTCGACATCGTGATGAGAGTAGAACTTGCATCTTGACTCATCAGTAAGTTGTTCTTTTCCTGATTATATAGAAAGTCTGCATTGAAGAACCACATTTTCAGTGGTATCTTATAGTCGTAATGCAATGAGGCGTTCAAACTCTTGTTGTCCGCCAAGATACCAGAGCCAACCTTCAGCGAGGTGTCATTGAATCTGACGGGTGTTTTCAAGAAATCCAAAATGTCCCCAAAGGTGCGAGCATAGAATATATTGGTGCGAAGTACCGAGCGAGAAGTTACCTTATAGTTGCAATATACGCTAGGACAAACAGAATAATACCAAGAACCAGACGATGCGCTTTCCAAGTTGTCCTTATGGATTATATAGTCTATGCGCATAGGTATTTCCAATCGGAAGACATATTTATATTGAGGATGTGAGTACTCATATTGTGGTACCAGAGCCATTCTGAGATTCTGCATATTCACATCATTGCTCACGTCTGTAGGGTGCAGGCTTGTTTGCACCTTATCCATATAATAATTCAGCAATATTGGTAAATAAATACGAGAATAGAGATGCTTCTTAGACATTGAGAGAGTATTCTCTGTACGAAAACTTCTTCCATTGGCATTTTGTACCACATTATCGGTAGTTTCCTTGTTAAGAGTTATCTTTCCCATAGGAGAACCTTGATACGACATGATAGACGTAACCGCCCAACACAAATCCTTGTGATGCCACAAGGTAGAGAACTTGTTGTTCACATAAAACTCTCTCATGGTCTGCTTCTGGTTAAAGAGAGAACCGTTCTCTTTAGTAGGCAATTCTGATGTCAGAAAAGAACCTGTGCTCGACAGTGTGTTGCTAAGATAAGTCTTTTCTGAGTTGTCCTTGTATTCCAACTGGATGCTTGGGCGATGTATGGTTGATAGGGGAGAATACTCTTGGGCGATAATGACATTGTTATCCGCATCCGCATAACTTCTCGTCAAGCTATAGTCGTACTGACTTTTGGCATAGCTATACCCGATATTACCTTTTAGGGTAACATCCTTTCTTATCTTTCTCAATATGTTGAATGACAATAATCTATCTGTTGGTGAGGCATATCTGTCAACTTCAATAGGAGGAGTGGAAGCGGAAATGTTCTCTAATAAATTAGACAACGTAGATAATGTCTCTTTGTTGTCAAAGTGATTCGTCCCATCAGTCAATGCAAACTGATTGATATTGTCTGCTTTTAGCGAAGCCAACATTTGAAAGTTGGATTTGAAGAGCATACCGGCACCATTGATTTCATATAAGGTGTGTTTGCCTGCCCCTAATGACACTCCATAAGAGCCTACAGGCTTAAACTTTGCCTTGTTGCTCATGTTCACATTGATAGCCACGTTGTCTGAGAATACATCTTTGTTGGCTTTTACGGCTTGGTGGTTACTCAACACTTGGACTGAGTTGACAAAAGAAGCGGGTATATTGGTAGTGGCAATGTTGTATCGTCCACCCAACAAATCCATGCCATTGATATAGAAGTTAGAAATCTCCTTGCCCAGATATTTGATAGAACCTTTGTCGCCTACTTCAATGCCAGGGAGTTTCTTCATGGCATCTTTCAGCGTATAGTCATTCTTTCCGATATACGAGGCTAAGTTGTATGACAAAGTATCCCCTCGTTGGTAGATGGCTGGAGCTTTTACAACAACCTCTTTTAGGTCTGTGGTCTTTTCCTTTAGATTGAAGTTGCACTCTTGTGAGACATTCTTGATTTCTCTTTTGGTTTTCTCGTATCCGATGGCTTCGGCAGTGACGATTAGCTGCTTGGCATCTGACTTTAGTGTTATCTTATAAGTTCCATTTTCTGATGTTCTCGCAAAGCCAAGAGTAGCCTTATCGGCATTTACTCTTACGATGACACCTTCCAAAGCCGTGCCAATGGTGTCACGCACTATTCCTGTAACTACACTTTGGGCAAAAGTGCAGTTACAGAGACAAGGTAACATCATCAAAATTAGAAACCTTCTCATATTTATCAATCTCTTTGTTTACTTTAATTCGAGAGGAACATATCCATTAGGGCGCACTCTCAGTACCACACCATTGACCAAGGCACTATGCCCACCATCCTCATATTTCTGAATAGTCATCTCGCTGATGGATTCTGCAGGAATGTTGCCCATAGGATTTTGCTCAAACTTATTCTTCGCCTTGACAAACTGTTCCCTCGAAGTCTTGATGATATTGGTGTAAGGCTTGAAGTTCATAGGGGTGCTTGATTTACGGAAAGTTATAGCTTTGAACTTATGTATGCCTTCTGAATCCTTTGCTGCCAATACCAAGCCTGGCAAACCACAAAGTTTCCATGGTCCAAAGGATGCTGGTATGTCCGTGGAATACCAAACAGTCCAAGTTCTTCCACCATATTCTCCAACAGCTTTCTGACAGGTGTAACCACAGATAGTGTCAATGCCCTCGCTCAGATTCCAATTTATGGGATTGGCACTTTCCGTATAGCTGTAGTAGTTTGGCGTGATTACGCTATAAACGGTCAGTTTGCCCTTAGGCACATTTTGAGAGACTGATTGGTCGAAAAGCAAATCATTTCTCTTTTCCCGTGTCTTGAACTTTTGAATCTCTGATTCTGGCGCTTTGCAAGCAATGGCTGAGTCTGCTTGAAACGCAGTGTAATCAGAGAACATAGCTGAGTTTCTGCCAATTTGAAGAATGGTAGAAGTGACATCAGAAGAGCCTTTGTCATTCTTCATTTGGTACTCGTAGATGCATTCGTATTCATCTACGGAAGAGGAACTCGTTTTCTGCCCGTATGTCTCTGATGTTAGGCAGATGGCGGTTATCAATAAAACAATCTTTTTCATATCCTTTGTCTTTATTGTTGATACTAATGTTATTTCTCTTGGCTTACTGGGCAATTCATAAATGCGGAAGAGTCAACTTTGGGATTAGAATTATACTTCACGAATAAAAGTGACTCGCAGTTTCCAAATGCTCTATATCCGATTTTCTGCAAAGATGCAGGGAGATTGATGCCTTTAAGGTTAATGCATCGGGCAAAGGCAAAATCGGAGATCTCTCTCAAATTGTTCGGAAAGACTATGCGTTCCAAGTTCTTGCAACCAGAAAATGCACGGTCGTTAATTACTTCTAGTTGATTCTTGAATACAAGGGCCTTTATGCCTTCGCAACAAGTGAAAGCCTGTCTTCCTATTTTGCTCACATGCTCAGGTATCACGGATATGCAGACCTTATTACAATCCCAAAATGTCCATTCACCGATTTCTTGCAAACTGTCCGGCAAGACGCTAAGCTCTAATTGATGGTCCATATTGAATGCACTATTGCCGATATACCTCACAGTGTTTGGCATCTTTACGGTTTGAAGATTCTCACAAGTATTGAAAGCTCGTTTTTCTATAATCAGCAAATTGTCGGGAAGGATGACTTGCTTGATGTACTTATTCATTTCAAAAGCCATTTCTCCTATTACTTTTACATCCTTAAGCTCTTGGATGTTATTAAAATCCACAACAGAGTCTTTTCCTTCCCATTTCACAAGGCGAGTTCCATATTGTGAATCTTCTACCGTAAAATGGCTCTTTCCTTTTGCCAATGAAAGTGTTGGTAACCAACAAAGGCATAGCAGAAATAGTACAGCAACAGAAATCTTACTTTTTATCATAATCTTCTATTTTTAGTGTTCTTTATATTCAAAGACGAAAGAATGATAAAAGGGTAAACTACTTTTTCCAATATTTTTCAGCCATAGGCTGTAGCCTTTCTCTTATCACCTCCATTACAGTATCGAAATCAAGAGCCTCTTTCCATTGAATCTTTTTCAGAAATGCTTTCCAGCGAACTATACGTGCTGCGTCTGTCGCAAAACTTTCTGTAAACAACTGCAATTCGGGATTGTATGTAAGCCCTCTATTATCGAAAGTCGCCTTAATCGCATCATATAATGTGTCATCAGACAAGTCTCTCTTTGTCAGGAGTTGGTAACAGTCGAAGAAATCTTTCATGCGACTGTTGAGCACATCTCGGTCTATCATCGTATGGAATTTCTCGGCAACAACAGTCTCCAAGGAATATGCCTGTATGTTCACAGATGGAATGTCAGGCAAAAGCAATGGGAAGTCAATAGTTGTTGGATATGGAGTTACAACATCACCAAAGCCAATGTCAACAGACATGTTATAAGAAATGGTATCCATGTGGGCAGTAAAATAGAATCGGGTGCCAGGATATTTCTTTTCGACGGTGATAGGTTCTAACTTGATGCTGTCAACATCAAACGATACTCCATCCTCATCGCATACAATGCCCAAAATTTCCTGGAACACATGCGCAAGGAAATCCCTATCACGGCTAATTCTATCTGCCATGAAATCAACATCTACTGTAGGACGTGCCTCAAGTCCGTTCATAGCATAAAGCAAAGAGCCACCTTTCAGCAAAAAATTGTCCTTGTATTGACTAACAGATACTCTGTAAAGCAACCTTTCGTTGAAATATCTTGCCAAGAGATACATATATTTATAGCCAGTCTCATTCATCAGATTGAGCAAGCGGGGCTTAACAGACTTACCGTAGTTTTTCTTTCCCATCTTATTCTATAGCTATTTCAAGATAATTTTTCAATGTATTAAACACTCTGAGGCGTTGGGCGTAATCCTGCAAACGAGTGAGATTGCGATTGGGCTTTCTCAAATAAGAACGAATCACTTCCGCACAAACATCAAGCCCCAATTTGTTTCTGTATTTCACTGCATCATCACGAGATATTCGATGAAACCTATTTCCTACTAATCCGCACACTTCTCTTCGGTCTGGGTCATTGATCTCAGGCGTTGCTTGAAATCGGAATGGTCTTCCTAATTCAAAATCAGTAGCATCCGCAGCGAAATGATGGAAACCATCCCAAGATACAAACTCCAATATGTCCTTGAACAATTCTCCATGAAAGAATATATCGTCATAGACATCAGCCAAAACCTTAATTAAGCTCGTCCCCTTTGGTGACTCTTCATTAAAACGCTTTACCAATTTTTCACCAAGATTATTATCTTTCAACTGCCGATATAATGTCTTAAAAGTATCAATTCTGTTTTTTCCTTCTTTTTCACCTACAACATAGAGCAAACCAGGTAAAGCACCTCCGGAAATACTTGTTATAGTATGGACATGGTCTAACAACCTACTTCCGTCAGTGCTCCTTATTTCATTCAAATAAGTCATTACGCCAAGGTGAAACATGGCAGCTCGATAACCACCACCAGACAAGCATAACGCAAATTCTGCCATGATTAAAAGTTTTATTCTTGTACCAAATCCAGGCTCATTCGAACCCCTTTTTCTACATCTTTAATAAATTTTTTACCAAGCAGCTTTGGTAAAAACTTTGGAGGGAGTCCATAGCCTGGACGAACTGAGCGAACATTCTGCTCTGTTACGAACTCACCAGCTTTTACATTTTCTGCAACATAAAGAGAGCGACAACCTGTACGACTAGCTTTCATCTTGTTGGTCAATTCATAATCGACATGACCTATGGCTTTTTCTGCCAGTCTCACCTTCTCTACCATATCTTTGAATTCTTTTTCATCCATAGAAAAAGAAGCATCTTCGCTTGCAACGTCTTTATTAAGAATAAAATGCTTCTCTATCATCGTTGCCCCAAAAGCTACAGATAGCACAGGAACCATAGAACCTATTGTGTGATCTGACAATCCAGACTTTACACCAAAGCGTTTAGCAAGGTCATCTATCATGCAAACATTAGCTTCTTCTATGGGAGCTGGATATGCTGACGTACACTTCAACAAGGTAATATCATCATTTCCAACCTCTCTACAAGCATTAACAGCTAACTTTATATCTTCTTCCGTAGCGATACCAGTCGCTAAAACTACAGGCTTATGTTTTGAAGCAATATACTGAATCAATGGAGTATCCATAATTTCAAAGGATGCCACTTTATAAATAGGACAATCTAAAGACTCCAACAAATCAACTGCAGTTTTATCAAATGGAGAAGAAAAACATATAAGCCCTTCTTCCTTAGCTATACGGAACAATTCTTCATGCCACTCCCAAGGAGTGTAAGCTTTCTCGTATAATTCATGAAAAGTCCTACCGTCCCAGATAGATCCTTCATTTATCACGAAATCAGACTTATCTGAATCTAACGTAATGGTATCTGCCGTATATGTCTGAAGTTTAATTGCATCGGCACCAGCACGCTTTGCAGCCTTTATTGTCTCTACCGCTACTTTAAAATCACCACCATGATTTGCAGACATTTCTGCAACAATCATAACCTTATTGTTCTGATTCATTATTCAATCATTTAATTTGGTTTAAAATTTCATCCAATTGCGAATAGTCATCACACTGAAGGATTATATACCCTAATCGTTCCAAAGAATTTTCGATTCTTGCCTTTTTATAAGGTTTTACCTCATATCTCTTTATATGTTCATTTCCAGAAGCAATAAAGTCTTTACAACGATTATAATTATGCGTATTTAGAAATTGGACACAGGAAACTTTATCTATTTTCTTTTCAATATCAATAGGTTCGCCTGTAGACAAATGAACTAGATTTTCCAACATATCAACACCAGTAGACAGAGGAACAAGGTCTGAGGTTATATAATCTCCTCCCAGTCTACATGCCATTTCGATGATGTAAGGAACACCATTAAAAAGTTTCACTTCCGTATGGGAAGGACAACTATCCGCTTCGATTGCTGACAAGGCCTTCATTACCTCATTTTCTATAAGATGCCAATCTGAAATCGAAATTCTAGCAGGCTCAACATGGGTATCCTCTACAAAATATCCATATTCCTCACCAATCACTAGCTTTTCTGTGATATTGATAATTGTAGTTTTCCCATTCTGGGTTAAAGTTTCAACACTAAATTCTTTGCCTCCAATAAATTGCTCGATTAAAACTTGACCTGTTCGAGAATATGCTTTTGCCTCCTCAAAAGCCTCCTTTAACTCATCTTTGTTATTGACCTTTTTCACTCCTCTACTTGCAGAAGAATCAATAGGCTTTACAATATAAGGATACTCTTCAAAAGCTTCCGTACACAACTCGTTATCAGACAACAAGTGAAACTTTGGAACATTGACACCTCTATCGCTAAAGATTTTACGTTGAAGATACTTATTCGTACAAATACACGCAACCTCTTTTGACATTGATGTCAAGCCAAGGATTTCCGAGACTTGCGCCACAACGTTTACAGGATAATCCGATGTAGTAAGAAGAGCATCTACATTTTCCTTGCGGGCAACCTCCAGTACTTTCTCTGCATCTGTAGAACTAACTACATAATTTACATCAGCTTATTTAAACCCAATAGCATTCTCATCATAATCCAAGGCTATTGACTGATAACCCAGTTGTTTTATTTTTTTTATCACAGGCACTTGCATTTCACCAGCACCCAATACCATTATTTTTTTCATCTGTATACTATTTATGGAAACGTACCAAGAGAAAACATTTCCACACTGGACAGATGTTACTCCTAGACGTTTCTATTTAGAAAAACTTCTTTGAATATATACTCATATAAAGATACTTGCTATTCTATCATAGATAGAGAATTCACATATCTTATTGAGTTTTTGTTTTTTACATTATCATGCTTGATACGTTCGCTAATAGAATCAAAAAAACTATTATAAAACATAAACGTAAAACTCTAATTTCAAGCGTCTTCCATACTCGCTAAAAGGTTGAAGAAAAAGAGATACCATATTCATACAGTCAATCGCTGTAAAACATAGGGACGCCATAAGCTTAACCTCTTGAAAAACACAATAATTCACCTTATCCTTAAATCTTTATATTTTTAAAGGATTCTACAAATT
>ENA-UEQL01002751-UEQL01002751.1-human-gut-metagenome-genome-assembly--contig:-NODE-2751-length-11475-cov-3.273469_pt1 | contig 11475 bp, 9 predicted proteins | sample MGYA00242905_ERZ507926 | MGnify/ENA primary metagenome ERZ507926 (study PRJEB26167, sample SAMN06115531) | human gut metagenome | host: Homo sapiens | place: China:Henan | collected 2015-09-09 | study...
GACGATCTGGGTTTCGCGCTGACGATGGTCGTGCGGACGCTCTCGAATCTGCGCGCCTCGTCGACCGACGTGAAGGTGCTGCCCAAGTTCAAGAGCGACGACGATCTGGCCTTCGTCAAGACGCTGTTCGAGAAGGTTTTGGTGAACTACGACCAGACGCAGCGCTATATCGAACGCTTCACGAGCAACTGGGACATCGAGCGCATCGCCTTCATGGACTATCTGATTCTGGCGACGGCTGTTGCCGAACTGACTTCGTGTCCCGAAATTCCGGTGAAAGTGACGCTCGACGAGTATATCGAGATTTCGAAATATTACTCGGGGCCGGGCAGCAGCGTCTTCATCAACGGCGTGCTCGACAAACTGGTCGCCGCGCTGACCGAGGAGGGGAAAATCCAGAAAACGGGGCGGGGCCTCATTTAGCCATGCGGAGGTTGCGGAGTGCTTTTGGGGCTGGCTGCGCGGCCGTCGGCGTGGCGCTCGTGCTGCTTTGCGGCTGCGGCTCTCGCAGCGGGCATCGGACATTTTCGGGCCCCGTTATCGCAGTTTCGGCCGAATCGCTGCATACGGACATGTCGGATACCCTGCGTTTCGGACGTCTCCACAGCGGCGAAACGGCGCGGCTCGAAGCGGGTTTCTGCAATCGGGGCGGGGAGCCGCTCGTAGTCGTCCGGAGCGAATCGTCGTGCGGATGTACCTCGTTGGAATATGACGCTCAGCCGATTATGCCCGGAGATACGCTGCGTGTGGCCGTGCGTTTCGATACGAGCGGCCAGCGGGGCTGGCTTTTCAAGGTACTGCGCGTCTATTTTTCCGGCGGCGAGCGTCCGCTGCGGCTCTACGTCGAGGCCGACGTGCAGTGATGTTGGAAAATCCGAAATAATCGTTATATTTGCTGTCGTAAACCGGATTGTTGCCGGCAAACGGAGCCGAACCGTCTGCGGGTGGCGTCGGTTGCCGGGGCGGTCGGGGCGAACGAAGGCCGAAGGCCGCCGTTTTCGATAAGCCGAATGCAGAGCTGAACTCGTTCGGGCTTTGCCGAGGCGGGAAAACGAAGAGAGAAGTTCAAACTTTAATTTTTGAAAATATGATGAATCTGTTACAGGCGGCTGCCGGTCAGCCGCAGCAGCCGTCTCCGTGGGGCTTCTATATTATGATCGGATTGATGATCCTCGTGTTGTGGCTCTTCATGTGGCGTCCCGAATCGAAGCGCCGCAAGGAGATGCAGAAATTCCGCGAAGGTCTCAAAAAAGGCGACAAGGTCATTACCGCCGGCGGTATTTACGGTACGGTCAAGGAGATCAAGGAGCGCACGCTGCTGATCGAGGTCGACGGCAACGTGACGCTGCGTGTCGACAAGAACATGGTCGTGGCCGATACGACCGATTTGCAGAAATAGCCGATCGCGCATCGAATGCCGACGGCCGGAGAAGGCGATCCCTCTCCGGCCGTCGAGTTTTTATCAGGTTGCGGACGGGCTATTTCGTCGCGATGAAGAAGAGGTCGAAACATCCTTCGGCCGCCGGTGCGATGCGGTAGTCGTCCATGCGGATCGAAGTGGTCAGCGCCTCGTTCTGCCGCAGCAGCCGACGTCGGTTGATGCGGTTGAGCAGGTCGTAGGGGAGTTGCAGCAGCCGGCGCGGCAGGCGGTGCTGGAGGTCGAACAGGTCGAAGCGGGCGATGCGCTCCACGCTGCGGCGGTTGTGTTCGTAGTACTCCATCACGCGCTCGTTGCCGAAGACGCCGTGGGTCTCGACGGCGGAAAATGCTTCGGAAAGCAATCGCCGCAGTTCGTCGATCCGGTATTCACGCACGTGCCACGGGTTGCGTGTGAGCGACATCGGAGCGTTGGGCGTGGTGAGGATCATCCGTCCGCCCGGCCGCAGCACACGGGCGATTTCACGCACGAACGCTGCGTCGTCGTCGATGTGTTCGATCACCTGGAAGGTAATGACGAAATCGAACGATTCGTCCCCGAAGCCGAGCGGAGGCACGCACATCCGTCGGAATTCGACGTTGGCTGCGTGGCGGTCTCCGGCGGCGGCGTATTTGTCCACCGTGACGAAACGGTCGCAATGCGGCGCGACGAGTTCGATGCCGTATCCCGTTCCTGTCCCGATCTCCAACACATCGCCCGATACGATCTCTGCCGCGCGGTCGTAGGCCAGCAGCGACCGCTGGAAGACGAAGTTGTCGGATGCGTCGCGCGATACGCGCTCGGCGGTTGCGAGTTTGCCCATATCGCTACTGTTTCGTCAGTTTGATCCCCTCTGCGTCGGCCGCGACGATGCCGCGTTTGAGCAGGACGCCCAGCGAACGTTTGAACGCCTTCTTGCTGAGCTGCGTGCGGCGGTGAATCTCTTCCGGCGAGCTGTCGTCGCCGAGCGGCAGCCGCCCGCCCGCTTCGCGCAACATGCCGAGCAGCTGGTCGGCACCGTCCTGCACGCCGGCATAGCCCGGCTGTCGGAGCGACACGTCGATGCGGTGGTCGTCGGTGATTTTGGTCACGTAGCCGCGCAGGCGGTCGCCCACCTGCACGGGTCGGAAAAGCTGGTTGCGGTAGAGCATTCCCCAATGGCGGTTGTCGATCACTACGCGGTAACCGATCTCCGACTCCGAAGCCACCAGCAGATCGACCTCCTCGCGGGGACGGACGGTGAGCGTCTCGTTGTTGACGAAACTTTTGAGTTTGTTCGTCGCCACGCAGCGTCCCGTCACATCGTCGACATAGGAACGTCCGGCGAAGATCCCGCCCTGCTGGTTGCGGTTGGGCAGAAAGAGGTCTTTGCCCGCAAGCCCCCAGTCGAGGAACGCTCCGTGGAGGTTCTTGTCGACCACTTTCAGGAATGCGGCCTCGCCGGCGCGGGCCAGCGGTGTTTCGCGCGTGGCCACGAGCCGGTCTTCGGAGTCGTGATAGACGAAGACGTCGACCGCGTCGCCCACCTTGTCGGCGAGCGAAACGTAACGGTTGGGCAGCAGTACCTCCTGCCCCTCCTGATCGGCGAGATAGAGACCGTAGTCCGAGATACGGATCACGGTGAGCGTATGGTTTTGTCCGGCTTTCATAGTTAAAACGGTTCGACGGCGGAAACGGCGCAGGCAGGATGCAAAACAGACGGGGCCTGTTTGCCGGGATGCAGTCCGGTCGGCTGTCGGGATTCGTACCGTACAAAGGTACGAAAGATTTGCCGAACGCAGGCCGGATTTCCCGTTTTATTCGTAATTTTGTCGATATGAAAGTCGCCCTGTGTCAGTTCTCGATGGAGTGGGAGGCCGCAGCCCGCAACCTCCGCCGTGCCGAAGAGCTCGTCGCGCAGGCCGGTGCCGATCTGGCCCTCCTGCCCGAGATGTTCGCCACGGGGTTCGTCACCGAACCGTGGCGAACGGCGCTGCCGGACGAGGAGGAACTCCTCGCGTGGATGCGCCGCACCGCACGACGTTATGCGACGGCGTTGGCCGGCAGCGCCGTCGTCCGCAGCGGCGACCGTTTCGCCAATCGCTTTTTCTTCGTGCGGCCGGCGGGCGGTGCGGAGCGATACGACAAGCGGCATCTTTTTTCTATCGGCGGCGAAGATGCGCATTTTGTGGCGGGCCGGCGGCGCGTAGTGGTCGAATACGGCGGACTGCGGTTTTTGCCGCTCGTCTGTTACGACCTGCGTTTTCCGGTCTGGTGTCGTTGTCGCAGCGATTACGACGCGATTCTCTGCGTGGCCTCGTGGCCGGCGCCGCGTCGGGAGGTGTGGCGGACCCTGCTGCGGGCCCGGGCGATCGAGAACCAGTGTTATGTCGTCGGCGTCAACCGCACGGGCGACGATCCGTGGAACCATTATGCCGGCGATTCGGCGGTCGTCGATTTCAAGGGGACGCCGCTCTGCGAGGCGGACGCTTCGGAGGGGGTCTTCACGGCCCGGCTCGACAGGGAAGCGCTCGATCGGTTCCGGACGAAATTTCCCGCATGGCGCGACGCCGACGATTTCCTGCTGCGATGACTGTGCGCGGAATGCGGTTTGCGGAAAAATCGCTACCTTTGCCGGGAATTTATTCCGGTCCGGACGGGCAGCGTCCCGGCAGAGCCCGGCGGGGTTAGGCCTAACGCTCGGTTTGCATTGCCTTTGCACAATATTTCGGATGCAGGATGCGATTTAAGTAAGATGAAACGAGAGGAGACAATCGAGGTACTCGGCGCACGGGTACACAATCTGAAAAATATAGACGTAACGATTCCGCGCCACAAGCTGGTGGTTGTCACCGGCCTGTCGGGGTCGGGCAAATCGTCGCTGGCATTCGATACGCTGTATGCCGAAGGGCAAAGACGCTATGTGGAAAGTCTGTCTTCTTATGCCCGCCAGTTTCTCGGACGTATGAGCAAACCGGAATGTGACTTTATCAAAGGGATTCCACCTGCCATCGCCATTGAACAGAAAGTGACGAGCCGCAACCCGCGTTCTACCGTGGGTACCTCGACGGAAATTTATGAATACCTGCGCCTGCTTTTCGCACGGGTGGGAAAAACGTATTCCCCCGTAAGCGGACAACTGGTGAAGAAAGACAGTGTGGAAGACATTGTGAACTGCATGCTGTCTTACCCGAAAGGCACACGCTATACCGTACTGACGCCTATACTTCCCCGTGACGGAAGAAGTGTGGCAGAACAGCTGGACATGGATATGAAGCAGGGCTTTACCCGACTAGAGGTGGACGGCGAAATGGTACGCATTGAGGATTATACCTACAATGAGAACGACAAGGTGTATCTGTTAGTGGACCGCATGAGCTGTGATGATAGCAAGGATGCCATCAGCCGACTGACGGATTCTGCCGAGACGGCTATGTACGAAGGTGACGGCACATGTATGCTCCGTTTCTATTTGTCGGATGACACCCGCCTGCATGTATTCAGTACCAAGTTTGAAGCCGACGGTATCAAGTTTGAAGAACCGAACGACCAGATGTTCTCATTCAACTCTCCGCTGGGAGCCTGCCCTACGTGCGAAGGTTTCGGAAAGATTATCGGTATCGATGAACACCTGGTGGTGCCTAATCGGGCGCTGAGCGTGTACGATGGTGCCGTGCTTTGCTGGAGAGGTGAGAAAATGGGAGAATGGCTGAACGAGTTCCTTCGGGAAGCGCCGGCTCATGATTTCCCTATCTTTGCCCCCTATTATGAACTGACACAGGAACAGAAAGATTACCTTTGGCACGGCCCAAGAGAGAAGGTCTGCATCGACTCTTTCTTCAAAATGCTGGAGGAAAATCAATATAAGATACAGTATCGCGTGATGCTAGCCCGCTACCGGGGAAAAACGACTTGCCCTACCTGTCACGGAAGCCGACTGAAAAAGGAGGCCAGCTACGTGCGAGTGGGGGGAAAGAATATCTCGGAACTGGTGGAAATGCCAATTACCCAATTACAGGAGTTTTTCCGTACGCTCACACTGGATGCACACGACACCCTCGTGGCACAACGCCTGCTGAGTGAAATCAAGAACCGTCTGACATTCCTGTCGGATGTGGGACTGGGTTACCTGACACTGAACCGGTTGAGCAACTCGCTTTCAGGCGGTGAAAGTCAGCGAATCAATCTGGCCACCTCGTTAGGAAGCAGTCTGGTAGGCTCATTGTATATTCTTGACGAACCAAGCATCGGTCTGCACAGCCGTGACACTACCCGCCTTATCAAGGTGCTGCGCCAGTTACAGCAATTGGGAAACACGGTAGTGGTAGTGGAACACGACGAAGAAATCATCCGTGCAGCAGATTATATCATCGACATCGGCCCGAAAGCCGGACGACTGGGCGGACAAGTGGTGTATGAGGGCGACATGAAAGACTTACATAAAGGAAGCGACAGCTATACCGTGAAATACCTGTTAGGAGAAGAGACCATCGACCTGCCTGCCAGCCATCGTCCGTGGAACAATTTCATCGAAATCAAAGGAGCACGCGAGAACAACCTGAAAGGCATCGATGTGCGCTTCCCACTTAACGTGATGACGGTAGTAACAGGTGTCAGCGGTTCCGGAAAGAGTACGCTGGTACGCGACATTTTCTACAAGGCTCTAAAACGGGAATACAGTGAATCGAGCGAACGTCCGGGCGAATTCATCTCATTGGAAGGAGACATCCGTCAGGTGAACGACATCGAATTTGTGGACCAGAACCCTATCGGAAAGTCTTCCCGAAGCAATCCGGTAACTTACGTCAAGGCGTACGACGAAATCCGCAAACTATTTGCCGACCAGCCGCTGGCCAAGCAGATGGGATACAGCGCAGGCTATTTCTCATTCAACACGGAAGGCGGACGTTGCGAAGAATGCAAGGGAGAAGGTACGGTAACGGTAGAAATGCAGTTTATGGCCGACCTGGTGTTGGAATGTGAGTCATGCCACGGCAAACGTTTCAAGAATGACACGCTGGAAGTGAAGTTTGAAGGAAAAAACATTTACGACATACTGGAAATGACGGTCAACCAGGCCATCGAGTTCTTTACGGAACACAACCAGAAGAAGATTGTCAAGAAGTTGCGCCCGCTACAGGATGTGGGACTGGGTTACATCAAGCTGGGACAGTCTTCGTCTACCCTCTCGGGAGGAGAAAACCAGCGCGTGAAACTGGCGTACTTCCTCAGTATCGAAAAGGCACAGCCTACCATCTTCGTGTTCGACGAACCGACCACAGGCTTGCATTTCCATGACATCAAGAAACTGCTGGAAGCTTTCGATGCCCTCATCAGTCGGGGACATACGCTGGTCATCATCGAACACAACATGGATGTCATCAAATGCGCCGACCACGTGATTGACCTCGGTCCGGAAGGTGGTAACATGGGGGGAAATCTTGTGGCAGCCGGCACCCCAGAAGAAGTGGCCAAATGTGCGGCCTCCTATACGGGACAATACCTGGCAGAAAAACTCAATCAGTAATCTTAACAAACAGACACATGACTCAAACTCTTGAAACCCTATACAGCCTATTCACCGGTCATGCTCCGGAAAGCGTGGAAGCATTGCCGGGAGCAGGCTCCAACAGAAGTTACTACCGCCTGAAGGGTACTCCGACCCTTATCGGGGTATGCGGTACTTCACGCGAAGAAAACGAGGCCTTCATCTACTTGTCACGCCATTTTCAGGCACAGCATCTTCCGGTACCGGCGGTGCATGCCGTTTCCAATGACGGACTCTGTTACCTGCAGGATGATTTAGGAACAGATTCCCTGTTTCAGCTTATCGCACACGGAAGAGAAACCGGAGAGTTTGGCTCAACGGAAAAGGACTTGCTGAAGAAAGTCATCCGGTTACTACCCCGCATACAGTTTGAAGGGGCACAAGGACTGGATTTCGGAAAATGCTATCCGGCGGTAGAGTTTAATCACAGAAGCATTCTGTGGGACTTGAACTACTTTAAATACTGTTTTCTGAAAGCTACGGGAGTGGAATTCAGAGAAGATTTATTAGAAGACGATTTCGAAGCCCTTTGCCAGACACTGATAGAGAGCATGGAAACCCAACCGGTATTCATGTATCGCGACTTCCAGAGCCGTAACATCATGGTGAAGGACGGAGAGCCTTACCTGATTGATTTCCAGGGAGGACGGAAAGGACCGCTGTATTACGACGTGGCTTCTTTCCTCTGGCAAGCCAAGGCCAACTATCCGGACAGCCTGCGCCAGGAACTGATTGACGAGTACTTGGAAGCCCTACGCCCCTACAAACAGATAGAAAAGGAAGTATTCCTGTCCCGTCTACGTCATGTCGTATTGTTCCGCACGCTACAAGTACTGGGAGCTTACGGCTTCCGCGGCTACTTCGAGAAAAAGGCTCATTTCATTGAGAGCATTCCTTTTGCCATTGAAAATCTGCGCCAGTTATTGCAGGAGGGTTTTCCGGAATATCCTTATCTCTGCGAGGTATTGCAGCGCATGACAGAACTGAAACAGTTTGCTGCTGCACGCAACCGCCGTAACCTGACGGTCACGGTGATGAGTTTCTCTTACCGGAAAGGTATTCCGGAAGATGAAAGCGGAAATGGTGGAGGGTACGTGTTCGACTGCCGCGCCGTACACAACCCCGGACGCTACGAACAGTACAAATCGCTTACAGGACTGGACGCACCGGTCATCGAATTTTTAGAGAAGGACGGAGAGATTACAGAGTTCCTTCGTCATACCGACTCTCTGGTGGATGCCCACGTGCAGCGTTTCCTGGAACGTGGATTCTCACACCTGATGATTTGCTTCGGATGCACCGGAGGACAACACCGCTCCGTGTACTCTGCCCAGCACACAGCAATGCACTTGCATGAAAAATTTAAAATTAATGTACACCTGATTCATCGGGAACAACAAATAGACCAATTACTGAAAGCCAAATGAAAGCCATGATATTTGCTGCCGGACTGGGTACCCGGCTCAAACCGCTGACCGACCACATGCCCAAGGCCTTAGTACCGGTAGCTGGACGTCCCATGCTGGAACATGTGATTCTCAAACTGAAAAAAGCGGGATTTACCGAACTGGTCATCAACATTCACCATTTCGGAGAACAGATTATCGATTTTCTGAAAGCCAACCAGAATTTCGGACTGACCATTCATATCAGCGATGAACGTGACAGATTGCTCGATACAGGAGGCGGTATCAAAAAGGCGGCAACCTTCTTTACAGGAACGGAACCGTTCTTGGTACACAACGTAGACATTCTGTCGAATGCCGACCTGAAAGAGGTCTATGATTTTCATCGGAAGAGCCAGAATCAAGCTACCTTGCTGGTCAGCCCGCGCAAAACCTCACGCTACCTGTTGTTCGATACAGACAACCGCCTGCAGGGCTGGATTCACAAGGACACCCTGCAAACCAAGCCGGAAGGATTTGTGTACGAACCAGGCCAATACCACGAATATGCATTCAGCGGCATCCATGTAATTTCACCGGAACTATTTCATTACATGGATGGAGAGGCATGGAAGGGCAAATTTCCCATCATGGATTTTTATCTGCACACCTGCCGGCAACTCCAGTTCGGAGGATACATCAAAGAAGACTTGCAACTTATTGACATCGGCAAACCGGACACATTGGCCCGGGCCGAAGAATTCCTAAAGGATTAATACCAGGTAACTGCACTACCCGTATTGCTTCGCTGATCCCACTTCAGGGCATCGGTCAGCATACTGGAATTGGCACGGATAGAGAAGTTATAAGAAGTAAACGGACCGAACACCAATCCGCAACTCATATTAAAGCAGTGCAAATCACGGGTAATGTTCAAGGTTGTCATAGACATCTCCTTGGAGGTAAAGTCGTATCCGGTAGAATAGGTCATATTCCAACGGCTACCAATCTTGAAGTTACCCGATACATTCAATGAATGCGTCAATGAATACGGATAACGCATGGTCTTGATGTTAATGTCCTTCGAACGGTCTTCACGAATACTGTAGCTATAACTCAAGCTGACACTCCACGGGAACTTGAAAGCCAGGTAACCATCTGAATCGACAGAAGCTTTCTCCGTCTTTCGCATGTTGGAGTTGTTATTCTGTTCTTCCGTTTCTTCATCTGTCTCCTCGTCTTCATTTTCTTCCTTCCCTTTATTGTCCTTGTTCTTTTCATCCTCTTCTTTCTTTCCGAAGAGTTTCTTGAAAGTATCATTGTTCAAGGTATAAGAGAATGAACCACTGTACCCCTGAAAACGTCCAAAACGTCCATAAGACCATTCTGTACGGTCACCCACCACTACATTACCATTCTCATCAAACTCATAGGCATACGTAGCGAATGAGGCATTCATATTAAAAGTATAACTCTTGGTCAACTTCAAGCGAAGATTCATACTCAAGTCACTCCACCGCTTGTTGGCTACGTCGTAAGAAAGAGAAGCTCCCAACTGGTCAATCAAACTTATTTTCTTATAACCAGTGGTATCCTTATCCGACTTCATCTTCATTTCAATGTTATTATCTACCGAGAAGCTAATGTTCTGTGACATATTCTTTCCCGGATAGCCGTATACAGCTCCTTCATAAGGAGAATACTCTACGGTACGCACTTCACCATCCTCATCCGTATCAGTATAGTTATCATAATAGCCGTAACGTGATTTTCCAAAGTCTGGCGTAAAGGTATAGCTGACAGTAGGGGTAAAGACATGACGAATCTGAAGTTCCTTACTCTTCATGAACAAAGGCTTGTACATACCATATAACTTGGTATTCATCTGTAAAGACAAGTTATAATCATACAAACGGTTGAACCCGTTGATGGTATCCCGCTTCACATGGTCAGTAGAAGCAGGACTCGGGTCATAACTCTGCTTTACTTTCCGCAAATACCAGCGCTCCGTATAATTGAACGAAGGAACGATGTTGATGTACTTGAACAAGTTGAAAGTAGCCGAAACCGGAATCTTGTGCTGCATACCATTCTCCCACTGTGTCAAAGGTGTCTTAAACAACAGATTATCCTTTGTACTGATGGAGTTGGTAATACTTCCGGTATATTGCAATGAAATCTTTTCATACCAACGTTCATCTCCTACCGATTTTTTACGTTTGAACGGATAAATACGGTTCAATGAGATGTTTACGTCGGGCAACGTCATACTCAAAGAAGAGTCACGCGTATTCTGTGTGATATTGAATGTACTTGAAATATTCAATCCAATTTCCGGGAAGTTCCGCGAATAGCTCACACTGGAAGCCTTGGTATTCTGAGAATACTGTTGCGGATTATACAAACTACTCAAACTAGAACGGTCATAACTACTGGTAGCAAAGTTCACACTGGCAGAGAACGAGCTGTTCGGGTTAGCCTTGGCATCCTGACGATGACTCCACTGGATACGGAAGTCTTTCGATACGGAATAATCGGGCATATTCTTCTCACCCGTCTTTGTCACCAGATAGCTGGCATTGAAGGAGCCGCTGAATTTATAACGCTTGTTATAGTTAGATGCAGCCGATAATCCCCATGAACCCTTCGTAAAGATTTCTCCCAACACCTTCAAGTCCATCTGGTCGCTGATGGCAAAATAATAACCACCGTCACGCAAATAGAAACCACGGTTCATTTCATCACCATACGTCGGCATGATAAATCCTGAAGAATAACTGCTATTGAACGGGAAGAAGCCAAAAGGTACGGCAATGGGTAAAGGCACATCTTCTACCACAAGTTGTGCTGGTCCGAATACCACGTTTTTCTTCGGACGTACCTTTGCCATAGAAAGCCGCAAGTAAAAATGAGGATGTTCATGATTGTCACAAGTAGTATATTTACCATGACGCATGTAAATCTCATCATCTGCTCCTTTCTTTCCCTCCTCACTAGTGACATATCCTTCACCCTGCTGTGTGACAATGTTATTGATAAAACCTTTTTTAGTCTTGAAATTATAACGCATAATTTTAGACTCATACGGAGTTTCTCCTCTAACCTGACAGTAGACCATGCTGTCAGCCTGCCGGAATTTCAAAACA
>ENA-UEQL01002753-UEQL01002753.1-human-gut-metagenome-genome-assembly--contig:-NODE-2753-length-11474-cov-6.195929_pt1 | contig 11474 bp, 8 predicted proteins | sample MGYA00242905_ERZ507926 | MGnify/ENA primary metagenome ERZ507926 (study PRJEB26167, sample SAMN06115531) | human gut metagenome | host: Homo sapiens | place: China:Henan | collected 2015-09-09 | study...
TGCCCGCGCCCGTGTCGGTGCTGGAAGAACGCACCGTCGGTCCTTCCCTGGGCCAGGAATCCATCGACAGCGGCATCAACGCCGCTCTGGTGGGTGCCGCCGCCGTGGTCGTGTTCATGGCCATCTACTACGGCATGAGCGGCGTCATCGCCGACGTCATGCTCTGCTTCACCATGCTCATCGTCATGGCGGGCATGGCCGGCTTCGGCGCCACCCTGACCCTGCCCGGCATCGCCGGTATAGTGCTGACCATCGGTATGGCCGTGGACGCCAACGTGCTGATCTACGAACGCATACGCGAGGAACTGCATCTGGGGCTCTCGCCCCTGGCGGCCGTCAAGGCCGGTTTCGAGCGCGCCACCATCTCCATCACCGACTCGAACCTGACCACCATCATCGCCACGGTGCTCCTGTACCAGTTCGGCACGGGCCCCATCCGCGGTTTTGCCGTCACCCTGTCGCTGGGTATCGTGGCCTCCATGTTCACGGCCATTTTTGTGTCGCGGGCCATCTTTGAATACTGGGCGCGCAAGTGCGGCCCCAAGGGCATCAGCATCTAGGCTGGCCGGGAGAGAATCATGGCTTTCGCATTCATCAAGCATGACACCAAGATAGATTTTATCGGCAAGCGCCACATCGCCTATGTCATCTCGATCCTCCTGCTTCTGGTGGGTCTGGGCTCGGCGCTGTGGGGCAATGGCCTGCGCATGGGCATCGACTTCGCCGGCGGCGTCATCGTGCAGGTGCAGTTCGCCCAGCCCGTGGAAGACGAAGTGCTGAAGAAGAGCCTGGACGTGCCCGAACTGCCGGGCATCAGCACCCAGCGCTTCGGTGAGGGCACGCGCGATTACCTGCTGCGCTTCTCCTCTGCCGAGAACACCGATGCCGCGGCCCTGCGCACCAACGTGCTGGCCGCCCTGGCCAAGGCCTTCCCCGGCAATGACGTGGAGATCCAGCGCCTTGAGATAGTGGGCCCCAAGGTCGGTGACGACCTGACCAACAAGGCTCTGGGCGCCCTGTACTATGCGACCCTGCTCATCGCCGTGTACATCTCCGGCCGCTTCGAACAGCGCTGGATGGCCGGTGTGGCCATGGCCGCCGTCCTTTGGGGCGGCATGTACCTGGCCGGTCTCACGGGCCTGAGCATGGGCTGGCTGGTGCTGGTGGCCCTGGGCATCACCCTGGTGGTCTGCTTCGTCCTCAAGCTCAACTTCGCTCTGGGCGCCCTGGTGGGCCTCATCCACGACGTGTTCATCACGGTGGGCCTGCTGTCGCTCATGAGCGTGGAGATCGACCTCAACGTCATGGCGGCCCTGCTGACCCTGGTGGGTTACTCGCTCAACGACACCATCATCGTCTATGACCGTCTGCGCGAACACCTGCGTGCCGCGCCCAAGCAGCCCCTGGACGCCCTCATCAACCGCAGCGTCAACCAGACCCTGTCCCGTACCATCCTGACCAGTGGTACCACCTTTATGGCGACCCTGGCCCTGTACCTGCTGGGTGGCGGCGTGATCCACGACTTTGCCCTGACCATGCTCATCGGCGTGTTCGTGGGTACGGCGTCGTCCATCTATGTGTCCTCGGCCGTTCTGCTGGCCCTGGGCGACACGGACTTCTACGTGCACCAGCAGGAACGCCCCGTGTACGAAAAGCCCGGTGAGCACGGCATCGTCTAGTTGCTCCAGCCACACCGGATGGTGATTCACGGCCGGGAGGGACGTTGGTCCTTCCCGGCTTTTTTTGTGCGCTCCCGCCTGCCGGGCCTGCGCCCGCAAGAGCACGGCCGGTCTGCACAAGAAGGCCCTGCCGGACAGGGGCCGGTCGTCTGGAAGCGGCCCCTGGCCGACGGGAGGGCTCCCGGCAGGCCGCTGTCCCCCGGCTGGCCCGGGTTGAGCGCCGGGGAATATTTTTTGTGTGACGGTTTCTTGACGCCGGGCAAGAACGTCTTACCTATTGGCAAGAAGACCCGATTGGGGGAGAGCATCATGGCAGTAGAATACAAGGATTATTACAAACTTCTGGGCGTGGAGCGTTCCGCCGGTGCGGACGAGATCGCCAGAGCCTACAAGAAGCTGGCCCGCAAGTACCACCCGGACCTGAATCCGGGCAACAAGCAGGCCGAAGACAAATTCAAGGATATCAACGAAGCCTACGAAGTGCTCAAAGACCCTGAAAAGCGGCGTATGTACGATCAGCTCGGCCCCAACTGGCAGCATGGCCAGCAGTTCCAGGGCGCTCCGGGCTTTGAAAATATGCACTTCAACTTCAACGGCCAGAACTTCGACGGTGCAGGCTTCTCGGACTTTTTCGAGACCCTGTTCGGCGGGCGCGGCAGCCGTTTCGGCGGTGATCCGTTCGGCGGTTTCCGTCAGCAGCAGCCGCGTCGCGGCCGTGACGTGGAGGCCGAACTGCCCCTGACGCTGGAAGAAGTGGCCCGTGGCGGCCGCCGCAGCGTGAACCTGCAGACGGCCTTCGGCCCCAAGACGCTGGAAGTGAACGTGCCTTCCGGCATCCGCGAAGGCGCCAAGCTGCGTCTGGGCGGACAGGGCGAGCCCGCTCCCGGCGGTGCGCCCGGCGATTTGTTCCTGCGGGTGCGTTATCTGCCGCATTCCGTGTTCAAGGTGGACGGCGACAACCTGCAGTGCGACGTGGTCCTGGCCCCGTGGGAAGCGGCCCTGGGCGCCCGGGTGCCCGTGCCCACCCTGGAAGGGCAGGTGGAGATGAACATCCCCGCCGGTTCGTCCTCGGGGCGCAAGTTCCGCCTGCGCGGCAAGGGACTTGGTTCGGCACAGCATCGCGGCGACCTGCTGGCCCGCGTGATGATCCGGGTGCCTGAGCAGCTTTCGGATGAAGAGAAGGCCCTGTGGCAGCAGCTGGCGGACAAGTCGTCCTTCCGGGCCCGCGGCTAGGATGGAGGTTGTGATATGAGCACGTCTGACAGAGACGACATGACCACCGTGGTCATGGCGTGCGAAGAATTCATGGCAAGCACCGGCATCGCGCCCGAGCGGCTGCGTGAGCTGCTGGCCCTGGGCTGGCTGGAAAGCCGCACGGAAGGCTCCGACCAGTTCTTCCGGGATGCGGACATCTACCGTGTGCGCAAACTGGAACGCATCTGCTGCGACTTTGAGCTGCCCGTGGTGGGCGGCACCATCATCGTGGACCTTCTGGAGCGTATCGACGCTCTGGAGCACAAGGTGCGCGAACTGCAGGGATTGGAAGACTGATCCCCTGTGCCGGGAAGCCCGCGGATACGGATCCGTCGCGGCGGCCCGCAGACCCCACCCGGCCTTGCGCCGCCGCCCGGACACTCCGGGCCCTCTGGAGTCCGCCTGCGCAGCCCGCGCACAAAAAAAAATCGATTTTGCTTACCTTCCGCCGTGGGGCGGCCCGTGTGCGCACGGGCCCCGTCCATAGCGGCATCGTGGAGGATATATGGACATCAACAAATTCACGGAAAAAGCCCGCGAGGCCGTGACCCAGGCGCAAAGCATCGCCGTGGGCATGGGCCATCAGGATATCGACAGCGAGCATCTGGCGCTGGCCCTGATCCGTCAGGAACAGGGCATCGTGCCCCGCATCCTGGATCAGATGGGCGTGCAGACCGCCGCTCTGGCCGTAGCCGTGGAGGAAAAACTGCGCAAGCGTCCCTCCGTCTCCGGCGGCGGCATGGACCCCAACCGCATCTCCATCACCCAGCGTCTGGCCAAGGTGCTGGGCGACGCCGAAAACGAATCCCGGCGCATGAAGGACGAATACGTCAGCGTGGACCATCTGTTCGCCGCGCTGGCCGAGAACGCGCCCGGCACGCCGCTGGGCGAGGTCTTCAAGGAATACAACATCAGCCGTGCCAGCTTCGGCCAGGCCATGGAGAGCCTGCGCGGCGGTGCGCGGGTGACCAGCCCCAACCCCGAAGACACGGTGGAGGCCCTGAGCAAGTACGCCCGTGACCTGGTGGAAGCCGCCCGTCAGGGCAAGATGGACCCGGTCATCGGCCGTGATGCCGAGATCCGCCGTGTGGTGCGCATCCTGTCCCGTCGTACCAAGAACAACCCCGTGCTCATCGGTGAGGCCGGGGTGGGCAAGACGGCCATCGTGGAAGGCCTGGCCTTCCGTATCGTCAAGGGCGACGTGCCCGAGGGCCTGCGCGGTCACAAGCTCTACGCCCTGGACATGGGCGCGCTGATCGCCGGTGCCAAGTACCGCGGCGAGTTCGAGGAACGCCTCAAGGCCGTGCTCAATGAAGTGGAGAAGAGCGAAGGCAAGATCATCCTCTTCATCGACGAGCTGCACACCATCGTGGGCGCGGGCAAGACCGAGGGCTCCATGGACGCGGGCAACCTGCTCAAGCCCATGCTGGCCCGTGGCGAACTGCACTGCATCGGCGCCACCACCCTGGACGAGTACCGCAAGTACATCGAGAAGGACCCGGCCCTGGAACGCCGTTTCCAGCCCGTGCTGGTGGACGAGCCCACGGTGGAGGACGCCATCTCCATCCTGCGTGGCCTGAAGGAACGCTTTGAGGTCCACCACGGCGTGCGTATCAGCGACTCCGCCATCGTGGAGGCCGTGACCCTGTCGCACCGCTACATCACGGACCGTCAGCTGCCGGACAAGGCCATCGACCTCATCGACGAGGCCGCGGCCCTGATCCGTACCGAGATCGACTCCCTGCCGTCCGACTTGGACGAGGTGAACCGCAAGGTCATGCAGCTGGAGATCGAGCGCGAGGCCCTGCGCCGCGAGACCGACGCCGCCTCCCGTGACCGTCTGGAAAAGCTGGAAAGCGAACTGGGCGAGCTGCGGGTGCAGCAGGGCGAATTGCGCCAGCAGTGGGAAAAGGAAAAGAACGCCATCGACAGCGTGCGCGGCATCAAGGAAAAGATCGAGCAGACCAAGCTGGCCATCGAGCAGGCCGAACGGGCCTATGACCTCAACAAGGCCGCCGAGCTCAAGTACTCCACCTTGCTGGCCCTGGAAAAGCAGCTGGCCGATGCCTCCGCTGCCGCCGGTGCCGACGGACCGCGCCTGCTCAAGGAAGAAGTGCGTCCCGACGACGTGGCCGAGATCGTGGCCAAGTGGACCGGCATCCCGGTGACCCGGCTCATGGAATCCGAACGCGAAAAGCTGCTGCACCTGGCCGATCAGCTGCACAAGCGTGTGGTGGGCCAGGACGAAGCCGTGCAGGCCGTGGCCGATGCCGTGCTGCGTGCCCGTGCCGGTCTGTCCGACCCTTCGCGTCCCACGGGTTCGTTCATCTTCCTGGGCCCCACGGGCGTGGGCAAGACCGAACTGTGCAAGACCCTGGCCGAGGCCCTGTTCGATACCGAGGACAACATGGTGCGTCTGGACATGAGCGAGTACATGGAAAAGCACTCCGTGTCCCGCCTCATCGGTGCGCCTCCAGGATATGTGGGCTATGACGAAGGCGGTCAGCTCACCGAGGCCGTGCGCCGCAAGCCGTACTCCGTGGTGCTGTTCGACGAGATCGAAAAAGCCCATCCCGACGTCTTCAACACCCTGTTGCAGCTGCTGGACGATGGCCGTCTGACCGACAGTCAGGGCCGTACCGTGGACTTCCGCAACTGCATCGTCATCATGACGTCCAACATCGGTTCGCCGCATCTGCTGGACGGCATCGGCGAGGACGGCAGCCTGAAGGAAGGCGCCCGTGATGCGGTGATGGAAGAGCTGCGCCGCCACTTCCGGCCGGAATTCCTGAACCGTGTGGACGAGACCGTGCTCTTCCTGCCCCTGCGGCGTGACCAGGTGACGCGCATCGTGGACCTGCAGATGGATCGCCTGCGCAAGCGTCTGGAAGAACGCAAGATCACGCTGGGCATCACGGATGCCGCCCGCGAGTTCATCGCCGGCGAAGCCTACGATCCCGTGTACGGCGCCCGTCCGCTCAAGCGCTACGTGCAGCAGTACGTGGAAACGCCTCTGGCCCGTGAGCTGGTCAGCGGCCGCATCCTGGATGGTCAGGCTGTCCAGATCGATGTGCGCGATGGCGAACTGGTCTTCCAGAACGCCTGAGCCTGAAAAAAATGCTCCGGCATGGCTGTCTGCCAGCCTGCCGGGATGATCCCGCACAGCAAAGGCGGCCCTTCGGGGCCGCCTTTTTCGTATCGACATGATCCCAAAAGGCAGCTTTTGCCAAAAGCATTCCCCTTTGTCCGGGACAGCCGTCTTCCTGCCGGGGGACCTGCGGCCGCGTGTCTGCTCCCGGCCCCTATCCTGCCTGCCATCCTTCAGAATAAAAGTTTTCGGGTAGGGAAGGGGGAGCTCGAGGGGGAAGGGGAGGGCCTTTTTCAAAAGGGCCTCCCCTTCCCTCTCGTATCCATCAGCTTGCCCTTTGCGGGCTGAGGGGCTATTTTCTTTCCATCTTTTTTGCAAGGAGCCACCATGTTGCAGACAGCCGCCCTTATTCTGGCCGCGGGCAAGGGCACCCGCATGCATTCCGACAAACCCAAAGTATTGCAGACCGTTCTGGGCGAACCCATGCTGCGCTACGTGCTGGAAGCCGTCCGCCCTGTGTTCGACGGGCGTGTGCTGGTGGTGGTGGGCCATCAGGCGGGCATGGTGGAGGCTGCCTTCCCGGAGGCTTCCTTCGTGCACCAGGAACAGCAGCTGGGCACGGGCCATGCGCTGATGCAGGCCATGCCCGCGCTGGAAGGGCAGTGCGAGCGCGTGCTGGTGGTCAACGGCGATACGCCGCTGCTCTCCGAGGACGTGGTGCGTCATTTCGTGGAGGCCTCGGAAGGGGCTGATCTGGCCTTTGCCACCATCGAGCTGGACGATCCCGCCGCCTATGGCCGGGTGGTGCGTGCCGCCGACGGCAGCGTGCGGGCCATCGTGGAGGCCAAGGACTATGATCCCGCGCTGTACGGGCCCGAACCGCATGAGGTCAATGCGGGCATGTACTGCGTGCGTCTGGATCTGGCTGCCCGTCTGCTGCCGCGCATCGGCAATGCCAACAAGAGCGGGGAATATTACATCACCGATCTCATCTCCCTGGCTGTGGCCGAAGGCTGCAAGGTGCAGGGTGTGCAGTGCGGCCGGGACGAGAGCCTGATGGGCGTCAATTCGCCTCTGGAACTTTCCCGCAGCGAAGAATTTTTGCGTGAACGTGTGGTGGACGGCCTGCTGCGTTCCGGCGTGATGCTGCATGCGCCCGCGCTGGTACGGATCAGCCCGCTGGCCACGGTGGAGCCGGGTGCGGAGATCACGGGCCCGTGCGAGATCTACGGCCGCAGCGTGGTGCGTCGGGGCGCCCGTATCGACTCCCATTGCGTGATGCGCGATACCGTCATCGAGGCCGGGGCGGAGATCCGCTCCTTCTGCCATTTCGAGGATGCCCATGTGGGCGAGGCCGCTCTGGTGGGGCCCTATGCCCGTCTGCGGCCCGGCGCCGTGCTGGAAGAAGCCTCGCATGTGGGCAACTTCGTGGAGCTCAAAAAATCCCGTCTGGGCAAGGGCGCCAAAGCCAATCACCTGACCTATCTGGGGGATTCCGAGATCGGCGCGGGCACCAATATCGGTGCGGGCACCATCACCTGCAACTATGACGGCAAGCACAAGTTCAAGACCACCATCGGCGAAGGGGCCTTCATCGGCAGCAATACGGCCCTGGTGGCTCCGGTGCGTGTGGGCGACGGCGCGCTGGTCGGGGCGGGCTCGGTCATCACCAAGGACGTGCCCGATGGTGAGATGGGCATCGCCCGCGGCCGGCAGAAGAACCTGCCGCGCAAATCCGTCTAGCTCCTTTGGGAGCCTGGAAAGCGCCACCAGAAACTTTTCCGCTGCAGGCAAGACTGCCCGGCCATGCCGTGGCGTCAGTCAGGCTCTATCCGTCTGATTCTTCCTGCCCGGCGGGAGAGTTCCAGGCAAAAAATCCTTTGGGGGAGGCCCGGTGCCTCCCTCTTTTTTTCTGATATGCAGGAAAAGTTTTTTCTTTTTCCAGAAAAGGGAATTTCGTTGAATAGCAAGGAAAAACAGTTGATTATCTTTGCATGAAATCGTGATTTGCCGCATGGGCCGCCTTGCCATCGGCATGGGGCAGTGCTATACCCAGAATCATGGAAGCACTAGAGCAACTTGAAACGCAGGTACTGGCCCTTTTGGAGCAGAAAGCCCAGCTTCTGGCGGAGACTCGTCGTCTCCACTCCGAACTTGAGGCCACTATCGCCGCGAAGATGTCTTTGGAAGAAGAAAACCGCGAACTGCGCGAGAACCTGAACAAAGAAGAGCAGGTGCGGGGCGATGCCATCAACCGCATGGATGCTCTGCTGAGACTTATCCAGGAGCATGAAAGCGCCGAGTAGGTTTTCGAGTGAGTCAAGAACACTTTAACCTTACCGTTCTTGGTACTGCGGTCACATTCCGCCACAGTGCCGATATGGAGCGTGTGCGTGAGGCCATCGCTCTTGTGGAAGAACGGTTTGCAGACCAGAAACTGAGGTCACACGGTATGCAGAGTAACAAAGATATTCTGCTGACTGTTCTGGCTCTTGGTCTGGCGGATGATTTGTTGCAATCGCAAAAAAAGCTGGACGATGTGCAGAATCGCATCGAGACCATGCTTTCAAAGATAAAAGAAGAGTCCGTTTAAGTCATCAATGACAGCATATTTCCCTGGAGTGTGCGTGATTTATGACTCGGTGCTGACCTTACAAGCATAAAATCGGGAGCTGTCCCTGCTTTTTGTGAGCACGCCCGTTTACGGGAAGCCTGTAGAAAAGTACACGGCCCCCCCCTGGGAAACCAGGTTCTGCATCGAAGTCATGACACGGCGCTCTGGGGATTTTTTTCTGTCCTGCACCGTACTCCTTGCACGCTTCGGCGTGGTCTTTGCCTGCAGCCATCCTTATGCCGTTTTTGCGGTCAGAAGCCAGCCCTCCGCCAGTAGACCTCGTGCGGAGGCTGGCTTCCGCCATTTATGATACCCGGGTGATTCCCGTTGATTATAGAGGATGGTTATGGATTTTATGGATATTGTATGGCTGGCCCTGGCCGCTGTGGTCGGCCTGCTGGTCGGTGCGCTGGTGCACAAAAGTGTGACCACCAAGCGCATCGGCGATGCTGACGAGCTGGCCAAACGCATTGTGGAAGAAGCGCGCAAGGAGGCCCAGGCGCAAAAAAAGGAAATCCTCATCCAGGGGCAGGATGACCTTTTTAACCAGAAGCGAGAGCTGGAAAACGAATTCAAGGAGCGCGAGCGCGAAGTCAAACTGCGTGAACGCAAGCTTGAAGAGATGGGCGGCCGGCTGGAAGAAAAACTGGAAAAAGCCACCGCCAAGGAGCATGAGCTCCTCGCCGCTGAGAAGGATCTGGCCCGCAAGGAACGCCAGCTGGCCGAGTCGGAAGAGTTCCTGCAGACGCGCATCGATGAAGAAGAGCAGCGTCTTTCCGAGATCGCCGGCCTGACGGCGGAAGAGGCCAAGGCCGGTCGGTTTGCCGAGGTGGAGGCCAAGACCCGCCACGAATCGGCCAAGATGATCCGCCAGATCGAGACGGAAGCCAAGGAGACCGCCGACCGCAAGGCCAAGGAGATCCTGTGCAACGTCATCCAGCGTTATGCCGGCGACTACGTCAACGAGCAGACCGTCACGGCGGTTTCCCTGCCCAGCGAGGACATGAAAGGACGCATCATCGGTCGTGAAGGCCGCAACATCCGTGCGCTGGAAGCCGCGACCGGTGTGGACCTCATCATCGACGACACGCCGGAGACCGTCATCCTGTCCGCCTACAGCCCCCTGCGTCGTCAGGTGGCCAAGATGGCTCTGGAACGTCTGATCCAGGATGGCCGCATCCATCCCGCCCGCATCGAGGACATCGTCCAGAAATGCGAACAGGAACTGGATGCCCAGGTGCGCGAAGTGGGCGAACAGGCCACGTTCGATGCCGGGGTCCACGGCATCCATCCCGAGATCATCCGTCTGCTGGGGCAGCTGCGCTACCGTACGTCCTTCACCCAGAACGTGCTGCAGCATTCCCTGGAGGTCTCCGCCCTGTGCGGCATGATGGCAGCGGAGCTGGGCATGGATGTCAAAAAGGCCAAGCGTGCCGGTCTGCTGCATGATATCGGCAAGGCCGTCGACCATGAGGTCGAAGGGCCCCATGCCCTCATTGGCGCCGATATCGCCAAAAAGTATAACGAAGGCAAGGATATCGTCCACGCCATCGCCGCGCACCATGAGGATCAGCGCCCCTCGACGGCTCTGGCCGTGCTGGTTCAGGCGGCTGACTCCATCTCCGGTGCCCGTCCCGGCGCCCGCAAGGAACTGCTGGAGAATTACGTCAAACGTCTGGAAGAACTGGAAGGCATCGCCACCAGCTTCGAGGGCGTGTCCAAGGCGTACGCTATCCAGGCGGGCCGCGAGATCCGTGTCATGGTCAATCCCGACAATGTGGATGACGATGCCACCTATCTGCTGTGCAAGGACATCGCGGAAAAGATCGAAAAGAATCTGACCTACCCGGGCCAGATCCGTGTGACGGTCATCCGCGAACGCCGTGCCATGGGCTTTGCCAAGTAGAGCAGAGCGAACAGGTGTATATTCAGGGCGGCCACTTCGGTGGCCGCCTTTTTTGTTGTACGGATACGTCCCTGCAAAGCATTGGTAACAAAGGTGAAAGGCATCGCCAGCATGGCTGCCCAACCGGCACCAATCATCAGGAACGGAATAAACTGCAGATACTGGTCATGCAGGAAAGGTATCAGGGCAAAACCCACACCACCGATAACCAGACTGACAGCGTATGCCACCTTCGTATTCTTAAACTGAGGGAGAATCACAGCCCAGATAACACTACCTACAGCCTGAACTGCAAAGAGAATGCCCACCCAGTTGCCTGCCTCCTGAAATGCTTCAGAAGCAGGGTCGGTCGTATTCCATACGGTTTCAGCGATGGCTCCCGTAGAATAATTCCAGAGATAAAGGAAACCAGCCCAGCAGAAGAACTGAACCAGTCCCACCTTCCAGAAGGTAGATGGCGCCTTGCGGAGCAAAGTAATCCAACCGGCCTTGTCTTCAGAAGCATTAGGATTCTTCACTCTTCCCTCTTCACTCTTCGCTTCATTATACTCCGCATACTGCTGTGGATTCCACTCCTTCACCTTCATCGTGGTGTAGATAACACAGAGAATCAGGATAGCCGCACCGATATAGAACGACCAGATGACAGAATCAGGAACCACACCCTTCTCAGCATAATTCTTGATACCGAGGAAGGTAAAGAGGAACGGGAAGATATATCCGGCTACAGAACCGGCATTGCAGAGGAAACTCTGGATAGAGTAAGCCTTTGCCTTCTGTTTTTCATTTACCATATCGCCTACAAGCATCTTGAACGGCTGCATTGCCATATTGATGCTTGTATCGAGGAACATCAGCGCTATCAGTCCGAAGAGCATCGCACCGCTTACGGTCAGTCCGAGCGAACCGGCGTTCGGCAGCAGGCACATCACC
>ENA-UEQL01002755-UEQL01002755.1-human-gut-metagenome-genome-assembly--contig:-NODE-2755-length-11457-cov-6.633831_pt1 | contig 11457 bp, 7 predicted proteins | sample MGYA00242905_ERZ507926 | MGnify/ENA primary metagenome ERZ507926 (study PRJEB26167, sample SAMN06115531) | human gut metagenome | host: Homo sapiens | place: China:Henan | collected 2015-09-09 | study...
GTCCACGCCTTGTGCGCGGGAGTACGCGAAGGTATATGTATCATCTGCCGAGTCGATTTTTCCACAACGTGACTCCATCAAAAACCATTCTGCATTTTCCAGTTCACGAGGATCGAACTGCCAAGAGTACAGAATAGTCGCCTTTTGAAAAACAGCTTCTTTAATAATCGGAACACTGCTTGCCGCATCAACGTTCAAAAAAAACTTTCGGATATTGCCGCTATCCTTGAATTGAATGTTGCTGCTTACAAGCAACTCTTCGAGTTTATCATGTTGTAATGGTTGATATATAATTTCTGCTCTTCTGTGCATATTCAACTCCCGAATATCGTTATTCTACTCGCGTTTAATAGCTCCGGGTCATTTGCGTATACCCTTTGTGCTGCTGACCATATCTCGGTTGGAGAGTATGTGCGTCCATACGGCAAATTCTGTCTCCATGCCTTCGTGTAAACCGCGTGATGGTCATGTGTCAATGCAATACTGGGCATAGAATTTTTTACCACACCAAGACTATCAGCAAATCGCTTCTCTACTATATGGTGCACTTCCAAGCCTAATCCCTTCGTTTCTTTCTTCAGGGTGCTATAACTTTTAATGCCAAAAGAAAGTCCGGATTTGCTGCAGTTATTTGCGCTAAGTGCGGTGTCTACAACCTTTGCTGCACCACTGGCACGCTCAGACAGTCTAACCGAGTCTCCAATTTTATCAGCAGCCCTTGCCAAACGTGCGCCATCAGAAATGTTGTCTGCTGCCTTTGCCGCAGACACGGCTCGATTAATTGTCTTTGTTGCACGGACAGCACTGCCTCCACCGGTAAGTCCAGGAATTGCTAAACACAAAACATCTGCTGCCAAACCGAGCCATGCTGATCCACTCTTAGGATTGCTGATGACATTTTTCACGCTTATACAAAGCGAGACAATGTCAAACACCGTATCCCAGAATTGACCTGTTGTGTCTCTTCTTGCAACCGGGCTGTTACCACAGTATGCAAATAAATTGCCGCCTAATAAATCTTCTGTGTCAACAAGACCATCTGCATTCACAAATCGACCCCACTGGGGGTTATAGTACCGACTGCCGAGGTAGTACAGTCCCGTTTCGGCATCATAGACATACCCGCGGTAGCGGAAGGGGTTCAGCTTGCCCAGCGTGTCGGCCATGGTGCCGGTGGTGGTCAGCGGGTTGCCCCATGCGTCATAGGTATAAGTAACCACCTGCGTGCCGCTGCTGTTGACCAGCCCGGTCACGTCGCCCTGCGCGTTCTTCAGATAGAAGTATTCCGCGCCATCGTAGGTGACGGACATGGGGCCGATCTCATCGTAGGTAAAATGCAGAGTTGCGCTGCTGTTAGGCTCAACAATTCTGACCTGCGTCAGCGTGTCACCGAGGTAGGAGTAGCTTGTCCGCGTAGTCTCGCCCGCGTAGACGATCTCGCCGCCGGAATAGCTAGCGTGATAGACGCCGCTGTCCTTGCCGATTCGGTGCCCGTTGGAATCATAGCGGAAGAGGATCATTTCCGTGTCGCCGGAAGCATCGGGGCGGGACATCTGCTTCAGCTGGCGGCCGTGCTGCCAACTGTAGCTCCATGTGCCGTCATTGGTCAGGTTGCCGATCTCGTCCGATGTCAGCAGCTGTCCGTCATAGCTGGTCAGCAGATCCTTCCAAGAGCTGTCGCCATAGCCATAGGAGATGGTGTCCAGTGCCGTGCCCAGCGCGCCGGTGGTGTAGGCATACTCCGACTTGCTGAGGATATTACCACCGTTGTCGTAAGTGTAGACCCACGTCTTGCCCGCCGCCTGATTGTTCTCGTGGGTCAGTTGGTCGAGGCTGTCGTAGATGTAGCTGGTGGTGTTGGTGCCGTCGGAGATGGCGGTGATATTGCCGCGTGCATCGTAGGTGTAGGTATAGGTCGTTCCGCCGACTGCCCACTTGTAGACCTGCGTACTGGTGGCGGTAGAAGTGGGATCCTTGTAGGTGATGCCGGTATTGACAACGGTGCTGCTGCCGCTCTTGGCGGCAATGCCGGTCATGCGGCTGTAGACGTCGTAGGTATAATTGGCGCTCTTGCCGCCTGTTGTCGCCTGCTTCAGCCGGTTGTCGTTGTCGTAGCTGTAGTTAGTGGTATATGTCGCGCTGTTCAGCGTCTGGGTCTGCGAGGACAGGTTGTTCTTGTCATCGTATCCCCACTGAACTGTGTTGTTGTACCCGCTTCCGGTCTCCTCATAGCGCATCAGACGATCCTGGAAATCGTAGGCGTACTTGGTCTTGCGCCCAGAGATGTTGTCGGTCAGGATGCCCAGATTGCCGTTGTTGTCGTAGGTGTACTTGACAGCCTCGGCGTTGTCCTCGTAGCCGATGGCGGACGTGCGCCCGTAGCGGTCGTAGCTGTAGGTGATGTAGTCACCATTGCCGTAGTCGGAGCGTGTCAGCCAATGACTGGAGTCGTCGGAGTAGGTGTGGCTGATCAGCGCGCGGCTGCCGATCTTGACGCTGTTCACAAGGTCAAATGCGCCGTAGGTGAACGTATAGTCCGTGCCGGAAGCGCTGGAGATGGCGGCCAGCAGATCGCTGTTGTAGGTGTAGTTCACCGCGGAGCTGCCCTTGGTCACGCTGGTGGTGCGGTAACGGCTGTCGTGGCTATAATTGGTGCGGGTAGCAGTCGTTTCGCCGGGGGCTTGCGTCCAATTCAGAATGCCGGTCTGCGTGTCGTAGCCATAAGCGGTGACCTGCCCCAGCGCATCCGTAACGGTAGCCAGCTGATCGCCATTAGAAGTGTACGTCGCAGAGGATGTAATCTTCTTGGCTCCTCCGCCGACAGTTACCTTCGTATTGTTGCCGTAGCTGTCATAGGTGAAGTTGGACACCACACCCTCGGGACTGGTGGCGGACAGCACGTTGTGATAGTTGTCGTAGGTGTAGGTCTGGCTGGCGCCGGACGGCAGCGTCATTTTCGTGAGATTGTTGCTGCTGTATTCGTAGGTGGTGGTCTTTTTCTGCAAGTCGGTGACGCTGGTTACATTGCCGTTGCTGTCATAGACGTAGCTGTGGCCGAACTCCTCCTTAAACAGCTGGATCCCATCAAAGTATACCTCATTTACGTTGTAGCTGTAAAGTAGGGAAATAGTGATGGATTTATAAGCTTTTTTCGCAACGATACGATCTGCCACATATTGCCAATTTACAAATCCAATGGCGTTGGGGTTAAATGCGATAAGAGTAGCATCGCTTGTGCCATTCGTGTAGTTGAACCTTGCACTGATGGCAAAGCGGCGGTTGCTGTCGTTGGCAATGGGGGCGGAGTCACCTAATGCCCAGCCTGCGACAGAAAACACATCTCCTTCGCTGCCGGAAACAGTGATGGTCTGAGAAACCTGCTTGTCCTTTTCGGCGGCACCAACAAGTTTAAGGCAAGAATCGTTGAGCGCAGGAGCGCGGTAATAGTTCGAGCTGGAGCCGTCAGCGGAAGTGCATGCGCTGTTCTTGTTCCATCCCAAGGAGGAATTGTAGCTGAAATCCCCGTTATCGACCAGATTATATCGGCTGGCGTTGGCGGAGGCCTCCAACTGCACGCAGTCAAAGTAAGCCGTGCCGGAGGTGCCATTCCGCATTCCCGCTGTAAGGTCGGAGATGTCGCTTCCGGTAGTATTCGTGTATGTGACCTCCACGCGAGTCCAATCTGTGTTGGTCGTAATAGGTGCACTGCTGGCGATAACATTCCCAGAGGACATCAGGACAAGCTGAGCGCCCAGTCCGCCTCCGCTCATACCGGTAGTCTTCACATAAGCGGAGAGCGTGTAACTGCTGTTGGCGGGACAATAGGCCGCCTGCGTAGAATCCACGCGGATAGTGCCGCTGCTGGAGGTGCGGGAAATGGCCAGTGACTTGGAACCGATGTACCCCGTAGACGTATAGGACCACGAGCCGGTGGAGGCATTTCCACTGCCTGCTGTCCAGAAGCCTGTCTGTTCAAAACTGCTGTTGCGAACCCAGTTGGCAACAGTATTCTGCAATTTGGAAGAAAGTGCCAGCTGGCTGGCCTTTGTCACATCATTGTTGCTCTTATACTTGTAAAACTGAGCCTTGCCTTGACCATCTTGGATGGAGACCGTGCTGCCGTAGTTGTTGAACTGCTTGACCTCTTGATTGTTATTGCTGTCGGTAAAGATGGTCTGCTTATGCGCATAATAGATACACAGAACGTCACCGTCAGTGTTTCCATCGTGCTCACTGATTTGGATAACACGATTGGGTTTAGTGCTGCTTGTGGTGTTGTAAAGGTAGGCAAGTCGATACCCGCCTGCATCTTCCGCCTGCGACAGAAGATGATTGCTGGTGTAGGAGAAGCTGGCAGAGGAAAGCAGGGTGGACGAGATGCCGGTCAATTCGTTTCCACTATAGGTATAGCTTTCTGTTGCGAGGGAAGAAGTGCCTGTTCCAAGGAAGGAAATGCTGCTGAGCATTGCCCCGCTGTAATTGAACTGATACTTCCGCCCAGCGCCATCCGTGATGCTGGCGATCCGCTTGCCAGAGGAATACGTAATAGTAATGCTGCTGACAGCGGCCTGATTATTGCTAATTTTTGTCAGGCGGCCGTTGGTGTCAAAGTAGCTCTTGTTTCCATTCTTGTCAGTAATGCAGTACTTGGCCGTGCCGCTGCCGGTGGTGGTCAGGGTTAGAGTCGGATTTGTTTCATCCTCATATGTGCCAGAGGATTTGTATTTGAAGTAGTGCCGGGTGGCGTCTTCGTCCTCCCAAACATAGTAAGAACTGTCCGTGGACCACTGATATACAAGCTGGTTGTAATTGCTTCGCCAGCCATAGCCCATGCCAAAATCATTGTTGGCCTTGTCGTTGGCATTGTAAACGTGGTTAATGGCGACAGGCATGCGATTGCCGGAGAAGCCAAGACCGTTGTATACCCAAACGAGATTTCCGGTATAGTCGTTGATGTATCCGGTGCCTGCTGCACCGGCACTGTGAGAAGTATAGTCCCAAATGTTCTCCAGTCCGCAATTGTTGATATAGGCGATGCTCAAGTAGGGGAGGGTGCCTGCAGAATAGTCGGAGGAGCAGAATTCGCGGTACAGTCCGCGGGCAGCCGCTTCCTGAGAATCCTCCATTTTGAACATCATACCGGTATTTTCGCCGGCGTACCAGCCCTGGGCAATATCCGTTACATCCCAGTAGTACCAGCCCTGCGCACCGGCGATCTGGTAGTCCTCAACAATGGGATCATAATCAGGTTTATTGCTCCAATTTATGGTGTTTGATTCCCATGTGTCATAGACGCTGTGAACATCGATTTCAGAGGTGGAACTGCTGGTCTGAATCTTATAAAGCGCCATCTTCGCATCGACAATGACATCTGCCGATGTCAACGCGGGCAGATTCTTGTACTTTACAAAAGAACGGCCAATGCCATAAGAACCCTGGCCAATGCACAGCATCGACCATGTGTAGCTGAGCTGCGTAATAGAGAAGACTGTCTGATCTGCGATATTGGTGAAGCTAAGCTCGGCGTGTACCACAGGATCCAGGACAACAGGGTAGGCGCGGTCTTCGTCCGCCATCCACTCCTGCGGAAGCAGGTACGTCAGCAGATATCCTTCGTCTGTTTCCTTCAAGATAAGTTCGATGTCATCACAATATGCCTTGTCCTGATCGAAAAGATACGGTGCCGGCATGAAAAAGACAGGCTCATCTCCCTCGGTATGGCCAATGGCATACGCATAAATGCTGTTGTCCTCCTGCAATTCCAGCACGAGGTTTTTGGCTTCCAGCAAATATTGATAGCCCGTCCGCCCTGTAGGAGCAGCGGCAATAATAACGGATTCTTTTAGGGAATTGGAGTTCAGATCATAGCGCACATTGACGCCGTTGAACACAGCGGTGTATTCCGCAGTGCTGCTGAGCTTTTCGGAGAAAGTTTCCTGCAGAGTTTTGTCGTTCTGAGAAAAGACGATCTCCGAATCCTTTAGCGTGAGCTGAGAGGGCTGCACCTGCGTGCGTCCAAAAATGGTATCACCCATTTTTGTGGTAGTGGCGGTCTCCCACTGGCTCTCTGCAATAACGTCGATTGTGTCATTTTTGGTAACGGGTGCCGCGGATTCATCAGCATCATCCGCAGTCCCGGAAACCGGCGACTCATTGGCCGTGTCCTCCCCAGAAGAAGGAGCCTCGGGCTGTGCGTCATTTTCGCTTTCGGGAGAAGAGGCGCCTGCTGTAGTATCCGGAGGAGTGACCGCAATATGGGACTCGGTGGGATTTGCGGTGTTCTCGTCTGCAGAGGATGCCTCTTCAGAGGCGCCGCTATTCGTATCGCTCTGCGGTTCAGACGTATCGGCCAATGTATCAGCAGGTTCCGGTTCTGCAGAGCCTTCTGTCTCTGATGTATTATTCCCACTTTCGGAGGCGGCAATATCTTCGTTCATCCGCGCCAGCTTCGCGGTCAGGACATCGTCCTGCAGCAGCTGACCGGCAAAGCGGAAACTCAGTGCACTGTCACCACGTGCGACCGTGACCGGATCGGCTCCGGAAAGGCTGGAGGGCAGAGTAACATCCCAAAGACCTGCTGTATTCCGATAAACCCGTTTTCCGTCCATTGATGTGGCATGGAGCGTATTGTCGATCTCCTGCCACTTGCCATTTTCATCTGCATAGTGGACGGCAGTGGGATAGACCGTCAACAGATGCTGACCGTTGGACAGAAGATATTCTTTTTGATATTCATCGCGGCTGGATGCGATCTCGGACACAATGTCGGGCGAATCCACAGGATCATAATCCCGGGCGTACTCGCTTGCTGCCTCAAGCGCATTTTTCTTGACCTCGACCGCTAAAGCTTCCGTGGGGACAAGGTAAAGGCAGAATACAAGCGCCATAAGGAATGACAAGACTTTTGTCATGCGTGGTGCTTTCATATGATTTTCCTCTCTTTTTCTCTAATTAGCGAATCAAGGCTTACGGCATACACTCGGTGCAGGGTGAGCCTCCTTTCATAGATTGTCGTTGCCTGATAACGCCTTCATTGAGTTGTATTTGGCAGAAAAATAAAAGCTGACAAAAATAAGGAAAATCTTTGTCGTCTGTGCTATAATATAATCCTGACAGGAATTATAACAGACCCTGATGGCACATTCCGCCGACCCTATTTGGGCAATATAATAAGTACCAATAGGAATTTCAAAGGATGGTATATGTGCATGGCCGTGTCAAAAAAGGATCTACAATGTACTATCGGCAAAAATATCAGGGACGCCCGTAAAACTTGCGGATATACAAAGGAAGTTTTGGCAGAAAAGGCTGAAATTTCAGTTGAACATATTACACAGGTTGAGCGCGGCGACAAGATGATGAGTGTTCCCAGCCTTGTGCGCATGGCCGAGGCGCTGCATGTCAGTGTGGACACATTGATTTACGATAGCGACGTAAATAGTGCAAAGAAGAATATTGCGCAAATGCTCGCATCTGTAGATGAGGAAGATTCGCAGCGTCTGTTCGCTCTTCTCCAATATGTCAACGATCATTTTCTGAAGTAAGCGGCGCGATGAGTACGCTTTAAGTAACACGGAGCACAGGCGATACCGAGAGATATATAAAGAGAAGGAACGGGGGCGGGCACTATGGCATCGGAGTAAAGCGCACAACGCGAGTTGTTCGGTGAGATATATGTCAATAACTGGTCTAAACTGCTGCGCTATGCCAAGGCGAACAAGAGTTGCGCCGGAGTTGCCGAGGAACTTGTCCAGGATACATTCCATGATGCTTGGAGCAAGTTTAATGAATTAGTCAACCACGAAAACATCGGCGGTTGGCTGATGCAGACGCTGAAGAACAAAATGCGGAATTACACGCGGGCGAGGCAGCGGGACGCTAAGGTGTTTGATGAGTATGTGGACAGAGCAGAGGATATTGCTGCGCCAGACAATTTTGTCAATACGATCATGACGCGCGCTACGCTTTCGGCCATACAGGAGTTTGTCTACGCTAATTTCAAGGGCGGCGATATTCTCCTGTTCCAGCGGGTTCTGATAGATGGTAGGAGCCATAAGGACGCCGCGGAGGAACTCAGGATAACAGTCTGGACAAGCCAAAAGCGGCTGGAGCGGATACGCAAAAGAATAAAGGACGCGTTCCCGGATTTTTAGCTGAATTTTTTGTCAGCAACAGATTGGCGCATACATATATTTAGCGAAGGAGGTTCAGAGTATGGCTGCATCAAAAAATAACGATATGTACTCCTATCTGGACCAATTGAGTACGCAGGAATTGGAAAGTCTCCTGCAAAAAGATGCGGAAGCTCCAGACGGTGGAGATCTGGATATGGTTATGTACATCATGGAGGTGATTGAAAAGCGCGAGGGTGGTTCTGATAAAGAAAAAGCCGCTGCCGCTTTGGAAGATTTTTTCTCTACGTATGCAACGCCGGAGGGCGAGGGACTTCAGTTGTATCCCAGTGGCGAGGCAGAAAGCATACATGTATCATTAGAGCCTGAAAAAGCATCGCATGGAAAGAGATCTCACAAAACCATTCTCCGCAAGGCGCTGCTCATTGCCGCTGCCCTGGCGTGTGCACTTGTGTTGGCCGCCTGCTCTGTTGGCGGATTTGCAAGATTCTTCCAAATGGTTGGCAAGTGGACATCTGAGGTGTTTACCTTCGAGAATGCGTATAAGGGAAAGATCCCCCAAGAAATTGGGACAAATGCACTGCAGCCGCAGGAGGATGTACAATATAGCAGGATCGAAGATGCTTTGGCGGCCTATGGAATAACAGAAAAAGTAGTGCCTACGAAGTTGCCGGAAGGGCTTGAAATTGAAACGGTGGAAGTCATCCCATTTGAGAGCAATAATTCTGTTAATTTCTGTGCTTTATACCAGAGCGACACGAACTACCTGATGCTGCAAGTTCGTCAGCTTGCAGACCAGCATGACGAAAAGTTTGAAAAGAGCGAGGGCGAGGTAACTAAGTACACAAGAGATGGAATCGTCTACTATTTTTACATGAACATGGATTCAAACTGTGTCACATGGTTCAATGGCAATTTGGAGTGCTCGATAGGAACAGATTTGCCGGAAGGCGAATTGACATTTATTGTGGACTCAATTTACGAAAGGTGATGTATTTTATATGATGACAAAAACTACACCGAAGAGAGTTAGTACAATTATCTTAGCGTTGATTCTTACCGCACTGCTGAGCACAGCGGCCTTCGCCGCAGAATCGCGCGCAAGTGCGCTGATTTTTTCCCATTCTTGTTCCGCAAGTGCCGGAACCGATGGTGAAATGGATGTTACATTCTCTATTACCGGAAAGAAAATCATGTCCACCATCGGCGCTAAAAGCATATATTTCTATGTCAAGAATGGAAATGCATGGAAATTTGATAAACTGTATACGCAGTACTATATCGGTATGAGTGCGGAAAACAAATTAACTCATGGGAATACGATTACATATCAGGGAAAAGCGGGAACGGAATATAAAATTGTTGTGACACTGTTTGTTGAGGACTCTGAGGGGGCAACCGACTCTCGCACATATACCAAATATGTAAACACTTAAATGTTACCCTGAACCGCTTCGGGTAACGTGGTAGAAAAGCTGACCTTGTCGAGCATATTACGCTCGACAAGGTCAGCTTTTTGCTATGGGGGCATATGCAAAGCCGTTCCAGAAATGGGAAAGCAGCCGTGCAGGATCCTTTGCGGAAGAAAAGCTGTTCCTTTTGCCGCTGCCGGTATCGCCCTTTGAATTGGCAGTCTGGAAAGTGGCCGCCGTCCAGTATAACTACCATATCAGCGTTGAGCGCATGAACTACTCTGTTCCATACGAATACATCAAACACCAGGTGGATGTGCGGCTAACACGTTCCACCGTAGAGGTTTTCTTCGCAGGTACCAGAATCGCTTTCCATCCGCGGCTGCACGGCCACCCAAACCAGTATACCTTTGGAGAACTTATACGAACCCAAGCAAGGCGTTGGGACACACTTATAATATTTTAGCGGCTCAACCCTGTCCATATGCAACCTGAGCGGTGGGACTGCTCAACCCGGGCGGTCCCATTGCTCAATCTCAGCGGAACTGTTGCTCACTTTCGCCGGTCGAGGTGATTTCTGCGGGCGGCGTACGCAGTAGGGCGTTGGCTGGCAGAAGTTTTCCAGCTCACTGCTGACTGGGCCATCCAAGTGCCCACCCGGTCAGAGCGCAAACTACCCCTCTAAACCGGACCGAAAGAGCATTTCAATGCGCGGGAAATAAAGGATTGAACTTATCTCAGCTTTCTGGTTTTTGCTGGGGAATTGTTAAATCAAATATATAGCATCGATCTCCGGAAACTGAATATGCTGAATAGTTGTATATTAGTGCAGGCGCATAGCATATTTGTATCTCTGGCTTCTCAAACGCAACCATTGCAGCTCCAATTGTAGATATTTTATTATTCATTGGAACAATTATGATGTTTTTATCTAAACCAACGCGTTCAACTTGTTCACGTATTGCTTGGTATGCTTTATATGGATCATTACACGGAACCTGGAAATCCAGAATTTCATCATAGTATGTTGCCATCTGTTTTATTAGCTGGGTATAATGCTCATTGGCACCACGGTTTTTTTCAGTAGTCGAATCTGAGGCAAGTCCGTAGCCCAATGAGAGAAAATCAGGCTCAACAGTCTCAATAATTCGAACGGCTCTCTCATATTCATATCCAACAATAACCATCAGTAGATTTTTTTGAGACGGTTTTAGTATACCCGAATAGCCTAATACAGAACGGATTTCGCCTATTCCTCTACTTAACCACTTATCTTTCTGATCATCGTAGTCATATGAATACTCTCTTGCATTTACATATCCACAAACTACTTGGATACCTGGAAACTTTTCCTTAAAAATAGCTAATAGAATTAATAATGTTTCATGCGTAAAAGTGGTGATATCAATAAAAACCTTTCTCAGTTCGCATGTTTTTTCAAGATATTTAATTGTTTCTTCCATTCTGTCAGCTACACTAATTGGAGATGATAAGATCAACTCAACGATTTGACTCTTCTCTGCAAATAGTCTTCTAATTGTGTCAAGATTGCTTTCTGACTTTTCTTGATTATCCTTGTTCGTGAACACTACACAATTAGCAAAGTTGTCTTTGGATACCTGTGATGGAATTGTTATACAACGATCTTCAAAACTATTACAACAAATTAGAGCGTCATAGTATTCCTCTGTTAATTCTTTAAGTTGATTTACAGAAAACGTTCGTAACATTCTACTCACCACCTTCTACTGTAAATTCTTGCTCATCATCAACATTAAACAACGATAATTGATACTCAGATTCCTGAGGTGAAGATTTCCCCAAACTACGTAACAGCGAAAAGGGTGCCACCATTGCCTCCTCGATCTACACCTTTGAGCAGGCAACCGCGAGCGCAAGCGCCATCAGCGGCA
>ENA-UEQL01002757-UEQL01002757.1-human-gut-metagenome-genome-assembly--contig:-NODE-2757-length-11447-cov-10.383553_pt1 | contig 11447 bp, 9 predicted proteins | sample MGYA00242905_ERZ507926 | MGnify/ENA primary metagenome ERZ507926 (study PRJEB26167, sample SAMN06115531) | human gut metagenome | host: Homo sapiens | place: China:Henan | collected 2015-09-09...
GAACGGTTTTGGCGGAATCCTTGCGGACGATATGGGACTTGATGTACTTAAGGAACTGGGACTTAATATTCCTGTGTGTGGTATGGTAAAAGATGATACCCACAGCACAAGAGGTCTGTATTATAACAATATTGAGATACCGATAGATAAGCACAGCGAGGGCTTTAAGCTGATTACAAGGGTGCAGGATGAGGCACACAGATTTGCAATAACTTATCACCGAAAATTGCGGTCAAAAACTGAAATTAAAGAAAATGGAATACAAAAATAACACTTTTATTATTTTCTTCTCCGTGATAAAATTCAAATATGGATAGATTTGAATTTATTAAAGCAAAACGTATCGTTTTCAAATTAGGAACTAATGTATTAAGAAATGATGATGGTTATGTATCTTTGCCACGTGTTTACACTTTCATTGAAGATATTGCCCATCTTGTAAAATCAGGGAAAGAAGTTATTATCGTAACTTCAGGTGCAGTGGGATTAGGTAAAAAAAGGCTAGGACTTGATGATACCAGTGGAACAGCACTAAAACAAGCATGTGCTGCAATTGGGCAAGGTAAGCTAATGTCCATTTACGAAAACGGCTTTGACACATACGGATTGACAGCAGCTCAAATTCTTTTAACAGAAGACGATTTTTCAATTCGTCAAAGATACTTAAGCTTGAGAACAACATTCAACAAATTACTTGAGCTTGGGGTAATTCCTGTAATTAACCAAAACGACACAGTTTCAACTTTGGATGTCGCACTTCGTTATGTTAAAGAAGATATGCAAGTATGTTTTTCTGATAACGACAAGCTTTCAGCTCTTGTTGCTAGTGAACTTGATGCAGATTTATTAGTAATTTTATCAGATATTAACGGACTTTACGATGACAATCCAAAATCAAATCCAGATGCTAAACTCATTAAATCAGTAAAAGAAGTTAATGATGACATTTTAGCACTCGCATCAGGTGTTTCTGATGGCGGAAGAGGCGGAATGGAAACAAAATTAAAAGCCGCAAGACTTGTAACTCGATTTGGGGGCAAAGTTCTTATCGCAAACGGCAAACAACCATATATCATCAAAAGAATTTTTGAAGGCGAAGATTTGGGAACAATGTTTTTACCATCAGACGAAAACCTTTCTGATAAGAAACGTTGGATTGGTTATGCCACAAACATTGTAGGGAAAATCATTGTAAACGATGGAGCAAAACATGCACTGATTTCAAAAGAAAAAAGTCTTTTACCTATCGGTGTAATTGGAGTTAAAAACCACTTCCAAAAAGGAGATGTAATCTCTATCCTTGATGAAAAACATCACGAATTTGCTCGTGGCATTGTCAACTATGATTCGCATTCTTGCGAAAAAGTTATCGGTTCTCATTCTGACAACATCGCAGACATTTTAGGATTTAAAAACTATGATGCAATCATAACTCGTGACAACATCACAATATTATAACGTTTTACTCACCACAAAATTAGGAGAGCTAAATTGGAAAAGAATTTTATTGAAATAGCTAAGAATGCAAAACAAGCATCACTAAAAATTGCCGAACTAAATACAGAAATAAAAAACTCTGCATTGAGTAAAATTGCGGATTTTTTTGAAGCTCACAAAACTGAAATTTTTGAAGCAAACAAAAGAGATTTAGAAGAAGCTGAAAAATTAGTTGAAAATGGAGAAATTACAAAAGCTACTTTCAACCGTTTAAAACTTGACGAAAACAAAATGAGAGATATGATTCAAGGAGTTCGAGATATTGCAAATCTGGAAGATCCAATCGGGAAAATTCTTTTCAAAAGAGAACTAGATTCAGATTTGACATTAACAAAAATTTCTTGTCCTATCGGGGTTTTGGGGATAATTTTTGAAGCTAGACCTGATGTAATTTCACAAATTTCGTCCCTTGCAATAAAATCTTCAAACGCCGTAATTCTAAAAGGTGGAAAAGAATCAAAACACACAAATGAAAAAATTATGGAAATTATTAATTCTGCATTAAACGAAGTAAAAGAATTTCCGAAGAATGTAGTACAACAAGTATTTTCAAGAGAAGATGTTGCAGAAATGTTAAAATGCGACAACTACATCAATTTAATAATCCCTCGTGGAGGCAATAAACTAGTAAAATTTATTAAAGAAAATACAAAAATTCCTGTACTCGGTCATGCCAGTGGAATTTGCCATATTTTTGTAGATAAATCAGCAGATATTGAAATGGCATCAAGAGTTGTAATAGATGCAAAAACTCAATACCCTAGTGCCTGCAATGCAGTTGAAACACTTTTAATCCACAAAGATTTTCCAAAGGCTAACGACCTTTTGGCATCTTTACAATTATCAGAAATAAAACTTGTCCCAAACCCAGAAGATTGGTCAACTGAATATGGAGACAAAATTTTATCTTATAAATTTGTCGATTCTCTTGATGAAGCCATTGAGCATATAAACACATATGGTTCTGGACATACAGATAGTATTATTACAAAAGACATCCAAAATGCAGAAAAATTCATGAACAATGTAGATTCCGCAGGGGTTTATATGAATGCTTCAACTCGTTTTGCTGATGGATTTAGATATGGTTTTGGTGCAGAAGTTGGAATTTCAACTAACAAAACTCACGCAAGAGGACCAGTTGGACTTGAAGGGTTAACCATTTACAAGTACAAACTTATCGGTAACGGAAATATTGTAGATGACTACGTAAAAGGCACAAAACATTTCCACCACAAAGATTTACCTTGTTCATAATAGACTAAGAATTTCGCCAAGGCTCATTTGGCTGAATATAACGGAGTTTTACCCTCAAAAAATCCTGTTCTGAATTTTTAACATGTTCCGTTCCAATACATTCAAATTTTGAACTTCGAGGGAACACTATTTCGTCACAGGTTTCATTGCCCACACGAGAAACTCGTGAGCCTTTAGGGACTTCAATTTCATAGGCAATTCCAGTATCATTTGTCAGATACCTTGATGCATAATCTTTATTTGAAGTCGCATAAGCGTATTCTTTCATATCAATTACATCGCCTTTTTTAATTCCAAGCCTTTTCTTATATAGACCATATTCTGAGAAGAAATCTGGCTTTTCACCAATGCAACGATATACATTAAGCATTTTTTCAGTTGGCTTTAACTTTTTGAACTCCATATCAGTAAGACTAATCATTTCACGAGGAGTCATTTCTTTTACAAAAGTATCACCCATATATTTTGGATTTCCTCCAGTTATAAAGAAATGATTTATCCCATTTAAATCACCATGTAGTGATACGGATTCACGATTAGTTTGGCGAATAACTCGTTGTTCTTTACACGCTTTCCAATATTCGTGACAAAACAAAGGCTTATTTCCAGCGGATTGTTTCAGCACATTTGATGGTTGTTCATGTTTAAGAAAATTCGCTGTTTTCGTTTCCAATTCAGAAACAATTGTTCTTACAGTATCAAATTTAAAACCCATAAAAATAACTTTCCCCTTTTGTATGTCTATATAAAAACAAAAGAGGAAAGATTATTGCCCCAAAAACACAAATCTTATTAAATTTTTGCAATTTTTTGAGATTTATATTCAATTAAACATTTTGCCAATTGGTCTGGACAACTTGTTGGCTTTGAATTACAAGTAATTCCTTGCAATTTTTCAATAACATCATCAATCGGCATTCCTTTAATTAAACTCTTAATACCTTTTAAATTACCGTTACATCCTCCAATGAATTCGGCATCTACAACTTTTCCATCTTGAATAGCTACTTGCATTAATTGGCAACAAGTTCCAACCGTTCTATATTGGATTACTTCTGGTTTATCTGTCATAATCTTTCCCTCTTTTCTGTGCTATAACTCCAATCTATCACAATTATTAAAAAAGAGTAAGCCCCAAATTAGAACCTACTCTTTTTATGAATTTAATCCTTCTTCAACCTAGTCTTTTTTCAAGAAATCAGGAACATCTAATTTCAATTGTGGCATTTGAGGAAAACCTGCATTTGTTGATAATGTAGAATTTCCTACACCTGATGTTGATTTACCTTGAAAATATTCAGCAGCTGATAGTTGCGGAGTGTTGATTGAACTTTGGTCAGGTTTTTCAGAAAAGCCTGTTGCAATAACAGTAATCTGAATTTCATTTTGGAACGCTTCATTAATTGCAGTACCAATGATTACATCCGCATCATCCTTAACAACATTGTTAATAATAGTTGTTGCATCATTGATTTCATACAATGTCATATTAGAACTACCAGTGATATTAACAATAATACCAGAAGCACCGTCAATTGAAGATTCCAATAATTGAGAATTGATAGCCATTTCAGCAGCTTTGATAGCTCTTCCTTCACCTTGAGCTCTACCAATACCCATCAACGCTGTACCAGAATCTTTAACAACCTTTCTTACGTCGGCAAAGTCGATGTTAATCATACCTGGAATAGTAATAATATCTGACAAGCCTTGAATACCACGGTATAGAACTTCATCTGTTACGCAAAAAGCTTCTCTCAAACCGATTTGACGTTCAACAACTTGAAGCAACTTATCGTTTGGAACAACAAGGATAGCATCAACATATTTTTTAAGTTTTTCAATACCAGCCTCTGCTTGAGCCATTCTTTTTTTACCTTCCCAAGAGAAAGGTTTTGTAACAAATGCGATAGTCAAAATTCCTAAATCTCTAGCAATTTGAGCAACGATTGGAGCAGCACCAGTACCTGTTCCGCCACCCATACCAGCAGTAATGAACACCATATCGGCACCATCTAAAGCTCTTGTAATATCATCTTTCATTTCTGTTGCAGCTTTTTCACCAGTTGAAGGATCTCCACCTGAACCCAAACCTTTTGTTGTTGCAACACCTAATTGCAATTTGTTTGGAACATTACTATATGTCAAAACTTGTAAATCTGTATTCATCAACCAGAATTCAACGCCTGCAAGTTTTGCCTTAATCATACGGTTTACAGCATTTCCGCCGCCACCGCCGACACCAATAACCTTGATTCTGGTAGGATTTATATTCGATCTTTGATTATTATTATCATAATTTGAAACTATATTATCCATTGTACCTCCTACGTTTCATTTTTTATTTATATTATATACTAAAAAATTTACATTTCACGTATTTGAATATTTTGTAATAATATTCAAAAAAGAGTGCAACAGAAATTTTTCCAATATCTAGGCTTGTAAATCCAATTTATTCCCTTGAGATTTTGATTTTAGAGCTTGAGCTTTCATTTTAATCTGATTTGCTTGATTTGCAACTTTATAATCTTGACCAGACGGATCAGAAGGAGCTAAAGCAGCACGAATTACAGTATTAGCATGGTCAATTGTTTGTTGAGGATTCTTTTTATTCAAAACAGGCATCTTAATAGGCACATGTCCAGAAACAGGGATACCATCAGCGTTTCGTTCAATTGAAATTACTCCAGCAAATACCCCACCAGCAGACTTGTGAGCCATCTCATGTGCGTAAATATGATTATAATTTCTATTAATAATCTCTTGTTTTGAAGCTAAATTTACTACCATACACACTCCTGCTATTATTGTAGCAATTTAATCTATTCATGTCAATTAAGATTTTAATTTGTAACAATATATTAAGAAAGGCATTAACATCCTCAAAACCTTACCCCAACGGACTTAAAAAAATAATCAGAATTAAAAAAATCATGATTTAGGCAATTCTCCCAAACAAAAAAACTTTATATAAACATATAGGTGGAAAAAATATAGAAAGTGGAAAGGAAATTATTATGTCAATTTCAAATTTAGGAGCTATTGGCTATCAACCCCAAGTAACGTCGTTCACAGCGAAAAAGTACAATGGCCCAGAAGATTTTAAACCTGGTTTGATTATGCCAGAAAAAGAAGAAAAGAAAAATAAACATACAGTACTAAAAACAATTGCAACACTTGCTGTTGTAGTTGGTGCAGCAGTTCTTCTTAAAAAACATGGTAAATCAATTTTGAACAAAATTAAAGGATTCTTTAATAAAGGCAGTAAAGTTGTAGGAGAAGGGGCTAAAACCGCAGAAACAGCAGGAAAGACAATCAAAGTTAACACACCAGCAAAACCAGCTGCTGAAGTAGTAAGAAATATTGAAACCAGCACAGCAAATTCAAGTGCAAGAAAAGCAGTAGAACAAGCAATTAAAGACACTCCAACAAAAGCACAACAAGCAGCATACGATGAATCTATTAGATATGTAGCTCCAACAGCAGAACAAAAAGCCGCAATTAAAGCCAATAATGCAGTAGCAGCAAGAGAAACAGCAATTGCTCATCAAATCCAAAATACAGCTTCTCCAGAAAGTGTTAAAGCTTTGGAAAAAGCTCAACAAGGAATGTCAGAAGTTAACACAAGCCTAAATGGATTGTTTGAAAGTAATGGTGCAAAATTAACAGTAAAAAATGGTAAAATTGTAAAAATTCAAACACCAGACGGCAGAGCAATTACAAAAGAATTGAATATCGCAAAATATGAACACAAACACGGTATTGATTTATCAAAATTAACTCCTGCATCTACACCTAAAGCCAAACCAAAAGCAAAAATAAAAGTTGATACTAAAAAACAACAGGAAATTGATGCAGCTTGGAAAGAATATACAAGCAAACAAAATGTTCCAACAACAGAACAAATCTTCGCTCAAAGAAATGCAGATGCTGCAAAATTAAAACAAGAACAAGTTTCTCAAGCTTGGGCAGAACATACAACTGCCCCAAAACAAACAACAGCTAAAACTGAACAAAACATCGCAGACATTTTCGCTCAAAGAAAAGCTGAAGAAGCAGCATTAAAAAACCAACAAATGGACGAAATGTGGGCAGCAGCAGGTTACTAAAAATTGCACCTAAATAAAAATTCCACAAACTTATAAAAACATCGATTGGCGATTTAATTTAATCTCTTTTATCTGAGAAAGATAATCCGAGTTAGTTAAGTCGCCAATTGATTTGTATAACTTCAATACACTTGTTTGAATATTTCCAGAATTCATTAAAATCATATCATTTGCCATTTCAACATTAGACATTGCAAGTCTTGTCATATCCCTAAATCCAGATGATGCAATTTCTAGAGCTAATTCATTATCACTCGCAGTTTTAAAAATAGCTTGAGCTACAAGCATCGGCATATGAGAAATCAAAGCAACAGCTTCATCATGCTTTTCAGGGGTTGTAACAACAGGTGTCGCCCCAAGTTTTTCAATAATAGAAATTAGTGTTTCATCATTCCCCCAAACAGGAGTAACAACCCACTTTCTACCACGAAACAACCCTTCCATAGAATTTTCAAACCCTTGATGTTCTGTTCCAGCCATAGGATGAGAAGGAATAAATTTATAAGGTCGTTTTTTCTTAGATACAAATTGTTTCAAGGAACAAACATCCGTTACAATAGTATTAGGGAGGAGAACATTTTCTAACTCATCTAAAACTTGAAGAGTTTTATTCATTGGAGAACAAACAAAAACAATATCACAAGTTTTCAAAATCGAAAAATCTTTGTATATTCCTGTACCATTTTGAGATTGAGAAACAGCAACAACGTCATAATTGAGTTTTTTTAAATCCCGATAAATAGAACCACCAATCAAACCCAAACCAATAATCCCAATCTTCATATATCATCTCTCCTTTTTGAAGATAATATACCACAAAGACATTCCGACTTACATTATGCTATTACGTTGCTTATACGAGTTTGTATTATTCATGCGAAAGTCTATAATGAATATATTTTGCAATTTTTCCAATAGCAGCATCCTTTGCCTTGTAATCATTTGGCAATGAGTCTAGCAAAGCTTTCGCTTCTTTCAATACTTCTTTTGAGTGTTCTGGGTTAGTTCTTTTTAAAGCATTTGCAACACTAACCTTATCATACATCAGCTCTTTGATATAATCTTCTTTAGGTCTGAAAGTCCTTGTTTTAGACAATTCTTCGTAATTATTAATAATATTTTTAGTCGCTGTCATTTTAATATCTAAAGTATTAATATACTTTCCAAACTCATTATTCTCTTTTAGAACTTTTGCTAATTTGAAACCAAAAAAGACAATACCAAAATCATCTTTATCCTTAATTTTTCGATTTAATCCATTTCTCGTAATCATCATAGTATTTTCGAAATTTGATTTGTTTTTATCTAATAATATTGTATATAATTTACTTGTAAAAAATTCCCCATTAACATTTTCAAGTTTGTCAATAAATTCAAACGTTTTAGAAATAAACACTTTTTCTTTAGAGTTCTTTTTAAATTCATCATACAAGCCAGAATAAAAATCCGTAAATTTTTCTTTTGTAATAGGTTCTTTATTCAATACACTATGTATTACTTTTTCAGAAGATAAATCAAAAACATTTTTCAATTCTTTAGGGTCCAACCCTTTATAATTCATGTTGAAAACTAAATCAGAAATTTGCTTTTGTGCAAAGGTCCTAATTCTACATAACTCTCGCTTGTCAACTATACTTGGGTCTTCATATAAAGAATTGATATTTTTATAAATTGCTAACAATCTCTTTTTATTTTCTTTAGGGTTAGCTTTTTCATTTTTCAAAACAATATCCAAATCTGTCCTAATTAACTTGAACAAATAAGCTTCTTTTGTATTCAATGACCGAGAAATAGTGTTGAAATTTTTACCTATGGTATCATAATTTTCACAAACATCTTTTAGTGCATTTCTTGCCATCGTCATATAAGTTAAATACTTATCTGGTTCTGTGTCTTTATAAAGATTGGCAAGTTCAGCTGCCCTTGTTGCAATATGCACACTATCATTTTGTTTTTGGGCACACTTGAGAGCTTTTGTAGTTATTGTTTTTAAGAACGGAATATTTTCTTGATTAGTTTTTATCAAAAAGCTATAAATTATTCCAGCAAAATAATTTTGCTGGGCTTCAATCATCCTTTGAGCGATATTGACAAATGTGTTATTGAAAAGAGTTTTCAACTGATTTGTATTACATTTTTCACTAACACGGTATAAATCATGTGCTAATAATTCAGGTTTTATTTTATGATCCTTTGAAAAAGGATTATAAATATAATTCTGCATTGTTTGCAATGTTTTTTGAACAGGAATCTCAGCAGAAGAAATTCGATTTATATTCATAGGTTTACATATTCCTCTATTGTTAATTTATAGCGACATAATATACAAAACCTCTAAAAAATAAATTTGTTAAGTCAATTGATAAAAGGATTGAAAATATTTATAAAAAATACTAAAAGTTATTTCAAGTATTTGTCTAAAATTTCTTGTTTTTGTTGTTTAGAATTATCAATAATTGCCTGTGCTTCTGCAATTTGTTTTTCCAATTCTTTGATTTGAGTTACTATTTTTTGTTGTTCTGAAAATGAAGGGACAGGAATTGTAATTCCTGAGACTCTATCTATAGAAGCTCTTTTTGTTCTTGAAAAACCGAATTGTTTTCCTTCGTTATTTAATGCAAAAGCCAGATATTTTTCTTGCATAAATTGCGCTTTTAGTATTTTTATTACACCACAATGGTCAGTTGGGTAAAAAGGAATATTGGAAGGAATTATATTAGTCATCCAATCACCATCAATGCCCCAAATAACCGAAGGAGTATCAAATTTATTTATTAATAAATTATTGACATAGCCAAATGGTTCAAAAACATTTGCACTATAAACAGGGTATTTTCCTCCCTCTATTAAATCAGAATTTAAAACTCGCTTACCAATAGACAATTCAAAGATTGAAGTATCGCCTAATCTAATTTTACTTGTTGCAGAAATATACAAATTGTTTAATAATTCGTGTATTTTACTATTAGTTTCACTGATTTTATCAACAAGCTTTTTGCTTTTATTTTCAACTTCTTCAATTTCATCAACAATTTTTTGCTGAATATCCAATGGAGGAAGTGGTAATTGAATGCTCTTTAAATTAGCTTGATTTAACTTTGGAACATTTTTTCCAGTTATATATGAAGATAAGTCATATTTATTTACGATTTCAATCAAATATTTATCTAAAATTTTATTTCTGTTTGGTCTTAATACATGTGCATGGTTATTGACCCAAGTCTTACCCTTGATTGAAAATGCAGAATTTTCATTTGCACCCCATTTAGCACCATCTTCTCCAATTAATACAAGTTGTTCATCAAATATGTGTTTTTCAACATAATCTATAATACCAGTTGCACCATAGTATGGTATATTTCCTGATATTCGCTCATTTTTGCTTAATGGAACACGCATGTTGTCTAAAATTTCAACAATTTCACTTAGCTTATAAAGTTTAAATCTACTACTAATTTTTACTTTTTTTTTAGAACTTAAGTTAATATTTTTTTCAAAATCTACTCTGTCAAAAGTCATCATATCAAGCAAATTAACCCTTGAAATATTATCTTTCAATGAGTCATCAATTTCTGAGGTTGTATCACCGTTAAATGCTCTATAAATATATGTACTTGCTTTTTGTGGATTGTCAAATGTGTTCATATCAAACAAGTGAGTACACTCGTCTATAGATTTACCTCTTTGTATTGCATGGATTCCTTCTGAACCTCTACGATTAGAAAATTCATAACCTAAAAATTGTTTTTCAGCATCTTTTTCACCTGTCTTAACTGTTACAATTTTTTGATGGTAAGCTAATATAAAATAATAAAGTTTTTCTTTTTCAATTTCTAAAACTCTATTCCAAAATTCTTTTTCAGATTTTGATTTAATTTTTTGTGAATATTCTTTAAAAATATCATGCTTTTTAACTTTGTCATTAGGTTCTTTGTTTAACAAAGTTAAATAATCATCAAAAGTTAAATCTTCCCAAACATAATTAACATATTTAGATACAGGAGTTTCAATATTATTAATTGTTACATCATTTTTATCAGTGAAGAATTTATCAACTGATTTTTGAAGATTTATGCAATCGTAGTTATTTCTTCTTCTCAAGAATAATACAACAGTATTTGTACCTGTTGCCATAAATGTATTTGAGCCTAATTCTGTTATGGCGACAATTTCAAAATATTTTAGCAACAACTCTCTTGTTTTTGTATAAATACCTGTGTTAGTAAGAATTGAACTTGGTAAAATTACACCTGCAATACCACCATCTTTAAGTAATTGTTTTGTTCTTTCAACAAATAAGCACTCAATTTCCGAACTATTATCAGTTAGGCAATCATATAAGTCAAAATCCTTTTCTGTATAAAATTCCCTTGTAGTTTGTTTAAATGATGAAACAGAATATGGTGGGTTAGAAAGGATTATATCAAATTGTTGATTATCCTTTGATTTATTATCCTCTTTTCTTAAAATACCTTTATAATCTTTTGTATTTGCAAAATTTCCTAAGCCATCACTTAAAATAACATTAGCTAAACCGTCACCATGTAAATAGCAACCAACTTTGCCAACTTTTACAAGTCT